>Ga0208980_10001352_pt1 | contig 14814 bp, 9 predicted proteins | sample WetSurMetagenome_3_FD_187993 | JGI IMG/M metagenome (GOLD analysis project Ga0208980, IMG submission 187993) | Wetland microbial communities from Twitchell Island in the Sacramento Delta, sample from surface sediment Aug2011 Site A1 Bulk (version 2) | ecosystem: Environmental > Aquatic > Marine... | reverse complement strand
CCCCGGCACTTTTCCCGCCATCGGATTCGTAAACATCATAGCTGTTGATGGCCGAGACCGGTATAATACTGCTATCCCCGGAAATGAACCCCAATGTATCAACATAAAGGTTGATCCGCCTCACGATCCGCTCTTCGGCTTTTCTGTTATATTGCCTGCTCTTCCTGTTCTCGGGGTAAGCCGGATCATTGGCCGGCGGCAAAGGAGATATGGTAGCATTCGTAAATATGCTGTCCCCTTTCAAGACCGGAGTGTTCAGAAGCCATCTGCCTTTTGCATCAAAGGCATAAACATCGCGCCCGGAAAATATGATCTGCCTGAGGTTGCCCTCCGGGTAAAAGTCCCTGGGATAGGCACTCTCCGGGAATAAGTCGTTCAATAATTCAGTGATGATGTTCTCCGGAGGCAAATCATGCTTTGAAACTACCTTGTAATAAGCGCACCCTGATTCCATGAATATAAATGAAACCAGGACAATGGCGATGGCCGTGTTGACGATAAATTTATCATTAAAGAGCTTTTTCATTTTCCGTTAAGATTTATCCACCAGGCAAGCTTCTTCCGGAAGACTGCTCAGCAGGGTTTCTACTTCTCCTTGCAAGGCATTGATTTTATGGTTATTCCTGCAGAAGGGGCAGGATTGCATATTCCCCCAGGTATCTATCGCGATATACCTGTTCCCATTGCCCAGGCATCCCAGCCTCCGCTGGTTATAGGCGGGATACGTGATCAGGGATTTGTTTCCCGACGCTTTATCTTTATTGAACCCCAGGAAAAACTCCTCCAGGATAGCCTGCTGCGGCCCGTCAAGCATGACATCCTGGTCCCGGTACTTTCCGGCAGGGATGGGTTCCAGGATCTGTATGAACTGCACCCTCCTGCTTGCTGCAAAAGTGGCATATTGATGCAGGTTTTCCAAAGAAACAAAATCCCGGGTCGCACAGATCGACCAGGCAGTGATGAGCCCGGCCCGGGCGGCATTTTCCGTGGCTTCCATGGCATAGTGGAATGCCCTGTCGGATCCCCTGAACTCGTTGTGGGCAGCGGCATTAAAATGGTCGACGCTGATGACGGCGCCGGTCAGTCCCGCTTTTCGGAGCTCAACGGCCCTGGCAAGGCTCAGCCCGAATCCCGACGTATCGATCCATATCTCTGTCCTTCCCTTCAGAAACCTGGTCAGGTCGAGGAGGGTCTGATATTTCATCATGGGTTCCCCGCCCGCCAGGTGCACCTGGCCGATGCCACTGTCTGCAAATTTCGAAAGGATCTGCTTATACTCTTCGGTTGAAAGAGGATCCGGTTTATTGATGTTATCCCATTCGTAACAGTGCTTGCAATGCAGCGGGCAACTGTTGGTAATGCTCATGAACAGGATGCGAAGGCGGTTATAATGCGCTGTTACGGGACGCAGCCGGTGCAGTTCGCCCAGCTGGTTCCTGGCCAGTATCTTCGAGGGAAATCCGGGGATATGTGAGTTGCAGTAAAACTTCCGGCCGTTAAAGGCCAGCCGGCTGTAACGCGGGTCGCCGATGAAATCATGCACCATTTTACGGAGGTTGATCAACACTTCTCTTGCTGATGAGATGGACCGGTACTGCCAGATTGCCAGCACGACGAATTGAAGGGCAATCAGCCGAATGACGAGGGATTTAACCGGTCCGGATATCATTACCGGAGAATGATTATTTCTCATAGTAATGATTATTCAATATGGAATTATTGGCTGCTACTTTATTGTAATATTCCCTGAAGGACCATACGCTGAATCTTCCCGGCTCAAGGAAAGTCTTTAGAAATGCCACTTCCGGCTTACTTTTATTTTCATCTGCCTGCTGATAATAACCTTTAGAATGAAGGTAGATAGAAAATTCCCCATCAATGGTTTCCGGCAGGGTGAAGTCCAGGATCGTCTCGTCTCCCCTTGACTTTTGCACAAGGTACCGGTCATCATCTGAAGATAAGAGATTCCCGACATTTTTCCCCTCCTGGTCAATGGCATTGTTTGCCTTGACGACAACCTGTTTCACTTCGCTATTATGGGTAAGATCGATGGCAGCATAGTCCAGTTCCCAGAATTTATAGGCTGATTCCAGTTTTATTTTGAGGTTGTATTTGCCCTCCCCATCCTTATTTTCAGTTGTCCAGGCATCATTAAGGTCAAGCGGAAGGGCCATCTCCCTGTTTGCGAATGCTCCGACCATGTTGAAATATTCTGCCGGCTGCCATTCCTGGCCTTTCATGACATATACCTGCAAAAGCAATCCCTGATTTAGTAACCAGTCAATGTGCGATTCAGCCGGCACTTTTGCCTGTTTCTTAACAAAGGTCATGTATTTGTCGCCAAACAAATCGAAAAACTCCCTCATCATGCGGTCACCCCAGAAGCTGTTTTTAGCCTTGATATAAATTTTAGCGCTGTCAGGGTTGATGCCGCTGTTGAATGACATTTCAAGACTATTCAGGTACTCGCCATTCAGGGTGTCCGGGTCCTCGCTGAAATCATAAGCCAGGCCGTCCTGCCCGGCTATCTTCTCCAGGCAATCGTTGCCCCGGGAGTCAATTGCTGTAGAAGGCAAAAGGGGATCGATGATGGTCTGGATGTCTCCGTATTTATCGATCAGTGCTTTTGTTGTGCTGTCATGCTGCAAGATCACCAGGTCGGCCTGGTTGATGTACTGGATCTCCCGCAACATATTGGCTATTTTGACCTTATACCCGGAACCGGGTCCGGAGTCATATCCTGGCAAAGCCAGGTAATCATCTCTTTCCAGTGAAGGATACACTGCCCCGCCGTATATCTCCCCTGCAAATTGCCATGATGTCCCGTCATTGACGTAGATAAACGGGCAGGAGGAGGCAATGGCTATGATTGCCAAAATGATGAATCCAACACCGAGGACTATAAAAAATGTACCTATTGCGATTCCTGCTGTTTTCCCAGCATGCTTTTTATAGATCTGTGCATTAAAGATGCTGGATACAGGGATTTGAGCCGCTCCGCTGTCAATGATATTTATTTCTTCTGAATATAAATTGACTCTTTTGAGAATATCAGCTTGTTCCCGCTGATACCTCATAACCATTGTTTTTTTTGCAGAGCTGATTTCGTGAGGAAGTTGAGATGAAAGGGTTGCCTGGCTGAAAATCGTATCATTTGACAAATAAGGATTTGATAAGAACCAGCATGCCGATGAATCGACCGCGTATACCTGGCGATCCATGAAAAACATCTTGTCGAGGTTAGATTCAGGATATAACTCCCGGGGATATGTATTTGAAGGATAAAGTTCGTTAATGACTTGCTTATATATATCATTTGATCCTGTATCCTTCACAGGTATGATTTTGTAATAAGCACATCCGGATATCATGAATAAGAATGATACCAGCACGATCATGACGGCTGTGTTTACGATCATTTTGTCTGAATCAAAGATTTTTAGAGCAGTTTGCAGGATGAATCTGTTGGAAGATTTACATAAACCTGGCATGGCGTAAGAATTTGATGGTCTGGTTACACTATTCCATCAATGATCGATGTAAGAAACGCGAGGCTTATAGAATCGCATGAGATGAGTAAAGATACGAAACCGGTTAAGAAATGTCAAAATTGATAATTGCAGATCATCGACTCCTTTTTTAGTAAAAATTGCAAAAAGACCCACTAAAAATGCGGATGTCCGGCAAAAAACGTCAGTTTTATAGCAGGTCCGCTTCCGTATTCATTTTTATCCCACAAAAGGTGGCAGGCTTTGAAATATCAATTTCTTTCCCGGGCCTGGCGACCTTAACTTTAATCCTGCATTCAAGCCACCATCATCTCAATATTGTTCCCATGGAAATACAAATCAAAAAAGTCGGCAGCCGGAAGGAGTTGAAAAAGTTCATCAAATTTCCGTTTGTCCTTTATAAAAATGATCCCTGCTGGGTCCCTCCCCTGATCTCCGCAGAAATAGAGGAACTCACACCGAACAGGAATCCGGCATTCGAACATTGTGAAGCCATATTACTCCTGGCATACAAAAACGGCAATTTGGCGGGAAGGATCGCCGGCATCATCAACCACCGGTACATCGAGCTCTGGAAAGATAAAATCGGGAGATTTTGCTGGTTTGATTTTATCGATGATTACGAGGTTTCAGCTGCCCTGCTTAAGGCAGTGGAGGAATGGGCTTCGGAAAAAGGAATGGATAAGCTGATGGGGCCGATGGGATTCACGACTTTCGAGAGGCAGGGGATCCTGGTGGAGGGATTTGACAAGGTGCCTACCATTGCTTCTTCATTCAATCATCCTTATTATGCTGCTCACCTGGAACATCACGGCTACCTCAAAGACCATGACTATGTTGAATTCCTGATCAGGGTGCCCGACCGCCTGCCTGAAAAGTCAGATCAACTGGCAGACCTGGTGTCGGAACGCTACCATCTTCATCCGTTGAAGACCAACTCCAAAAAGGTCCTGATGAAATACTCCCATTCCTTATTCGATGTGATCAATGCGGCATATAGTCCGCTTCACGGATTTGTGCCCCTGACTGACAAACAGGTCGGATTTTTCCTGAAAAAGTTCAATGCCCTGGTCAGTCCTGATTTTATTTCAGTTGTCAGGGATGAAAATGACGTCGTAGTGGGTTTCCAGATCGCCATACCATCCCTGTCGCGTGCCTTCCGGAAAGCAAAAGGGAAATTATTCCCGTTCGGGTTCATTCATATTTTAAAGGCCATTTACAAGCCTGAAAGAGTGGATCTGATGCTGGTCGGAATAAGGCCTGAATATCAGAATAAAGGCGTCAGCGCATTTTTCATGAATGAGATCACCAGGACATGCATCCGGAAAAAGATACCCTACGGCGAATCAAACGGCATGCTGGAGGAAAATTTCAAGGTCCTGCAATTCATGAAATATTATGATGCAGCCCCACAGAAAAGAAGAAGGCTGTTCTTTAAGTTCCTTGCAAAAAATTCGAAATAATGATACACGGTATAAGAAATGGAGCATTAATTCAAAAACCAGTTTTTCCTGATCTGTTCAGCCAGACTGCCATCCAGGAAGTACCAGGACCTGTTTTTTTCATTTGCTTTCACTGATGGCTGGCAGTAACTTTATATTATTCTTTGACTAAAGGAGGCAAAGATGTTCATTATCCGAAAAAGATGGTTTGTCATTAGCCTGTATATCACAGCGATCCTGCTGGCCTTCCTCTTTATACCAAACCTCAGGGTCGTTTACAATTTCCGGGATTTCTTTTCCGATAATGATCCGGAACTGTCATTCTATAAGGATTTCAGCAACCATTTCGGGACTGATGAGCAGATGATGATGATCGGGGTCCAGGACCAGGGGAATGTCTTCAATAAATCATTCCTCGAAAAATTTGATGCATTCACGAGGAATTGCGCGGAGCTGCCGTTTGTCGAGCGTTCCTATTCGCTTACGACCTTGAAAGACCTGGTTAAAAATCCGCTGGGCTTTTCGCGGGTACCCTTTTTACATATCGGTGACAGCCTGCGCTACTCATCCGACAGCCTGAGGATCTTCGGCGATCCAAGAATACCGGGATGGCTTATCTCCGAGGATTCCCGGGCCTTATCGGTAGTTCTCAGGGTTAAAAAAGAAACGGACGAAAAAGAAAGGGACCGCCTGATCACTGCCATCGACAGCCTGATCACGGCATATACATTCAAAGAAGCGCATATAGCCGGCTTTATCAATACCGAAACCAGATATGTCCGGCTGATCCGGGAAGAAATGCGGTTTAACGTCATCCTTTGCTCCATCGTGATCATCATCTGCTTTTCCATCTTCTTCCGGTCGTTCACAGGCGTATTTTTCGCTACCCTGTGCCTCCTGACTGCCATGATCATCTTCTACGGGCTCCTGGGCATATTCCACCGCCCGATAAACGTACTGAGCACCCTTTTTCCGACAATCATCATGGTGGTCGGCACTTCAGGGCTGATACACATCTTTACTTTCTACAACCAGGAAATCAGGAAAAATCCGGATAAAAAGAGCGCTATGGTGAATACGGTGAGGGAACTGACCATACGCATCCTGATGACTTCCCTGACCACCGCCATTGGCTTCCTTTCGCTGATCACTTCATCCATGAAGCCTATCCGGAATTTTGGGATCGAGGCAGGAATAGGGGTCATGCTGACCTTTGTGGTAGCTATTACCCTCTTCCCGGTCATTCTTTTATTTAAACGCATCCCCCCCGCTATGAAACTACGGGGCAACTCCCCGGCTTCCTCCTCCGCGTCCGGCAGATGGCCCAGGCTGCTGAACGGGATTAGTTCTACCGTAGAACATTACCCAAAAGCCATCCTCCTGGTGACAGGGCTTTTAACACTAATTTCAGTCATAGGAATAATAAATATCGACCGAAACAATTTAATACTCGGGAATTATGCCGGAAAATCCTCCATGAGGCAGGATGTGGCTTTTTTCGAAGAGAAATTCTCGGGAATCAGGATCTTCAACCTGGCTATTTTGCCTGCCGGGGGTAAACCGGTCAATGATCTTGCGGTGCTGGGCGAAACAGAAAAACTGGTCAGTCACCTTCAATCAATCCCTTCTCTTGGAATCATGTTTTCACCGGTGACGATTTATAAAACCATCAACAAGATTTATCATGGAGGGGTGCCGGAAAACTATAAGCTGCCCGACAGCCAGGACGAGATCAGTGAATTCGACAAAACTTTTGCCGGCTTTCTCAGGGACCAGGATTTCCGGTTCATGAATGATGACCGGACCCTCGGACTGATCAGCGGAAAGATGAAGGACATCGGCTCTGAAAAGGCAAAGGTCCTTGAATCGGAGGTAATGGGCTGGATCCGTGATCATATCGACAAAAGCAAGGCAGATTTCAGGTTTACCGGCTTTTATTACCTCAGCGACCGGAGCAACGATTACCTCATCCGCAACATGTTTTACAACCTGGCACTGGCTTTCCTGATCGTGAGCATCCTGATGCTGATCCTGTTCCGGAACCTGAAAATCCTGATCATCTCACTGATCCCTAATATCGTTCCCATTCTTTTCGGGGGGATGGTCACAGGATTTTCCGGGATCGTGCTGAATGCTTATGTAGCGATAGTTTACACGATCGGATTCGTGATCGCTGTGGATAACACGATCCATTTTCTGGCCAAATTCAGGATTCAGCGCGGCCTGGGACAGTCGAACCAGCTGGCCAGGCAGCAAAGCCTGCAGTCGATCGGCAGGGCCATGATCATGACCACCCTGATCCTGTTCTTCGGGTTCCTGGTACTGGTCCACTCCGAACTGATGGGCGTTTTTGCCCAGGGGGTCCTCATCAGCTCTATCCTCATCGTGGCATTGCTGGCCGACCTTTTCCTGCTGCCTGCCTTGCTGAAGCTATATCTTAAAGACTGACCACCATGGCCAGATCATATCAATATAAAACCCCTAAAACGCTCAGCCATGAAAGGAACTCCTGTTAACCTGATCCGGATCCTGTACGGGAATGGTCCTGTGCCTGCCGGTAGATGGCCCCTGGTCGTGCTTTACTTCCTGAGGGCTTTGATCATGGTTCCTTTAAGCCTGGCTGAAAGACTGTTCTGCTACAGAATAATCAGGGGCACCGCTATTCAGCATCCGCCCGTATTCATCCTCGGGCATTACAGGAGCGGGACAACTTACCTGCATAAGGTTCTCACGGCGGATAAGAGATTCGGCTATATCAACACCTTTAATATCTTCTTCCCTTTTTCCTTCAACTGGATGGAGAAAATGCTGAAACCCGTCTTGCAGGGAATCTTCAACATGATCAACCTCAAGCAGATCCATTATCATGATTATAACATCAATTTTGATGATCCCCTCGAGGAAGACCTGCATATGCTGATCTCCCTCTGTCCATCCTCCGCTTTCCTGATGGAGGTCTTTCCTCACAATGCCCTGAAATACATCGACCGAAATATTTTATTTGAGGATGAAAAAAGTAAAGAAGCATGGATAAGGGATTATCTCTATTGCCTGAAAAGATTCACCTGGAAAAACAACGGAAAGCCCCTCATTCTTAAAAATCCGCCGAATACGGGCCGTATCCGGCTGCTGCTGGAAATGTTCCCCGGAGCAAAATTCATTTTCATCCATCGGAATCCTTACCAGGTCTACTATTCCACCAGAAATCTATGGGAAAAGGCCCTGAAGAAATACTATGCTTTGCATAAAATTTCGGAGGCGGAAAGGGATGAGATCATCTTCACCCTTTATGATAAAATCATGCACCGCTACCTGGAAGAGAAGGACCTCATCCCGGAGGAAAACCTCGTGGAAATCCGGTACGAGGAATTTGAAAAGAACCCTTACGGGGAAATAGAAAAGATTTACCGGTATTTAAGGCTTCCGGACCTTGCGGAAGCTTCAGGGGATATCAAAAAGCGGCTCGACTGCGAAAAGAAATACACGAAATTCAGTTATAAATACGATGATAAGGTCCTGGACAAGGTTTATGACCACTGGGGCTTTTTCATCGACAAATGGCATTATAAAAGGATGACCGGCACTATGTCACCGGTCCTGCAGCAATGAAAAATGATATTCAAGAGGTACTCATCGGCTACTGAGCTGCCCGTCGAATGGGATGAAAACTGCACCAGCTATTTTCAGCGAAGGAAATTCCTTGCCTATGCGGATGCTTACAATCCTTGCAGGCAGCGCTATTATGTCATGGAGGATGACCGGGTTTTCCTGGCCGGGGCCTGTGTGTACAGCCTGAAAATAGACCTGCTCACCTATTCCGGATTCAAAAGCCCTGTCCCCATGACTGTCGTTGGTGTGCCGGCCTCGGTTTCATGCAGCGGGATCGCCGGGAAACCGGAGTACATCGATCCCCTGCTGGAGCATATTTACGAGGTTGAGTCGGGCATTATCCTTACGTTGAATTTACCTCCCGGTATAATTCCAAAAAAAGGCATTTGCATGCGGACACTCCCCGGAGTGGAACTGAACCATCATTTTGAAGGATGGGAAGATTACCTCAATGCCCTTCGTACCGGCTACCGCAGGCGTATCCAGATGATTTCCAGGGCCTTCGCATCAGTTAATAGCAGTACAAACCATTGTTCGGCCTTCACCGATGAACATTACGCGCTTTACCTCCAGGTTTGGAAACGGTCCAGGACACGTCTTGAAAAGCTTTCCCGTGATTTTTTCAGCAACCTGCCGGAGGAATTCTCCCTTGTCTCCTTCAGCTACAACGGCTCCCTTGTAACATGGCATATCATTTTGAAGGACCGGCCCGACCTGGTTTTCTTTTTCGGTGGCACGAACTACGCGTTGAACCGAAAATTCATGGCCTATCACAACAACCTGGCTGCCATTATGAAAGAAGGCCTTGACGGCGGGTTCGGCAGAATCGAACTGGGTCAGACTGCCGAAATCCCGAAGACCCGCTTTGGCGCAGTCATCATGGAAAAGAACATGATCGCGTACCATAAGAACCCTTTAGCCAGGGCGTCGATACGAATGGCCAGGCCCATCCTGGAATATCACAAGCGCATCCCGGAAGTGAATGTTTTAAAGAAAAATTAAAGATCAACAGCATATGGAAACCGTGACCGCACAAAACCTTTACCGCCAGCCCTGGTCCAAGAACGATAATCCGAACGGCTGGGTGGAGATCACCACCGATTGCAATATGGCTTGTCCCGGTTGCTACCGCGGTTGCGACCGTCCGGATAATCCGGCACAGCATTTCCCTCTTGAAGAGGTCAAAGACATTATCCGCTCCATGAAACGGATCCGGAACTGTCAATCGATCGTGCTGAGCGGCGGGGAGCCGTTGCTGCATCCTTACCTGGGACAAATCGTTTCTTTTATCCGCGGCCTGGGGATGGATCCCATCATCTTCACCAACGGGGAGCTGCTCTCTGAAGCCCTCCTGGGTGATTTAAAGAAAAAAGGCCTGACCGGGCTGGTGATCCGGGTCGATTCCCTGAGGGTCAACCGCAGGAAAAAAGAGCCGGAACTGGATGGCCTGCGCCAGAAATATGCCGACCTGGTGCATCGCGTCGGAGGGCTTACGCTGGGTTATACCTGTGTGATCGACAGGGACAACCTGCCCGAGGTACCCGGGGTGGTCAGATGGGCGCAGAAGAACCACAACAAGGTAAGCGTCATGGTGCTTATACTGAAACGGCAGATTGTTTTCGACCAGAACAGCCATTACGTCCTTGATACCGGCATCGAATTGCCGGACCTCACAGATGAACTGCTGCGTGGCCTGCCCGGGTTGCAGTTCAGTTCCTTCCTCGGCAGCGAAAAAGAAGCCAGCCGGATCAAATGGCTCCAGGCCTACTGGGTGGCAAAAAACAACAGGCTGATCGGTTATGCGCCCCCAAAATTCATCGAATTGGGACAGAACTACCATCATTTCATGAAGGGGACCTACACCTACATCATGAAGAGAAAGAATTACAATTTCTCATTCCTGAAGATCCTGATGCTATCCCTGGTGGTGAAAGATTTCAGGAAGAATATCCTCCGTAGATATTTCCAGGAAAGCTTCAGAAATATTTATCGCCCAGGAACAAAAGCCACGATGCAGCTGATCAATATCGTCTGTCCGCCGGGATTTGTGAATGGTGAGAGGGATCTTTGCGATGCCTGCCCGGATGCCATTTTGTATAACGGGAAACTGGAGCCTTCGTGCATGCTGGAGGAGATCATCCGGCACGGGAAGCTGGTGTCGATGAAAGAAAAGGATGTGATGAAAGCGTATTAACCGACGGGTTAACCCGTCGGTTAGCATGCAGGGGCGACCGGCCGGTCGCCCCTGCAATGGGCCGGATCAACGAGCCGGTCGCCCCTGCAATGGGCTGGATCAAATGATTTCCTTTTCAAACAACCGGTAGCTTTTGATCCTCTCGGCGCCAAGGGATTCAAGGATCCGGATCATCCCGGCATTGTTCTCCATTACATAAGCAGCTTCCGCCCGCATGATCCCCATCCGGCTGCCGTTTTGAAACAGCATCCCATACAGGCACAGGTCAACACCCTGGTTGCGGTATTCTTTGTCAACGCCCAGGATCAGGATCCTCACCTGGTCGATCCACCGTTTACGCAGCAGCCAGTAAAAGATCCCAAAAGGGAACAACCGGCCGTTTTTAATCTTGCTCAGGACCTGGTTGATATCGGGCACATTGCAGATAAAACCGATGATCCTGCCTTCTTTCTCGGCCACCAGCATCAATTCCCTGGGAGTGATCAGCCTGAGGTTGCGGGCATAATCCAGGAATTCCCGGTCGCTCAGGGGAAGGAATCCCCAATTCTCATCGAAAGAGGCATTATAGATTTTCTGAAGCCCTAAGACTTCCTCTTCAAACCGGGAAAGATTGATTGGCCTGATGAGGATCCCCCTGGATTCCAGCCTCCGGCGGACATGATCCACCTTTCCGACCTTCTGAAACAGGTTCTCGTTGTTGAGGAAACGATAGGAAAAGAGGTCCATGAGCTTTGTAAAGCCATAATTTTCGGCCTGCCTGACGTACCAGGACGGATTATATGGCAGCAGAAAGACGGGCTTTTTGTCATACCCGCTCGTCAGAAAGCCGACCTCTTCGTTGGTAGACAAATTTTCCGGCCCCGCTATCCGCTTCATTCCTTTTTCCTTCAGCCAGTTTTCAGCAGATCTGAACAGAAGAGCTGAGGCTTTGACGTTATTTATACATTCGTACAGCCCGAAAAAACCGGTTTCATCATGGTACCTGGACAGGTGGTCATCATTTATAACAGCGGCGATCCTTCCCACCGGCCTGCTTTTCCGGTATAACAGGAAAAGCTGCGTGGTTGCATGCCTGTAGAACGGGTTATGCTTCCGGTCAAGCAGTTTATCCTGCAACATCCTGAGGGGAAAAACGTAGTGTTCATTCGCTTTGTATAATTGCAAAGGCAAACTGATAAACGTGTTCAGGTCTTTCCTGCTTGCGACCGGTTTTACCTCGTAAATCATAGTTTTTCAGGCCATTTCTTCAGCAACCATCTCTAATTTTGCTTCTTCCAGCCCGCATGAAGGATAAAGGTTCCCCTTGTACAGAATGGCATCGGGGCAGCCATCACAGGTATCGCGCCGGCCGTTGACCAGCCCCGGGGGTATGATATAGCACATGACCTGGATGCTGGCGATGCCGAATAATTTCAGGGGATTTCGAAGAATTGCCTTCAGGCATGCCCTGCCGACAGGGCGCATGTCTTTGAAGAAAATGGAAAACAGGAGGAGGGACAGGTACACGATCTTGCTCCTGCCGTTGCCGAACTTATAGGCATATTTTCCCTGGAAGAAATGATGCATGACCTGGAAAAGCTCCACCATTCTGGGTGAGGCATACCCCAGCACTTTTCCCCGGTCGATCACCCAGACTGACTGAAGCCATTTGATCGCTGAATCTTCCAGCTGGCTGCCCAGGAATGACGCATACTTCAGCCCGGCAAACCTCATGGCATTGACCCTGCATAAGTCCTCCAGGTAAATCCAACGGGAAGTGTCGATCACATCATCTTCCTTAAAGCGGACCTGCCTCATCGGGATGAAGGCGATAAAATCGACATATTTTGAGAAATCCCTCGCCCAGCTGACAATATCCGGAATTTCTTCAATATTTTCCTTGTTCACGACACAAATAAAGGAGAGATGTATTTTCTTTTCCCTGGCCACCATGAAGGCAAATTTTTCCCTCTCCCGGTTCAAATCTTTCTCAGCTGCCCGATGGCTGCGGTTCTTAAGCGAATCTACCCTCACGATGATCCCTTTCAGGCCGCACTGACCGAGTTGACGGATCAGATCGGGGGCCAGCAGCACCCCGTTGGTATGCAACCATGGCTTGGCCCCTTTAGAACTGATGTACCTGATGATCTCAGGCAATTCAGGGTGCAGCAATGGTTCCCCCCCGGATATGCTGATGATATGGCAGTTTCGTATCCGGATCAGTTCATCGATGTTGGTTTTCACCTCTTCCAGCGACTCGTGGAACTGCGGGATGCTCTCCTGGTCACACCCCCTGTAACAGTTCGGGCACCTCATGTTGCAATGGGTGGTGATCTCCAGCCAGCCGTTCGGATTGTCATTCTTTGAAAATGGCAGCCGGTAAAGGGATCGGATGTCAGGTGTATAATCATGATGCATCATGGCAGATGAGTTTTAAATTTTGACAGAAGTGGTTTGGGGTAAGATATGATGAAATCCATGGCTCCTGGCCATTTTACCGATCAGGTCAACCTGTTGGGACGATATGGGCCCGTAGGAAAAATGATCCCCCCAGTTTTCGAATCCCAGGATCAGGGTTTCAGATATGCATCCGTAGGCAAATCCTTTTTCAAGCGGCAGGCCAATGACCCCGATCTTCTCGTGGCCGGGCAGTTCGGCGATGCCACCGAAAATTACCCTGATACCCTTGTTGTTATGGATCAATTCATCGGTACAATTCGTCGGAATAGAAATATCATAAACAAGAGTACCCGGATTGAAATGGCATGTTTCCAGGAAAGGTTCGCCCTGGTTGGTGGATACGATGACCACGTTGCATGATTTGACAGCGTCCAGGCTGGAAATTACATTGATCGGCGGGGATTCTTCAAATTCAGCCTGGTATTCCCTCCACAAGGCATGCTGGTCAGGAATGACACCTGTCATCCTGATGTTTGAAAAGAACCGGCTGGAATAAATCCTGTCCTCCAGGATGCCCCTGCCATCAGGATTTTTCTCCATCAAGGCATTCACCAGATGATGAAGCGACTCTTTTGCCACCTCCTCCGCTCTCTGGAACCCGGCTTCCGATTCACTGCCAAGCAATGATAATTCATCGATATATCGTATGATGCATTTTGAGTATACGGAGGCAATATTTCCGGCAGCACCGATGATCCCGGCATGGATGGCATGGCCCTGTGACCTGGATTTGTCTATCTCACTGATGATTGAGTCGATGCCGATGCTGACTGTATAGCTGTTGCCGGTGGTGAATTTCATCTCCGGGTGTTTCAGCAATAGCCCGTTATGGGTGAGAATGGAGGTAAACTGGCCCAGGCCGGTGAGGTCCACCCCGAATTCCTCGTATAGCATATCGACTGCCTTTTCAATCAGGTTGACAAAAGCTTCCTGGTTCCTGGAACCCAAAGCCATCCGGGCCATTTTTGAGGTAAACCCGAGCCCTGCAAAAATGATCTCCACCGGCTTTCCACCGGAATCCCTCATGACCTGCCGGTCAAGGAGCACCGGTTCTGAAACGGGCAAAAATTTCCACAGCCAATCCTCAAGTATCTTATCCGGCAGGAGGCACAGGGAAGGTTCGCATTCCTTGATTGTCGCTGTATTGATGTAATGCGTCAGGAAACCCACCTTTTTAAGATGCGGTACCTCCTCATTTTGCAAAGGATCCCCGGTAAAACACTGTGGCCCGCGCAATTTCTGGTAATCCGCGTCAAGGCTGTATTCTACGAGGGAATAAACATCTTCGTACTGAAGGATGCGGCATAGTTCATCCAGACCTCTGATCAGATGACGGATATTTCCGGGGGTGATGAAGAGGGAAGGTTCGAGCCTTAGTGTGAACGGATCGGAAAGGGTGGGGGCGACGCGCAGATTGTGACGGTTCAACAGGTATCCACTCAGCATGTATCCGAAAAAACCACTCCTTGAAAGCGATTGCAGGAGCCCGCTGCGGCTGTGGTTGAGACTCCTGAACGTGATCCCGTCCATGCAGCCCTTGCCGCGGATTTCCAGGATGACGCCAGGGTACTTTGCGGCGAGTCCTGACAGCGCGGTAAACAAATGATGGCCCGCTTTTAAT
>Ga0208980_10001351_pt1 | contig 14820 bp, 10 predicted proteins | sample WetSurMetagenome_3_FD_187993 | JGI IMG/M metagenome (GOLD analysis project Ga0208980, IMG submission 187993) | Wetland microbial communities from Twitchell Island in the Sacramento Delta, sample from surface sediment Aug2011 Site A1 Bulk (version 2) | ecosystem: Environmental > Aquatic > Marine... | reverse complement strand
TTGAGAAGATCGAGGAGGCCGAGATCGATGTCCTTGACCTCGCCGGTGCGCGTGTCCCGGAGGATGCGGTTGATCGTTTCGAGCGACGCGGGGACGAACGTGCCCGCCTGGCAGTATTCGACGGCCGCGATTTCGCCGGTGTGGGTATTGTAGAAAGCGAGGTCCCGGTCGGGGGGGAGCGCCTCGGGCGGCAGGAAGGCCGAAAGACGCGACGCGAAAGGCAGAGCGAGAGCGGCCGCCCCCAGGCCGAGGAACCGCCGCCGGCCCGGGGTCCCGGGACTGAAGAGGGCGCTCAGTTTCTCTTTCATCTAACCTTTTAGTCGTTGCGGACCATTATACCAGACGGATTTTTATGCGCCAGGGAGGGTGGCACGGACGATCGGGCTTTCCCCTGGGCCGGCTAGGTCCGGCTGGCTAGCCGTCAGCGGACGACGATCTCGTCGATGAAGACCCAGGACAGGCCTCCCGCGGAGGCGTGCCAGGCGGGCAAGCGCTTCGTTCCTTCGACGCGGAAGCGGACGTAGCGGATGGGGCCGGAAGAGCCGCTGCCGATCGTTTCCTCCGGCCAGGAGTAAGCGCGGATGACCTCTTCGTCGTGACGGTCGCCCGCCGCGGTCCGGGTCCCGATCTCGCGCCAGGACGCGCCGTCCGCCGAGACAGCGCAGACGATCCGGTCCGGATGGAGGATCCAGCTCCGCGCGTCGGACAGCGAGCTCAGGGCAATCTCGCGGGCCGCAACCGGCTCGCCGAGGTCGAGCGTCAATGTGAAGTCTACGCCCTCCCAGCCGAGCCAATGGACCTTGAAGTCGCTGGCGCCGCGGACCCCGTTCGTCAACACGGCGAGGTCGCCCCGGGAGTATTTTGGGGACGGGGGCGGGTCGGCCGCGACCGGCCGGCGGAAGGCCCGGTTGCCCTCGACCTGGACGTCGATAAACCTCCGGACGCCGTCGCGATAGGCCTCGGGGGTCAGTCCCGATTCGCTCAGCGTCCGGACGCCGCCGGCCCGGCAGCGCCCGAAGAAGTCGTCGATGAGCCGGGTCATGCCCGGCCTGGCGGCGAAGCGCCCGTCCTTCTCTTCGTAAAAGCCGCGCGGCCCGAACATGTCGGCCTTGCCGATCTCGAGCTTCGCGTACATCAACGGCAGGCGGGCCGTCCGGACGCGGACGAGGCGCTCCGGTTCGCCGCCCGCGCCCGCCTCGGCCCGGTCGAAGAGCTTGTCGTAGCGGGCGACATCGGCGGCGGACAGGTAGTCGACGGCGTGGACCGCCGGCGGCTCGTAGATGTCGAGCCGCGCCCCCGTCCTCTCGAGGGCCGCGGTCAGGGCGTCGATATAGCGGCGGATGGACTTGCCGGCCCGGCCGTAGTAGCCCTCGAGAAAATCGTCGGTCCAGGCGTCGACGTCCGCCTGCGGGTCCCAGAGAAGGCGGGCCAGGACATAGGATTTCAGCTCGCTCGATTCATGCCCCGGGCCGGTGTTGGTCTGCTGGAAATGCTTGCGGACGCCGTGGTCGACGAAGAAGCGGATATTGGGCTGGAGGACGTGGAGGTTGGGGAAGGGCGAAACGTGGTGCGAGAAGTTGACCGTGTAATCCCAGAGATAGAGGTTGCCGCAGATGCGGCTCCAGTCCTCGATGTCGCGGACGAACGAAGCGCCCTCCGGTTGGTCGGCGATGGGACGGCTGCGGTCGAGCTCGATCGTGCAGAGCATGATCTCCACATTCGGGGCCGGCCGGGTCAGGCGCGGCGCCGGGCGCGAATATTGATAGGCCAGGGTCGAGATCGTCTTATCGGGGAAAAGGGCGGCCATCCGGTTGACGAAGCGAAGGATGGGACCCGCGGGCGAACCCTCCTCCCCGATGGCCTTCAGGCATTCGGGGCACTGGCAAAAGGAGGAGTTGTCGTTCTGGCTGACCGACCAGATCCTCTTTTCGGGATGCGCGGCGATCTCCTCGCGCAGTTTGGCCGCGGCGATGTCGAAGACCTCGGGCCGCGACAGGCAGGGCTGGTCGATGATCCTGTTGCCGTTCATCAGGGCGAAATACTCGGGGTGGGCCTCGAAATAGGTTTGCCAAGGCACAAGCCGCTGGAAGGTGTGGACGTAATAGCCCGGCCCGTAGAGGTCCGCGGGAGATCCGAGCCGCATCCAGTCCAGATAGTCGGGATCGAGGGCGAAGTCGCCGTTGACGATGCGGACCGCGTTGACGGGATTTTCGGTGTCGAACAGGCACCCGAGGGCGAGGTCGTCGCCGGGCGGGAAGAGCTCGGCCGAGGGGCTGAACTTGCGACAGCCGAAGTACTTCTCGAGGAGATGAACGACGCCGTAGATGACGCCCTTGCCGCCTCCGCTGACGACATAGAGGTTCCCGGTGGAGGTGGCCAGGACGAAGCCGTCCTCGCGGAGCTTCGGGACCGCGGACGCGGCGATCGGAGGAAGCTCGACCCCGGCGAAGCCGATGACGGCCGCCCCGGGCTTGTCGGGGACCTTGACCGCGAGAACGGGGAGGTCGACGCCGCTCATTTTGAGGACGGACGTCCGCAGGATCTCGGCCGCCCGCCTATCCGCGTCCCCCGCGCCCTCAGGGATCTCGATGCGCGCCGCCGGACGGCCGTGGTCGACGAAGACGAAAGCGCGTCCGCACATGCTGACCTGGACGGGGCGCTGGCCCGGGCGGGACGTGTACGCGGGAGCGCAGGCGGTCGCGGTGAGGAGGGAGAAGACGGCGAGAGCCGTCGCGAAGCGGGGAGATCGCCGGGCCGTCATCACCCGGCACTCTAGACTAAACCCCCGCGGCTCGTCAAACCCCGGATGAGACCTGACTGGGCACCCCTGGCGAGCCGGCCGCGCCACGGCTTTATGGAGAGATCAAGGCATCATCTGCCAGGTCTCCGCCCGGCCGCGGGCTGGTCGCCATTTTCGGCATTCAAGAATATCGCACAGGCAAGTCGCGACGATCCCGAAAACAACGACCCCCAAGGCGCCGTAGGCGAGGATCTTGATGATCGCGAAGGCGAGACCCGCCAAGGTATCGCCCGCCACCACACCAGGATCGACCATCCCCAGGAGATCCATATCGCCCCCTCCTTCAACGAGTTCCCGGGCTTTCTTCCCCCCGATGGAAATCAGATTTGATCTTCACGCTATTTCTTCCCCGCCGACAGGAAGTTCTCCATCACCCAGACTTCGGGGCCATGGACCGTGGGGCCCATCGAGGAAAACACGATCCGGCTGCCGTCGGAAAGAGGGCTGATGTAATTGATCTGGTGCAAGTCCAGCCCGAGCTTCTTTGGTTCGCCACCCTCGACGGGAACATACCAGATGTCCCATTTCTCTTCGCCCTTGCGGATGCCCGGGAAGAATATGTATCGCCCGTCCGCACTCCATCTCGGCTGGACGACGTTGTTCGAACCGCTCACGAACCGGCCTAATTCTCGGGCTTTTCCGCCCTCCGTGGAGATGGCCATGAGGATCTTCTCTTCATTGGCCTTCGTTCCCCGGGGATGTTCTAGGGCAGCCAGCCACTTGCCATCCGGCGAAACGGAGATCATGGGAAAATTAAAGGGGGCATTCATCTTATAGACATCCCAAGTCCGGCCCGTCGAGAGGTCTTTCGCGATGATTGAAAGCGAGGGTTCCGCCGCCGTCACCTGGGCCCCGTGGACGCAATAGACGATCTGGCCGTCGGGCGACCAGGCGGGAGTCATGTACAGCTCCTCGCGCGCGTCCTTATCGCTCGGGAAGAGCTCCTTGATTTCCCCCGTTCCCGGATCGATCCGGCCGACGAAGGTCCGCATCTCGCCAAAGCCCGAGATCATGATCGATGATCCGTCCGGGGCCCAGGCCACAGAGCTGACCTGCTGGAGATCCAGGGCCGTTTTCTTCTCTTCTCCGGTCTCGGGGTCGAAGATGCAGAGAGTGTTGGAGCCGTCCATCCTCGGCACCGCCTGCCGAATGTAGGCCAGCCGTTTTCCGTCCGGAGAGTACTCGGGCGCATGGTTGCGCCCTTCGTAAGGAAGCTCCACTCTTTGATACGTCGCGCTGAGGGCCCCCGCCTTCCGAACGAACGAGGCCAGGTAGATCTTTTGCGTATCCTTGCCGTGCCCGTAGAAAAAGGCCCCGTCCCGGGTGAACCCGAGAGGGGAGATCTCCCCGATGTCTTTGCGAAGCAGTTCCGGCTCTCGACCCGGCTTGCCCTCCGCGACCGGCAGGATCCAGGCGTCGATCGCCCCGCTCCTGTCGCTCGCGAAAAGCACGTGCTTCCCGTCGGGGGTCCAACCCAGCAGCCGATCATTGGCCGGATGCCGGACGAGCGGACCTTCGGCCTTTCCGTCGGTCGAAAGCAGGTCGATGTCGTTCCGAAGATCGAAGGCGATGTACCGGCCGTCCGGAGAGAATTTCATTTGGCCGTTCATGAAGCCGGCCGGGAGCCCGGTCTTCTTGAGATAACGAACGGAGCCGTCGGAGACGGCGATGAGGGGGAAAGACGGCTCGCCCCTTTCCGAGTAGAGGACGGACAGGATTTGTTTCCCGTCCGGCGACCAGTCCTTGACCGAAGGATATCCGCCGCCTTGGAACAGGACCCGGGGCTTCGAGCCATCGAGTCCGACGATGCAAAGCTCAGCGGTGGTCCCCTTATCCCAAGTGTACGCGATGAACCCGCCGTCGGGCGACCATCTCGAATTCTCGACGAAGCTCCCATCCCACTTCGTTTGGCCCGTGAGCCGCCGCTTCTCGCCCGTTTGGAGATCATGGACGGCCAGGTCGCCCGTTTCCCAGTCGGTATAACAAATGTAACGGCCATCCGGAGAGGGCGATCCCATGAGCTCAACCTCGGGTCCTTCCCAGACAAGGCGCAGCCGGGTCTGAGAAGACCCTGCTTCCAGAGCTATCTGTCCCTTCAGGAGAAGGGCCAGTTTTTCCCTGGCCGTCTTAACGGAGTCCGCCTGAGAAGGATAGTTATCGAGCACCTTTTGGAACGCTTTCCGGGCTTCCTCCCGTCCCAGTTTCTCATAGCAGAAGCCAATCCGCAGCTGGGCCTGCGCCGCCAAAGATTCGTCCTTTGTCTCATTGACGACTTTCTGGTAGAGGACGATAGCTTCTTCGAGATTTCCCTCGCCGCGTTCTTTGGCCAGAGCTTTCTGGAACTGGTCCTGGCCTGGCTGGGGCGCGAGGGATCCGAGGCTCGACGACATCAACAGGAATGCTGCCATGATCAGCAACGATTTTTTCATATCTCCCTCCCTTGTTCCGGTTCTCCCATAAGGTAGGTCATCAAGCTTCACGGAGTGTCACGAGATTGTCATGAAGACGTCATCTTTTTATGGGGAGGGTTTCGGCAGACGTCAACCTCCTGTCCTAAAACCGTCATTTATCGAAGATCAGCCTGTAGCCCACGCCGTATACCGTGAGAATCCGGCGGGGATTGCCTGGGTCCTTTTCGAGCTTGGCGCGGAGAAGGGCGATATGATTATCTACGGTCCGCGTCGTCGGGTACTGGTCGAAGCCCCAGACTTCGTCGAGGAGTTCGCCCCGCTGGACGACCTCGCCGCGCCGGGCCGCCAGCAGCCGTAGGACCCCGAATTCCTTGCGCGACATCTCGATCGCTTTCCCGGCCTTGCTGGCCGCGAAGCGCTTAAAATCTATCGCGACGTCGTCGAAATGAAGCTCTGCAGGCAGGTCTCCCGTCTTGGACAATTCCACCCGGCGAATGAGAGCCCTGATCCGGGCCAGCAGCTCCGGCACCGAAAACGGTTTTGTCAGGTAGTCGTCGGCCCCCTGGTCCAATCCGGCCACCCGGTCCTTTTCATCGCCGCGCGCGGTCAACATCAAGATGGGCGCGGTGAGGCCCTCATTGCGCACTTTCCGGCAGAGCTCGTTGCCGCTCATCTTGGGCAGCATGAGGTCCAGGATGACCAGATCCGGTTTTTCCGCTCTCAGAACGGCGTAACCGCGCTCGCCGTCCTCGGCGGTCAGGACTTCGTAAGCTTCGAATTCGAGGTTGTCCTTGAGGCCCCTCAGGATGGCCAGATCGTCTTCGATGACCAGGATCCTCTTCACGGCACCCTCCCCAACGGTAGAATGATGGAAAAGGCGCTCCCTTGGCCGGGCCTACTCTCCACCTTGACCCAGCCACCATGGGCTTTGGCGATGTGGGCCACGAGCGACAGTCCGAGACCTGTTCCCGGCAGGAATTCGTTTTCGCGGCTCGGGACCCGATAAAAATCTTCGAAGATCCGCCCTTGGTCCTTGGGATCGATCCCGATGCCATTGTCGACGACCCGGATGACGGCGCAATCGCCTTCCCGACGCACCCTTAGACCGATCGTTCGCGACGTGCCCGAGTACTTCATTGCGTTGCTAAGGAGGTTCAGGACGGCCTGCTCGATGGCGTCGCAGTCGACGGGAACCTGCGGCAGGCCTTCATCGGTTTGGACGTCGAGTTCGAAGCCCTGCTGTTTCAAGGGATATTCCATGGCCCGGGCCGATGCCCGGGCGATCTCTGAAAGGGAGGCCGGAGCCAGATGGTAGACCCTCGTTCCCTGTTCGACCTTCGAAAAATCCAGGACGTTGTTGAGAAGCCGGGTCAGGCGCTCGCTCTCGTTGACGATCGTGTCCAGGTATTCCACCTGCGTGGCCGGATCCTTGGACCGGCCAAGCCGAAGCGTCTCCGCAAACATCCGGATCGCCGTCAGGGGTGTTTTGAGCTCGTGGGAGACGCTGGAGACGAACTGCGACCGCATCCGGGCCATGAGAACCTCTCGCCGCACATCACGCCAAAGCAGATAGGCCCCGAACAGCGTCACACCGAGGACGATGATGAGAGCCAGAAAGTAAAAGAGCCGTTGGAGCGACTCCTGTTTTGTATAGGGCTCGCCGCCGCCGGGCGTGAAGACAACTTGGATCCCCTGGAGGCCGGTCCCCAGGGAGGTCCTGTCGGCTGGCAAACCGGCTAAGAGCTCGACCTTCGAGGCGTACTTAGCCGCAAATTCCGCATCCGACGCGAGGGTGGTCAAGAAGGTCTGGAAATCGACGGCGAGAAGGAGGCTTCCTTCTCCGGGGATCGCAGGAGACAAACCCACCAGCCAAGGTCTTTGGCCGTAAGACGCCCAGCGAGATTCGGCCTTCTTCAAGTTCGGACCGGGCGCTGGCTCCAAGCCCAGGCGTGGATAGTCCTCCTTGAGACTCTGAGCCTGTTCCATGACCTGGATCTGCGCGAGAATCTTCCGGAGGTGTTCTTCGGCGCCGGACCGGACGGCGGGCCCGGCGGCGTCAGGAACTCCCCCCGTGATCCCCTGGACGAGGTCTCGCATCAAATAGAGGCCTGCGGGAGAAAGCCATAAGGCGCCTCCAAGCTGTCGACCGATCCGCTCAACAGCCTTCGGATACATCGATCCCGACCGCAGGAGCGGTTCAAAAGCATAAAAAGACAGCGGGACGCCGTACTCGTCGACAATTTCGGGGGAGAGAGAGAGGATCTTCTCATACTCCGCAAGGGACTCCCGTTCTTTCTTCGATTTCCCGAGCGCCCGGGCCCTCTGCAGGCGGGCATAGCCTGCCTCTGTAGGATTCCGGGAGACTGCCGCGGCCCTCCGGTAGCGGTCGGCGGCCAGAGGGAAATTTTTCGAGGAAAATTCTGCGCTCTCGGCCTGGCGGATGGTCCGGCTGAATTTGGAGTCATCTTCAAGCGACAAGGGCGCGGCCGCCTTTGGGCCGGCTTCCCAAGGCAGGATGAGCCGGCCATCCTCGACCTTGGCGATGAGGACGACTTCGGGATTCTTGTAGTCGTGCCGGGCGAGCTTAAGAGGCTGTCCCGCGAGCGCCGGCGCTTCCTCTCGGGCGAGTCCATCCAGGCGCGATGCCAGGTCCTGACCGATCTCCGCGGCCAAGCGCCGGTGTTCGTCGGCGACGCGCGTCAGGGTGAGTTCTCTCTCCTGGTTGACGATCCGCAGCGTCAGGGCCACGAGGACGATGACCGGCAGGAGGACGGCGACAAGGAAGAGCGTTATCTGTTTTCGATGGCCTTCGACCTTCATTGCAGACAAGATCCCCATCAAATTCTATGAGCGGACAGACCGGCGATTGTCATGATAATGTCATGAACGAACATGCCGGCCCGGCCCCTTTCCCCAGGTTGATGATCTGGGGCCATTCTAGATCAGGCCCGTATCCGTTACAAGAATGACACGCGCTGCGGGCTATTTTTTGAGCTGGTCGAGATACTCGCCCTGAACCCAGAACGTGTCGCGGCTGCCGTTGCGCGCCCCATAGGGCCGGTTCTTCGAGCCGGCGGAGTTGACCTCGGCGCCCCCTCCTTCATCTAGTTTTCGGGCTTTCTTCCCGCATATCGAGATCCCATCTATTTCTTCCCGCCAGGCAGGAAGTTCTCCATGGCCCAGATCTCGGCGCTCGGCTGTCTGACCGAGAAGGCCAGGCGGCGACCGTCGGGATGGAGGCTGAGGGATCGGGCTTCCGCATCGATCGTCAGGCCGAGGCTCTGAGGCTCCGCACCCTCCGCCGGGAAAGACCAGAGCTCGCACTTCTGCCCCTTTTCCTTTGGGACGTTCTTGAAGGCGATAATGCCCTTGCCGTCCGGCGCCCAAAGATAGTTCCCCGAGGTCCTCGTCTTCATTTTGACGAGATCGCGGGGCGTCCCGTCCGGCAGGTCGATGGTCTTAATGACATTGGGCCAGCCCGGCTCCGAAATGCCGAAGGCCAAGCGCTTTCCGTCGGGGGAAATGACCAGTTCGCCGATATCCGGCGGGGCCTCGGCCTGGAAGAGCTCCCGGCTTTCCTTCGTGGCCAGGTCGATGCGCCTGATGCTGCAGCGCTTCTTCGAGAACTCGAAGTAGGTGTAATAGACGAGTTTCCCATCGGAAGACGGGGTCATGAACTTGATGTTGGCCCCCGGTTCGCTGTCGACATAGAAGGTCGCCTCGCCCGTCGAGACGTCGATCCGATAAAGTGCCAGGAAGGTCTTGCCGTCGTTCCCGACGATAAAGATCGAACGGCTGTCCGGGGCCCAGCGGGGACGGCCGAACCGCGTGATCTTCGTCGGCACTTCCCGTGTTGCCCCCGTTTCCAGGGAACGGATCATGAGAGCTTGGTTGATCCTCCCCCCGGGCGCCTCCCTGCTGTCGACAACGAAGGCCAGGGACTTCCCGTCCGGAGACCACTGAGGATCGTAGCTCACCCCGACGAGGGCCTGGGGAAGAGTCTTCGGCGGCTCGACAAGGGCCCTTGTCTTGAGATCGATGGTGGCGACGGCGATATCCACCATCTGGGTGTTGAGGCGATAGAAGAAACGGCCTTCTTGGTCGATCCCGAGCGGATCGATAATGCCGAGATTCCTCCTGACCAGGACGGGCTCGCCCTGAGGCTGGGCCTCCGCGATATCGGCCAGCCACGCATCGTGAGTTCCCGTCCGGTCACTCGAGAAGAGCAGGCGATCGGAGTTCGGCAACCGGCCGAGGACCCAATCGTCCGCCGGATGCTCGATGACGCGGGTCTCCCGTTGTCCGTCGACCGAGAAGGCGAAAATGTCGTGCTTCGGGTCTTCTTCCTTTTGAGGAAGGTCGATGTAAAGGAAGCGACCGTCGCGCGAGAACGCCATGCTCCGCGGCACCGTTTTGATAAGCTTGACCTTCTTGAGGATCCGCAGCGTGCCGTCGTCGGCGGAGATCACGGCCACGCTCCAGCTCGTGTAGTTGTCCTGCACGAGGCTGACGGCGATCGACCGGCCGTCGGGGGACCAGATCACGGGAAAAGCGAACTCGTTGGGCTTCTGGTAGAGGATCTTTTCGTTGGACCCGGAGGCGTCGATGACCCGCAGTTCCATGGCGCTCGTCTGGCTCATCCAACTGTAGGCGAGGCGTTTCCCGTCCGAAGACCAGCAGGAGTTGGCGGCCAACCCGAAGTTCTTTTCGAAGGACCCCTTGCTCGTGACGAGTCTCGTGCTCCCGGAGGAGATATCCCTGATCCCGAGATTCCCCGTCTGCTGGTCGATGAACGACATCGACCTTCCGTCGGGGGAAGGCCGTCCATCGCTGGTTGCGGATGTTCCCGACCAGATCAGCCGGATGTTCGGCCCGCGATCCCCCCCGCCGGCGACGGACCGCGTTTTGGAGATAAGCGAGAGCTTCTCCATGGCCGTCCGGACCTCTTCGGTCCGCTCGGGAAAATCGCTGACGACTTTCTGAAAGGCCTTCTCGGCCTCTGTGGCGCCCAGTTTCTCATAGCAGAGGCCGATGTGGAGCTGGGCCTTGGCCGCGGCCTCGCGGCTGGCGGGGAATCGCTTCAGAAGATCCTGGTAGATCCCGATGGCCTTCTGGAGATCCCCACCCACTTGCTCCTCGTAGAGGCCGGTCTTGAAGAGCTGCTCCGCGCTCTGCTGACCGGCGCCGGGCAGGGCCGACGCCAGGACAGCGACTATCACGGCAAACACGATCGGCCGAATTCTCATGGTTCCTGCCTCCTCATGGGTGACTTCCATGAGAGAGCATAGCCGGACGGGCCGCCGGTTGCCTGACGGCCCGGCGATGGCTCGTTGAAGATTCCGTGAACATCGGTCAGCCCGCGAGCTTGTATCCGACGCCCCGGACCCCCAGGATGTACTTCGGATCCTGGACGTCGTCCTCGAATTTCCTTCTCAGGAGCGAGATATGCTTGTCGACCGTCCTGGCGTCCACGTAGACATCCTTTCCCCAGACGTTGTCCAGGATCTCGTTCCGGTGGACCACCCTTCCCTTGTTCCGGACAAGGAAACGAAGCAGGGCGAACTCGAGCGCGGTCAGAGGAACGTGCCGGCCGCCCTTGCGGGCCTCGTATTTGACGAAATCGAGTTCGATATCGCCGAACCGGGCGTACTCGGTCTCCTGAGGTGGCTCCTTGGCCCGCCGAAGAATGGCCTTGATCCGGGCCAGAAGCTCCCGGGAGCTGAACGGTTTGGTCATGTAATCGTCGGCCCCCAGCTCGAGGCCCAGGACCTTGTCGATCTCCTGGCTCTTCGCGGTCAGCATCAGGATCGGCGTCCTCACCCGGTCCTGGCGCAGCCGCCTGCAGACCTCGAAGCCGTCCATTTTCGGGAGCATGATGTCGAGGACGATGAGGTCGTAGGGCCCTTTCGCGGCCAGGGCCAGGCCATCGAGTCCGTCCGCCGCGCTGGCGACTTCATAGCCCTCGAGCCTGAGATTGTCCTCCAGCGGCAGCAGGATGCTCTCTTCGTCCTCGACGATCAGGATCTTGGCCATTTCAGCTCCCCCCTCCGGGCGTGGCCGGCAGGCGGATGGCGAAAACGCTGCCTTTGCCGGGCTCGCTCTCGACCGAAACCACCCCCTGGTGGGCCTCGACGATCTCCTTGACCAGGGCCAACCCCAGGCCGCTGCCCTTGACCGTCCGGGTCAATTCGTCGCCGGCCCGGTAAAAGCGCTCGAAAACCCGGTCCAGGTCTTCTCTCTTGATGCCGATGCCGCGATCCTGAACCGCGATGATGACCGAGGGTCCTTCGGAGAAGGCCCGGACCGAGATCGTCCGCGACTCGCCCGAATACTTCACCGCGTTGTCGATCAGGTTGGTCACGGCTTGGGCGAGCGCGGTCCGGTCGGCGGCGACGGGAGGGAGCGTTCCTTCGACCTCGAACCCGATCATGAAGCCTTCGTGACGCACGCGCTCCCGGATCGGATCCGTCACGTCGGCCAATAGGGCGGCGATATCCGTTGGTTCGAGCCTCAGCTCCGCCCGGCCGTTCTCGCTCTTGGCCAGACTGAGGATGTTGTCTGTGAGCAGGGCCAGCCGCTCGCTCTGCTCGAGCAGCACATCGTAGTACTTCTGCCGCCTCTCCTCGGAGGGCACCCGGCCGGATTGAAGCATCTCGGCGAGCTGACGGATCGACGTCAGCGGACTCTTGAACTCGTGGGAGACCGTCGAGACGAAATCCGATTTCATCCGGGCCAGCTCCAGCTCGTGGGAGACGGAGCGGAGGGTCAGGATCAGGCCGAAGACCAGGATGCCGGCGATGAGGAGGAACACGAACGAGTACAAGCCCCGGCGCGACAGCAGGAACGTCTTGATGAGCCGGGGGGGCGGCTGCTGGATCTCCAGGGCCCAATCCGGGAAGTTCGAGACGAAATTCGTCCTGAGCGTCACCGGTCCCGAGGGGGCTCTCTCCGATGATAACAAGATCGCTCCATCCCTGCCCCGGACGATCCAGCAGACCTCGCCGGAAGGAAAAAGACCGCTCAGAGCCGGCCGGAGAACATTCTCTCGAAGCCGTTCGGCGTCGAAGATGAGGCCCCAGATCCTGCCGGTCCCGACATCCGTCCCCGCCGTGGGCTTCCGAATCGAGACGAGGTAGGGGAAACCCCCTGCTTCCAAAATCAGTCTGGCGAAGGGCGGATCCTCCCCCTCTTGCCCGGTGGACAGAGTGGCCGACGGCTTCAAGGCCGTCGCCGCGCCGCTCTCGAAGCGGAGCACCCTCTCGGTCCTTCTTTGCGATTCAACCTCCGCGTCCCCGAGGCTGCGGAATTCTGTTCTGAACGGCTCAAGATCGAGGCCGGGGGCGCCGTCGGCGAATAGCTCCTGGATCAGGCCTTTGACCCTTCCGACGAAGAATTCGAACTCACCCTTTTCGAGCGTCCATTCTGGCCTAATGAGCGCTCGATAGAGCCCCAGGGATGCCCGGAGGCTTTTCGCGGAGTCCCCGAGCTCCCTCGAGAGCGAACCGATCTCCAGGGCAGCGGAGGGACCGAGCGGCATCCCTCCCGGCATCACCACGTGGCCATGCTCTCGAAGGATTCCCTCATAGGTCGAGACGGCTTCGCTGAGCAGGCCGGACTTCCTTTGGACCCGGGCCAGCGCGTTCAGGATCCGCCCGTCGAGACCGGCATCCTTGGAGCGCTTCAGAGTCTGTCGGTAGGCCGAGGCCGCTCCCGGATAATCTCTCTGCCGGAATTCCAGTTGCTCGGCCGCCCTGAGATCGGCCGGATCGCCCGCGAAGCCGGCGGAGGTGAGGCCAGCTTCTCGCGAGCCGTCAGGAACATACAGAAGCTTCGCGACAGGAAAATGGAAGTCTTGATAGTCCTGCAGATAGAAGAACTGCTCGACCAGGGGGTTTTCGGCCGCCCATCTTTCGAGGGCGGTTACCATCTCAGGGGAAGGCGTCCCCTTCGAATCCAACGCGATCTTCGAGAATGCGGATTCGGCGGCCGCGATCCTGTCATCGACCGCGGCGAGGACCCGATCCGCGGTCCGCCGGGTCTCTTCGGTCCGTTCCTTCTCGACGAGCGCCCGGTCGTTCTGAACGCCCCGGAAGGCCAAATAGCCGAGGAGCACGCTGGGCAGGACGATCCCGAGTCCGAAAAGGAGGACGATCCGCCGGCGTTGATGCATCGGGCCTTCACTCCAAGCCCACGCGGTCCAAGCCCCGGTCAGCGACTTGGCGCTATTTTATGGCACCGCCGTCGCCAATACAAGAACGGCTCGCCGTCGTCGGGCTCCCTCGAACGGGACTCTAGCACCGACCGGCCCTCCGGCGTATGGACATTCTGTGGATGTTCTTGTGAAGATTCCGTGAATCCGCGCTGCTCGTCAACTCCCGCTCCCGGCGCGGGCTTCACTCCTGCCGCGGCGGCCGGGGCAGTTCCCGGGGCTGGAAGACAAGGTTCAGGCCCGCGACGATCTCCCGGATTCTCGGGCGCGACAGCGTCCCGATCTTCTCAAGGAGAACGGATTTGTCGACCGTGATGACCTGGGAAGCATTGACGACGCTCGGGCGCGACAGATTGGCTTCGTCCTTCCGAAGCAGCACGTTCCCGGGCGCCTTGGCTCTTTCCAGATTCGAGGTGATCGCGCAAACGACGGTCGTCTGGATGCGGCTGGCATTGAAGACATCGTTCTGCACGACGACATGGGGCCGGCGGAAACCCGGACCGGATCCCCGCGGCGTCCCGGGGTCGAGCCAGAAGATATCGCCCTGAACGATCACCATTCTTCCTTCTCGAGAACCGTACGCATATAAGAATCCAAGTCAGCACTCCGGGCATCACGCTCTTCCTTGGTCTCCGGAGCGGCATAAGCTTCGTCCAGGGCGTGCAGAATTCGGAGTGACTCGAGCTTTTCCAGATAGGCCTTCACGGCTTCGACGATGATCTCGCTCCGCGAGCGTTTCTGTTCTTCGGCGATCTTTTTGACGTCACGGAACACGCTGTCAGGTATGGAAATGGCAATCTTCATACCATTAGTATGAACAACAGTATTCTCGTTGTCAAGTCTCTGCCTGCAAGCCGCATTCGACATGTCATCAAGAAGGACGGGCCTGTCCGCAATTTTTTCTCGCCAGTGCAGCGGTCGACACCGCCCCGGATGCGCTACGTCCTGAACCGGTCGAGAAACTCAGCCCGGACCCAGAACGTGTCGCGGCTGCCGTCGCGGGTCGAGGTGAAGAAGAAGTACTTGCCGTCTCGCGTCACGTAGGGACGGTTTTCGGAGCCGGCGGAGTTGACCTCCGTGCCCAGGTTCCTGGGCGGGCCCCAGGATCCGTCCTTCTCCTTGAAGGAAATGTAGATGTCGTCCCCGCCCAGCCCGCCCGGCTTCATCGAGCAGAAGAGGAGATAGCTCCCGTCCGGGGCGATGAAGGGGTCCCATTCATTGTATTCCGTGTTCAGTGCTGCCAGGTTGACGGCGTCGCCGTATCCTCCGTCCTTGGCCGGGCACATGTAAAGATCGAACCGGCCTTTCCCGCCGCGGCGGTTGCTGAAAAAATAGACGGCCCCTTCGGCCGTGTCGGAGGCGAAGCTCTCGTTGTCCTCCGGGGCGTTGACGGGCGGGGG
>Ga0208980_10001350_pt1 | contig 14820 bp, 14 predicted proteins | sample WetSurMetagenome_3_FD_187993 | JGI IMG/M metagenome (GOLD analysis project Ga0208980, IMG submission 187993) | Wetland microbial communities from Twitchell Island in the Sacramento Delta, sample from surface sediment Aug2011 Site A1 Bulk (version 2) | ecosystem: Environmental > Aquatic > Marine... | reverse complement strand
CCTGCTGAAGGCCCTGGCCGACCGTCTGGCCGAGGCCCTCACCGAGTGGCTGCACGAGCGCGTGCGGCGCGACTGGTGGGGCTACGCCGCGGACGAGCACCTGTCGAACGCCGACCTCATCGAGGAGCGCTACCGCGGCATCCGCCCGGCGCTCGGCTATCCCGCCTGCCCCGACCACGCCGAGAAGGACCTGCTGTGGGCCCTGCTCGACGCGCAGGCACACACCGGCATCTGGCTGACGGAGTCGAAGGCGATGGTGCCCGCCGCCTCGGTCAGCGGCCTGTACTTCGCGCATCCCCAGGCCCGCTACTTCGCCGTCGGCAAGATTGCCCGCGACCAGGTCGAGGACTATGCGCGGCGCCGGGGCGAGGATCTCGCCGTGGTCGAACGCTGGCTGGCGCCGAACCTCGCCTACGAGCCAGGCAGCTGAGCCCCGTGTCGAGCAGCACCCCAGAGCGTCGGTGCGAGGAGGCCGAAGGCCGACGTGGCAGTCCAGGTGTCCCTGGATCGCCACGGCCTTTCGGGCCTCGCGATCACGGGGCGCGCGGCAACTACGGCACGCGCGGATGCTGATCGAGTTCCATCGCACCATGCTGGCGGACACGGTCCGCAACGCCGCCTTCCACGAGGCGTTGCGGCGGGTGATCGTGCCCGGCGAGACGACGGTGGCGGACGTCGGCTGCGGTACCGGGCTGCTCGCGTTCATGGCCAGCCGCCTGGGTGCGCGCCAGGTGCACTGCTACGAGCACGGCGAGGTGATCCACCTGGCCGAGCGCCTCGCCAAGGCGAACGGCATCCGCAACCTGGTCTTCTACCAGGAGCATTCGACCGCCATCCTCGACCCCGAGCCGGTCGACGTCGTGGTCTCCGAGACGCTGGGCAACTTTGCGTACGAGGAGAACATCCTCGAGACCCTGCGCGACGCGCGCCGCTTCCTCCGGCGCGGCGGCGTGCTGATACCACAGCGGATCGAGCAGCACGTCGCGCCGGTCGTGAGCGGACGCATCCAGTCGGAGCTGGCGGCCTGGGACCGCGTCGGCTACGGGCTCGACTTCGCGGCCGCCAAGGCGATGAGCCTCAACAACCTCTACGTGCGCAGCGTCCTGCCGGAAGAGCTGCTCGACGCCCCCGGCGCCGCGCAGTGCTGGGACCGGGCGACCCTCGGTGGCCGTGCGGCGAGCGTGCGGACCGGCGAGGCGAGCTGGACCCTCGACCGGCCGGCGACGATCCACGGCTTCGCCCTGTGGTGGCGCTGCGAGCTGTTGCCAGGGGTCGCCCTCGCCACCGATCCGGCCGGCCCCGCGACGCACTGGGAGCAGCTCTACCTGCCGACGCTCGAGCCCGTCCGACTGGGGGCCGGCGACCGGCTGGCATTGCGGATTCGCTCGGACACGCGCCGGGAGGGGGCGACCATCCGCTGGCAGATCGGCCACAGGCCGGCGGGCTCCGATCGCGACTTGATCCAGCAACTGGACATGCGCAGAGGCGATCTGGGTTAATCCCAGGGCGCGCGAGCGACCCCTCCCCCACAACCCCCGGAGCCATGGTGTGAAGGCCCTGAAGAACCTCGGCTACGTGCTGCTGCTGGCCCTGCTTGGCTTCGTGCTGGTCGGCCTGTACCTGCCGAGCGGCGTCTCGGTCGAGCGGCGCCTGACAGTGACGGCCGCGCCCGCGGCCCTGTTCCCCCTGCTCGACAACCCCCAGGCGCTCACCCGCTGGGCGCCCTGGTCGACGCCGGGGGCTGAGCTCCGCTACGCGTTCGAAGGACCGTCCAGCGGCGTCGGGGCCAGCCTGCACTGGGAAGGGGGCGCCCTCCCCCTGGGGACGGGAAGCGCGACGATCACCCACGTCGAGCCCGAGCGGCGCGTGGAGCTGCGCCTGCAGCTGCCGCTGCTCGGCAAGACGCATGCGACGCTCGAGCTCTCACCTGCGCCTGACGCCGGGAGCACGGAGGTTACCTGGCGGATCCACGACGACGTCGGCTTCAATCTGCTTCGACGCGTGCTGTGGCTGCTGGCCGACCCCACCATCGGCCCGCCGCTCGAGCGCGGCCTCGACAACCTCCGGGGCCTCGCCGAGCGCCGCTGAGAGCCCGAACGTGCTGAACGCCGCTCAGTTCGCGCACGCGGCGCAGGTCCTCGCCGCGATCATCGAGGGGCCGACACCGGCGGACCGGCAGATGGACCGCCACTTCCGCGCCAACCCCAGGCTCGGCGCGCGCGATCGCGGCGCGATCGCGGAGGTGGTGTACGCCTGCCTGCGACGATTCGGCCTGCCGCGCCACCTGGTCGGCGCCGCGGGGCCGGCAGGCGCCTGGCTCGCCGTCCACCTGCTGCGCGAAGGGCTGAGCGCGCGCGCCCTCGAGCAGTTGCGGTACCGCGGCGGGGAGGCCCTGACGGCGCCGGGTCTCGCGGCCCGGCTGCGTGCCCTCGATCAGGCGACGCTGCCGCGGCCCGTCCGACTGGACCTCCCCGACTGGCTGCTCGCGCGTCTCGACGCGCAGCTGGGCGCCGACGACGCCGAGGCCCTCGCCGCCGCGCTCCAGCGGCCGGCGCCGCTCGACCTGCGCATCAATCCCCTGCGGTCAGACCGCGAGACCGTGCGGGCCAGGCTCGCCGACGAGGGTCAGGTGCTCGAGCCGACGCCCTATTCGCCGCTCGGGCTGCGCCGCGCCGACCGCGCACCGCTGTTCCAGACGGCGGCCTTCCGCGACGGCCTGTTCGAGGTCCAGGACGAGGGCAGCCAGCTGCTGGGCCTGCTCGTGGAGGCGCGGCGGCGCGAGACCGTCGTGGACTACTGCGCGGGGGCCGGCGGCAAGGCGCTGCAGCTCGCGGCGCAGATGGCGAACACCGGCGCAGTCTATGCCCTCGACGTCGCCGCGCACCGCCTGGAGCGCATCCGCCCGCGGCTGCGGCGGGCCGGCGTCGACAACGTGCAGCCGATCGCCATCACCGGGGCCGACGACCCCCGAGTCGGGCGGCTGCGGGGCAAGGCGGACCGCGTGCTGGTGGACGCCCCGTGCAGTGGCACCGGCACGCTGCGCCGCAATCCCGACATCAAGTGGCGGCCGCTCGACCTCGACGCCCTCACCGCCGGCCAGCGCGCGATCCTCGAGGCGGCCGCCGCGCTCGTCCGCCCCGGTGGGCGCCTGGTGTACGCAACCTGCAGCCTGCTGCGCGAGGAGAACGAGGACGTCGTGGAGACGTTCCTCGCCGCGCATCCGCGCTTCCATCTGGCATCGGTTTCGGACATTCTCGCGCGCCGACAGGTGGTGCTGCCGGCAACGGGCGACTTTCTGCGCCTCTGGCCACACCGCCACGGCACCGACGGCTTCTTTGCCGCCGTGATGGAGAGCGCGGCCTGAGCTTGGCGCGAACCGCGACCGCTGCGTATCTTGCGGTCGCGCGCGAGCACGCGTGAACCCCGACCGACCCGGCCAAGCGGAGGGCCGACCATGCTGCGACGCAACCGACAGTACTGGCTGGAGATCGCCGGCGCGCTGGCGGCCTGGTCCCTCGGGCTGCTCGCACTGACGGGGCTGGTCCTGTACGGAATTCCCTGGGCCGGCGACGAGGCGGACCTCGCGGCCTGGCGGGTGCTCGGACTCGACGCGCAGCAGTGGGCGGACCTGCACCGGGTCGCCGGCGTCGCACTGTTCGTCGCCGCCGCGACGGCGCTGGCGCTCGGTCGCCTCGAGCTCACGCGACGGCCTCCGGCCCACGCCCTCGCGGCTGGGCTGGTGGTGCTGCTCGTCGTGTCCACCCTGCTGCGCTGGCCACCCGTCAGCTGGCTGCTGGAGGACGAGCCCTCAGCAGAGACGACCGCGATCGGGACCACCGAGGAGGGACTGCCGTATCCCGAGGCCGTCGACGAGCCGCTCGCCCAGGTGGCGCGGAACCTCGGCATGGACACGACGCGGGTGGCCATCGCGCTGCAGGAGGCGAAGCTGCGATTCCAGGGGCTGGACGAGTCGCTCGCGGAGATCGCCGAGCACAACGGCACCACCCCGGAGGCCGTCTACGACGCCATCCGCCACCTCGAGGCGCCGGTGCTCGCCCCGCACGAGGAGGGCACGCTGGACCTCGTCGAGGCGCGCTTCGGCGGCCGGGACATCCGCACCCGGTCGATCGCGCAGCTCGCCGACGAGGCCTCGGTGCCGCTCGACACGGCGCTGCAGCGCCTGCGGGCGGTCGGCATCGAGGCAGATGCCTCGACGACCGCAGGGACCCTGGCCGCCAAGCACGGCCTCGACCCGATCGACATCGTGGTCGTGCTCGCGCTCGAAAGCCCCCTGCGCAGCCATCCGGCGCACTGAGCTCAGCCCTTGATGCAGACGAGTGGCCGCAGGCGCGCAACGCGGCGCGCGAGCCCGGCACGCTCGGAGGCCAGGACCACGGCCGACACGTCCTTGTAGGCGCCCGGCGCCTCCTCGGCGACCCCGCGCAGCGACGGGCTGCGGATCAGGATGCCCTGCGACTCCAGGCCCCGGACCAGGTCGCGGCCCTGCCAGCGCTTCGTCGCCTGCGTCCGGCTCATCGTCCGGCCCGCACCGTGGCAGGCCGACGCCAGGGCGGCCGCCTCGCTGGTCGCGCTGCCGGCGAGGATGTACGAGGCGGTTCCCATGCTGCCGCCGATCAGCACCGGCTGGCCGACGTCGCGCAGCTCCGGCGGCAGCGCCGGGTGCCCCGGACCCAGCGCCCGGGTCGCACCCTTGCGGTGGACGTACAGCGGCCTGCGACGCCCGTCCACGGCGTGGTCCTCGACCTTGCAGGTGTTGTGCGAGACGTCGTAGAGCACCCGCAGCCGGGCCTGCGGGAACACCTCCGCGAAGGCCTCGCGGGCCAGCTGCGTCAGCACCTGGCGATTGGCGAGCGCGCAGTTGATCGCGGCGCGCATCGCGCCGAGGTAGTCCTGACCGACTGCCGACGCGATCGGTGCGCAGGCGAGCTCGCGGTCGGGCAGGTCGATGCCGTGGCGGGACGCCGCCGCCACCATGCGCTTGAGGTAGTCCGTGCCGATCTGGTGGCCCAGCCCGCGCGAGCCGCAGTGGATGCTGAGCACGACGTCGCCCGAGGCGATGCCGAAGCGGGCCGCGGTCTGCACGTCGAACACTTCGGCGACCTCCTGCACCTCGGCGTAGTGGTTGCCGGAGCCGAGCGTGCCGGTCTCGTCGCGCTGCCGGCGCTTCGCGAACTCGGAGACCTTTTCCGGGTCCGCCCCGGCCATGCGCCCGCCCTCCTCGACCCGCTCGAGGTCGGCGTCCCCGCCGAAGCCGGCGGCCACCGCCCAGCGCGCGCCGCCGCGCAGCATGTCGTCCATCTCGCCGACACCGAGCCGGACGCGGCCGGTGCTGCCGACGCCCGCGGGGATGTGGCGGTAGAGCGCACCGGCCAGCTCCGCCTTCACCGGCTCAACCTCGTCGCGACGCAGGCCGGTCAGCAGGGTGCGCACGCCGCAGGAGATGTCGAAGCCGACGCCGCCGGCCGACACCACGCCGCCCAGCTCGGGGTCGAAGGCCGCCACCCCGCCGATCGGAAATCCGTAGCCCCAGTGGGCGTCGGGCATCGCATAGCTCGCACCGACGATGCCCGGCAGCGCCGCGACGTTCCTGACCTGCTCGAGAACCTTGTCGTCCATGTCGCGGAGCAGGGCCTCGTCCGCGTAGAGGATGCCGGGCACGCGCATCCGTCCACTGGGCGGCACGCGCCAGGCGACGTCGGAAATCTTTTCGAGCCGGGAGATGTCCATCAGGTGTCCGCCGTCAGTTCTCGGTTGTCCGCGTTGCGTGTTCGGCAGGTCGCGCCCCGCTGATTGCCGACCGCTGAAGGCCGACGGCCTGCGCTCACACGTCCACGACGCATTGCGCCAACCACTCGCCGTGCGGCAGCTGCCGCACGCACAGCTCGGCGAAGGTCGCCGCCTTCACCTCCACCGCGGGCTGGTGCCGCGCGACCTCGACGGCCTCGCCCCAGGCGTGCCCCCGGGCGCCGCCAGGCGTGAACGCGATCTCGAAGGCGCCGAACACCATGCGACGGGTCGCCATCGCGTAGATGATCGCGTCGAGCCAGCCGAGCAGCAGCAGGTCGTCGTCCTCTCCTTCCACCGAGAGATCGACCCGCGAGGCCAGCCGGACGCTGGTGGGGTCGGTGACCACGGCGGTGAGACCGATCGCGGCCTGCACGAAGGCCTCCTCGCGGCTCGGGCCGACGCCGCGCACGCCGATGTCGGCGACGTGGTGGAAGTGCTCCCAGTGGGGACTGCCGGTCACATGACACCCCGGGACGAATGGCGCCGGTCCGCAGCGGGAACGCGCCGTCGGCGCGGCCGGAAAAACCCTCGAGCTCCTGCGGTTCGAGTGTAGCTGCCGCAGGTCCGCACGGCGCGAAGGCATTGCCAGGCATCGCTACCGCCCAAGCCGGCCGCGAGCGCCGTGGAAGACCCGCTGCGCGGGTTGTTGACGACCCCGCACACTGCACCTATCTTCCGCCGCACCCGCTACGCAGCGATCCACACGACGAGGCCCCGGATGCTCTCACCCGGTGACAAGGCGCCGCTGTTCGAGCTCCCCGACTCCGACATGCGGATGACGAAGTCGTCCGACCTGTTCGGCCAGAAGAATGTCGTGATGTACTTCTATCCGAAGGACGACACGCCGGGCTGCACCCTGGAGGCGCTGGAGTTCAGCGACATCATGGCGCGCTTCGAGGCGCTCGACACCGTCGTGGTCGGTGTGAGCCGCGACCCCTGCACGAGCCACGCGGCCTTCCGCGACAAGTACGGCCTCACCGTGCACCTGCTCGCCGATCCCGAGGGCGAGGTATGCAACGCCTATGGCGTCTGGCAGGAACGGGAGAAGAACGGCGAGAAGAAGATGTCGGTGGTGCGCTCGACCTTCATCATCGATAAGCACGGCGTGGTCCGCCACGCCCTGTACGACGTCAAGCCCAAGGGCCACGCCGACACGGTGCTCGGGCTGATCGAGGCCCTCTAGTCCGGCCCTCGGGTCAGGGCAGCAGGAAGACGGTCGCGAGCCCGAGGAAGATCAGAAAGCCCATGCTGTCGGTCAGCCCGGTGAGCAGGATGCTGCTGCCGAGCGCGGGGTCCTGACGGACCGCCTTGAGCGCCGCCGGGATCAGCAGACCGGCGAATGCGGCGAGCAGCAGATTCAGCACCATGGCGGCGAACATGATGGCGGCCAGCGGCCACTGCTCGTAGAGCAGGTAGGTGATGCCGGCCATCACGCTGCCCCACAGCATGCCGTTGACCAGCGCCACCGCGATCTCCTTGAGGACCAGGTAGCGGAAGTTGCCGGGGTTGATCTGGCGCAGGGCGTAACCGCGGATCATCAGGGCGAGCGTCTGGTTGCCGGTATTGCCACCCACGCTGGCGACGATCGGCATCAGCGCGGCCAGCGCCACGATCTTCTCGATGGAGCCCTCGAACTGGCCGATCACCCGCGAGGCGATGAACGCGGTGACCAGATTGAGGCCGAGCCAGAACCAGCGGCTGCGGGCGGCGCGCCACACCGGGGCAAACAGGTCCACGTCCTCGCTGAGGCCGGCCTGGCCGAGCAGGTCCTTCTGCGAGATCTCCTGGATCAGGTCGAGGATGGCGTCGACCTTGATGCAGCCGACCAGGCGGTTGTGCACCGTCACCACCGGCGCGACGATGAGGTCGTAGCGCTCGAAGGACTGCGCCGCGTCGCTGGCGGAATCGTTGGTGTGGAAGAACACGGGGTCGCGGATCATCACGTCCGCCACGCGCTCCTCGCCGTCGTGCACGAGCAGGGCCTCCACCGGCAGGATGCCGCGCAGGCCGCCGTCGCGGTCCGTCACCATCAGCTGGTTCGACGCGGCGGGCAGCTCGCCGCGGCGCCGCAGGTAGCGCAGCACGACGTCCAGGGTGACGTCCTCGCGCACCATCACGATGTCGAAGTCCATCAGGGCCCCGACCGAGCCCTCGGGAAACGACAGCGCGGACTGCAGCTGGGCCCGGTCCTCGAGGTTCAGCTTCTCGAGCAGCTCCGGCACCACGTCCTTGGGCAGGTCGGGCACCAGGTCGGCGATCTCGTCGGTCTCGAGCTGCTCGGCGGCGTCGACCAGCTCCGCACGGTCCATGTCCGCGATCAGGGTCGGGCGCACCGCGTCCGACACCTCGAGGAGCACCGCGCCGTCGTGGGTGCCGTCCACCAGCTCCCAGATGCGGCGCCGGCGCTCGAGCGGCAGGCTCTCGAGCACGTAGGCGATGTCGGCGGGATGCAGGCTGTTGATCTGGCGGCGCAGCTCCTCGGTCTGCTGGCGCTCGACGAGGTTCTCCACCAGCTCGTGCCGGGTCATCTCGGTCTTGTGCACGACCTCCTGCACCAGTTCCTGCTTGTCCAGCAGGAACTGGATGTGAGCGAGGGCGGCCTCGAGGTTGCGCGGGTGGGCGGGCAGGTTCGTCGTCATGGCGGCAACCCTGGCGGAAGGCGTGCGGTTTGGAATCACGGAACGGTGGAATTCTAATGCAGCCCGGCGGAAAGTAAGGGCCACGCGCCCGACGGACAGGCCGAGTCCCGTGAAACTGCGCACCCAGATCCTGCTCTTCCTGTTCCTGTTCGCGCTCGTGCCGCTGATGGCGGCGGTACTGATCAACCTGCCGCTGGTCCTCGATCGCCTCGAGCTGTTCTACCAGCAGGCCTACCTGCAGAACCTGCGCGCCGACTTCCGCGACCTCGACCAGCACCTGTCCAGCCGCGACGAGATGGTGAGGCTGCTGAGCAAGCTGCCCGAACCGGGCTCCGTCCTCGGCATGGGCGCCAACCTGGACGACGAGGCGATCGACCTGTCCCGCGCCCGCTACACGGAGTGGCTCAACCAGGTCCTAAGCGACCAGCTAGACATCGTGCAGATCCTGTTCCTCGACGACCAGGGCCGCGAGCGCTTCTGGCTCGAGCGCGACCCCAAGGACTTCCACTGGCGCCCGACGACGCGGCGCCCGCGCCCGCCGCCCGAGCGGCAGATCGACGCGGCGCTCGGCCTCGACCGGCCGGCGGTACTGGTGAGCCCCATCATCGTCGACACCGACCTCGGCGCGCAGGACCCGAGGCACTACATGACGCTGAAGCTCGCGAGCCCGATCGGCCAGGGTGCCGGCGGCAAGCCTCTCGGCGCGGTCGTCGTGACCCTCGACGTTGCCGGCCTGGCCCACCGCTACCGCAACACGATCTGGGTGAACAGCGACGGCAGCTACCTGCAGCCGATCGGCCTGCCGCAGCGTCCGACCACCGCCTTCGACGACTTTCCCGGCCTGCGCGAGCAGTTCGCCGCCAACGACCTCGCGCTGTGGAAGGGGCCGAAGGGCCGGCAAGTCATGTGGGTACCGCTGCTGCGCACGGTGAGCGGCGACCCACTGTGGGTGGGGCGCCCGGTCGACCCCTCGCCACTCGCCGCCTTTCAGCAGGCCCTCTCGCTGCGCGTGCTGACGATCATACTCGCCCTCATCGTCGTGATCTGGCTGCTGGCACGGCGCTTTGCCCTGCGCGCCGAGCGCTTCGGGCGCGAGCTCACCGACGGCCTGCGCTGCGTGCTGGAGGAGGACAAGGCGGTCCGGTTCAGCTGGCGCGGGCCGCGCGAGCTGCGCGAGCTCGGCGACACCCTTAGCCGGCTCGCCGAGCAGCACGTCCGCAACAACCGCAACCTGCGCGCGCACGCCCGGGAGATGGAGGAGTCGAACCGCTACAAGTCGCAGTTCCTCGCCAACGTCAGCCACGAGCTGCGCACCCCGCTCAACTCGATCCTCCTGCTGTCGAAGCTGATCGCGGCGGAGAGCGAGCAGCGCGCGCCCGAGCAGGCGCAGCAGGCGCGCGTGATCCACAGCGCCGGCAGGGACCTGCTGTCGCTGATCGACAACATCCTCGACCTCTCGCGGATCGAGGCCGGCCGCGCCACCTTCAATCTCGAGCAGATCGACCTGCCGCAGCTGCTCGCCGATCTGATCGAGCTGATGCGCCCGCAGTTCGACGCCCGGCAGCTGTACCTGCGGCTCGAGGTCGAGCCGGGGACGGCGCAACGCATCGACTCGGACCCGGACAAGATCCGGCAGATTCTCAAGAACTTCTTGTCCAACGCAGTCAAGTTCACGGCGCGCGGCGGGGTCGTCCTGCGCCTCCTGCGCACCGGCGGCGCGGATGCGGCGCGGCGGCCGGTGACCATCGCCGTGCAGGACACCGGCATCGGAATCCCGCGGGACAAGCAGTCGGTGATCTTCGAGGCCTTCAAGCAGGCCGACGGCACGACGAGCCGCAAGTACGGCGGCTCCGGGCTCGGCCTGACCATCAGCCGGCAGCTCGCCGCCCTGATCGGAGGCGCCATCGCGCTCGACAGCACGGAGGGCCAGGGGGCCACCTTCAGCCTGCTGCTGCCGCTGCAGTTCGACCGCAGCGTCGTGCCCGACGATCAGATCGCGTCCGCGACGACCACGGCACCCCTTCCGGAGGCGGCACCCGCCGCGGCGCCGGCAGCGCATCGCGCCGACCTGCCGGAGGCGGACTTCGGTGGCCGGCGGGCGCTGGTGATCGAGGGTGACGTCGACCAGCTCCTGGTCATCACGCCGATGCTCGAGCGCTGGGGTCTTCAGGTCGACGCGGCGGCCGACGTCGAAGAGGCCGCAGAGCTGCTGCGCGAGGAGGGCGACTACGCGCTGGTGCTGCTGGACACCGGAATGCCCGGCGAAGAGGCCTATGCTACGATCGAAGCGGTTCGGGCCATCAACCCGGGGCAGCGCCTGCCGATACTGGCGATGGCCCCCGAACCGGGACAGACTGGCCTTCCCGCGACAGACATCGTGCTGAAGCCGCTGGACCCGGGCGCGTTGCGTGACGCCATTGCACGCCAGCTGGGCGGCGACGCGGTGGCCGACCTGGGCAGAGCATGAAGCGATATGCCGGTTTCAAGCTCCTGATCGTGGACGATCACGAGCACAACCTCTACACGCTGCGCACGCTCATCCAGCGCCACATGGACGTGGTGATCCTCGAAGCGAGCTCGGGCCGCAAGGCGCTCGACATCGCCCTCGCCGAGCCCGGCATCGACCTCGTCATCCTCGACGTGCAGATGCCGGAGATGGACGGTTTCCAGACCGCCCAGATGCTCAAGATCCGCAAGAAGACCCGCGACATCCCCATCATCTTCCTCACGGCCGCCTTCAAGAGCGAGGAGTTCCAGCAGAAGGGCTACGAGGTCGGGGCTGCGGACTACCTGCTGAAGCCCATCGACGACAATCAGCTCATCAACAAGATCAGCACCTACTTCCGGCTGATCGAGAAGGAGCGCGCCCTCAACCGCGTGCTCGAGGAAAAGGTGGCGCAGCGCACGGCCGAGCTCCACGCGGCCAAGCAGCACCTCGAGAACATCCTCACGCACATGGGCGAGGCGCTGCTGGTGCTGGAGCCCTCGGGCGTGATCCGGCAGGTGAATCCGGCGGCCTGCCACATGCTGGGCTATGCCGAGGCCGATCTGATCGGCATGGGGATCGGGGACGTCTTCGAGGAGGAGGGCGACGAGGCGGCTGGCGCCTTCATGGGCACCTGGCTGGAGGCGCTGATCCGCACCGGCGCGCTGTCGGCGATCGAGGCCCGGTTCATTGCCCGCGACGGCCGGCGGGTGCCGATCCTGTTCTCGCGGACCGCCGTCACCGACCCCGGCGGCCGGATCACCGACATCATCTGCATCGCCAAGGACATGACCGGCTACGTGCGTGCCGACGAGGTCGCGCCCGCAGCCGCAGGACCGAAGCGCAGGGCCCGCGCCGCAGGGGCGCGTGGACGGAGGAGCTGAAGCATGACCGAACCTGCAAACCCCGACCTCCCCAACGAGGACACCACGCTCACGGCCAACGCCCTCAAGGCGATGGCGCACCCGCTGCGCTGGAAGATCCTCTGCACGCTGGGGGAGCGCGAGTTGTCGGTCGGCGAGATCGTCGAGCAGACCGGCACCTCGCAGAGCAACATCTCGCAGCACCTGGAGCAGCTGCGGAACAAGAACATCGTGCTCTCGCGCAAGGACGCCAACCGCATCTACTACCGGATCCGCAACCGGCAGCTGCTGGACCTGATCGGCACCATGCGCGAGGTGCTCTGCCGAGTGAACCTCGACGACCGCTCCGCCCCGGACTGAGGCCCTCCCGGCAATGAACATGGCCCTCTGGGAACAGCTGTTGCTCGGCGCCGGCGCCCTGCTGCTGGTGTTCCTGTTCCGTCCGGGCATCAAGGCGGCGCTCGAGCAGAGCCGGGCGGCAGAGCAGAAGGACTGGAAGGGCGCCCTGCTGCCGATCGGCGCGGTCGTCCTGTTCGTCATCCTGCTCATCCTGCTCGCCCGCGGCTGAGCCGGCGCCGCGCGGTTGCCGGAGCGACGCGGCGGCGAGGCTCACACGGCATGTCGCTCCTGGACCTCTATCGCCACCAGCTCCGGGACGGCGGCCTGATCGAGGACCCGGAGCAGACGCTGGCCGCCGAGCAGCTCGAGCAGGTGCGCAGCGCGCTGGTTGCCGCCGGCCCCCTGCCCGCACGGACCTGGCTGTCGCGGCTGCGCGGCGCGCGGCGCCCGCCGGTGCGCGGTCTCTACCTCTGGGGCGAGGTGGGCCGCGGCAAGACCTGGCTGCTCGACCTCTTCTTCCACGCCCTCCCCTTTGTGGACAAGCGCCGCTGGCACTTCCACCGCTTCATGCAATCGGTGCACGACGAGCTGGCCCAGCTGAAGGGCACCGCGGACCCGATGGAGCGCGTCGCCGGGCGCCTGATGGACGGTGCGCGCGTCCTCTGCCTCGACGAGCTCGTGGTGACCGACATCGGCGACGCCGTGCTCCTTGCCCAGCTGCTGCGGGCCCTGGTCGCGCAGGGGGTGACCCTGGTGACCACGTCCAACGCCGAGCCGGACGACCTCTACAAGGACGGCATCCAGCGCGCGAGCTTCCTGCCGGCGATCGGCCTGCTCAAGCGCCACACGACGGTCCTGCGCCTGCGCGGCGACACCGATTTCCGGCTGCGCTACCTGGAACAGGTGCCGGTCTACCTCACCCCGCTCGGCCCGGCAGCGGACGGCCGGCTCACCGAGGAGTTCGGGCGGCTCGCGCCCGACACCGCCGAGTCCGACGGGGTCCTCGAGGTGTATGGCCGGCCGGTGCGCTTCCGGCGGCGCGCGGACGACTGCGCCTGGTTCGACTTCGAGGCCCTGTGCGGTCCGCCGCGCAGCCAGAACGACTACATCGAGCTCGCCCGCTGCCACCACACGGTCGTCCTTTCCGACGTCCCGGTCCTCGACGGGTCGGCGGACGACAAGGCGCGGCGCTTCGTGCACCTGGTCGACGAGTTCTACGACCGCGGCGTGAAGCTGATCCTGAGCGCGGCCGCGCCACCCGAGAAGCTGTACTGTGGGGAGCGTCTGGCCTTCGAGTTCCGGCGGACCGCCAGCCGGCTCCAGGAGATGCAGTCCCGCGACTACCTGGCTCGCCCGCACCGGCCGTGAGATGCCATAAGCTCAACTTATTGACTATAGATGCTGGTTTATTTTAGAGTTTACTTATATACATACCGGATCACCCCATGACCCTGCGCCTCAGCCAACGCCTCGCCACGACCCTGCTCGCCGCCGGGCTGCTCGCCCAGCCCGCCGCCGCTGCCGACCTGGAGACCGCGCCGGTGGAACGCCGCGAGCTGCCGCGGGAGTACCGTCTCGACGGGCTCGTCGAGGCGACCCAGCAGACCACCGTGTCCGCCCAGACCAGCGGGCAGGTCCAGGAGGTCCTGTTCGACGTGGACGATTACGTCACCAAGGGCCAGGTGATCGTCCGCCTCAAGGACACGGAGCACCGCGCCCGGGTCGCGCAGGCCGAGGCCTCGGCCGAGGCGGCGCAGGCCCGGCTCACCGAGGCGCGCCGCGACTTCGAGCGCACCAAGGGCATCTTCGCGAAGGACCTCGCCTCCAAGGCCGACATGGACAAGGCCACGGCCGCGCTGCACGCGGCGGAGGCCCAGGCGGAGGCCGCGACGGCCTCCCTGGAGCAGGCGCGCGAGCAGCTCACCTACACCCAGGTCAAGGCGCCCTACTCCGGGATCGTGACCGAGCGCCAGGTCCAGTTGGGCGAGACCGCCCAGCCGGGCCAGCGGCTGATGAGCGGCATCTCGCTCGAGCAGCTGCGCGTCGTCGTCGACGTGCCGCAGACCCTGATCGGCGAGGTACGCACCTCCGGCCGCGCCCGCGTCCAGCAGCCCGGCAACGGCTGGATCGCGGCCGAGAAGCTCACCGTCTTCCCCTACGCCGACCCCGCGTCGAATACCTTCCGCGTGCGGCTGGACCTGAAGCCCGGCACCGCCAACCTGTTCCCCGGGATGCTGGTGAAGGCCGCCTTCGTGACCGGCCGGGGGGAGGAGCTGGTGGTGCCGGCGCGCGCCGTGGTGCACCGCTCCGAGGTCACCGGCGTCTATGTCGTCGCGACCGACGGGCGGGTCACGCTGCGCCACATCCGGCTCGGCCGCGACAACCAGGACGGCACCTACAGCGTCCTGTCGGGCCTGAGCGTCGGCGAGCGGGTCGCGGTCGACCCCATCGCCGCGGGCGTGCTGCTGAAGGACGCCGCCAAGGGCAAGCACAATGGCTAAGCTCGGCTTTTCGGGCGGCGTCGCCGCGCGCTTTCTCACGACCGAGATCACGCCGCTCCTGGCGCTGCTCGGCATGCTGCTCGGCCTCTTCGCCGTGCTGGTGACGCCGCGCGAGGAAGAGCCACAGATCAACGTCACCTTCGCCAATGTCTTCATCCCCTTCCCGGGCGCGAGCGCCCGCGAGG
>Ga0208980_10001349_pt1 | contig 14825 bp, 11 predicted proteins | sample WetSurMetagenome_3_FD_187993 | JGI IMG/M metagenome (GOLD analysis project Ga0208980, IMG submission 187993) | Wetland microbial communities from Twitchell Island in the Sacramento Delta, sample from surface sediment Aug2011 Site A1 Bulk (version 2) | ecosystem: Environmental > Aquatic > Marine... | reverse complement strand
ATCTGGGAAGCAGGCGCGATTTATTTGATGGATCGCGGATATCTGGATTTCTCCAGGCTATACAACATTCACCAGTCCGGCGCCTTCTTCATCACCAGAGCGAAAAAACGATTCGACTACAAACGACTTCTTTCAATGCCGGCAGACAAGATCCGAGGCGTGAAATCCGATCAAGCCATTACGCTGAAAACTTTTACCCGAAACAGAAATATCCAGAACGATTGCGGCGTATTCACTATTTCGATCCCACAACGCAAAAGCGTCTGATTTTCCTAACCAACAATTTTCGCCTCTCTGCTCTGACTATTGCCGACCTTTATCGATGCCGTTGGCAGGTGGAACTGTTTTTCCGCTGGATCAAGCAGCATCTGAGGATAAAGGCCTTCTATGGCACGTCGGAAAATGCCGTGAAAACCCAGATATGGACTGCAATTTCTGTTTATGTGCTGGTCGCCATTGTCAGAAAGCGCCTCAACTTGGATCGAAGTCTTTATTCGATTCTACAGATTTTGAGCTTATCGCTATTGGAGAAAGTCCCTATTTCACAAGCACTTTCGTGCATTGATGACATCGAACAAAAAGATGAATTCTGTAACCAATTGAATTTATTCGACTAACGTTGGGACAGCATTGATATTTTGATTTTGATAAGGGAACTTATCCGTATATACCCTTTTATCAGATTTTTGACGAGACCGCGAGAAAGGCAGGTCCGCTGGACACCTTTGGACGTTCTACTACCATGGGTCGGACGGCAGTGCCGGCAGCGCTGGGGGGCTGTGAGTTCTGGAGCCAGGATAACATTGAAGAGATCAAGAAGGGCTGGATCAAAAAAGGCGATACGATTGAAGCTCTGGCAGCAGCAATCGGTAAAACCATGGACGCCGCTGCCCTTAAATCGAGCGTAGAAAAATACAATAGCTATTGTGCGGCTGGAAAAGATCCAGATTTCGGAACGGCTGCTTCGGCTTTGGCGCCTATAAAGACTGCGCCCTATTATGCGGTTCCAATGTACCCTGGACTTGTTTCTACAACAGGAGGGCCGGTAGTGAACGGGAAGCAACAGGTCCTGGACCCTGACGGCAAAGTGATTCCCAGGTTGTATGCGGCCGGGACCTGCGGAACGGTGATCACACGCATTTACAGCGTTACCGGTGGCAATCTAGGTGGATGCATGGCCTCGGGCCGCACATCGGCGAGAAACGCCGCGGCTGAAACATCCTTGTAACCACAATTCAAACGATCATATTGACTTAACTAGGAGGATAGTCTTGAAGGTAAAAATCAAAAATTTTGTAGCTTTGGTAATTGTTGTCACTTGTCTGACGTATTCAATAGCCTTTGCTGCCAACTATCAAATTGCCGAGGTTGCAGAAAGCACAAATGCCTGCGGTCAGGCAATGACGGCGGAACAAAAGTCGCAGAGAGCTCTGGATATTCTCGAAATCCAGAATATTGCCAGTATGCATGAGTATTATCACAGCGCTCTCATGCACCAGGAAGAGCTTGATAAAGTATGGTCAAAGAGGGATGACATAACCTGGAAGAATAATAGCGATTTTTACGCCAACAGGAAGGATGTATATAAGTTCTACGCTGAGGGCGTAAAGAAGATGGATAAGAAGGGTGCCCTTTGGTATCACATGCTTGCCACTCCGGTTATTGTTGTGGCGGGCGATGGCCAGACCGCAAAAGCAGTATGGCAATCGTTTGGAAACGTTTCAGGTACGAACATGGCTCAGTGGACGGAAGAAAAGTACGGAATGGATTTTATCAAAGAAGATGGCAAATGGAAGATCTGGCATCTCCGCACTTATGTGGAATTCTATACTAATGTAGATTCCGCAAAGCTTTGGCTGACACAGAACCTCGCAGCCCCCGAAGGCGCCAGCAACGCAAGCCAGATGGGCGGCGGAGGTGCTCCACCCAGTGGCCGTCAAGGCGGCCCCGCCGGTGCTCCGCCCGGCGGCGGCCAGCGTGGCCCGGCGCAGATGGGTGCCGCTGGTAGAGGTGCAACCATCAAAGAGGAACCAGGCATCAAATTTGATGAGGAGTTGTCAACGCCGACTGAAAAAGGCAAGTATTACGAAGGTTATTCTGAAAACTATATGCCAACATTCAATCCGGTACCGCCAAGTCCCTACTGCACTTGGAAGGATACAACTGCTTATTAAGAATTTAGGCGAACCCGAAGGTACAGAGAAGAGACGCCAAAGCCTGGCAGCCTCTTCTCTGTGCCCTCTTGCTGGTTTGCAGCTTCCGGCTACAATGGAAATCTATCCTGCAATGAGATCCCGGAATATTTTCACTGATCAATGCTTTTCTTTAGTCAGACAGAAAAACCAAACTGCTATCAATTAATTTTAGGAGGCGTTTATGAATTTGATTAAATCTCTTATAAAGCGGCGCCAGTTTCTCGCTGCTGCGGGTGTAGGTTCGGCATCCGCGTTGGCGCTTGGCAAGATGGGCGGAGGTGTGGATTCTGCTTTACAGGTTCGCTCTGCTATGGCGGCAGGAAAAAGTGCGCCAGTTAATCTGAACTTGGTGAGCGACAAATATAAAAATCTTATGTCGCCCCTCAAAATCGGAAATGTTGTCTTGAAAAACAGGTTTTTGCTCTCGCAGTCCATTCCACATTTTTTGCAGGGGCCTGAAACATTTCCCTCTGACGAGCTGAGAACTTACTACATCAACATGGCCAAAAACGGCGCCGGAATTATATCGGTGCGCATTATGGGAAACAGGGTGAGGAAAGAGCAATTCGGCGACAGTGCTCACATGATTATATGGGACACGGATGACTACGGCTATCAGAATTATCTTGACCAGTTGGTTGAGGGGTTGCACATCTATGGATCCAAAGCATGTGCCGCTCTGCAGGTGGGGATGGGTGGCGGTGGGCCCGGACCTGCGGGAGGAAGGCAAGGAGGAGCGCCTGGCGGGCAAGGGATGCCTGCTGATCAAGCTGGACCTGGACAAGGTGAAGCTCGTGGGCAGGGTGCGCCCGGTGGGCAAGGAATGCCCGGGAGAGGAATGCCTGGAGCCGGCATGTCTCAACAAAAGCGAGAATATACCGCGGAGGAATTGGAGAAAATGGGTGAATCCGCGGTGAAGAATGCAAAAGATATGCAGACGCACGGCTTTGATGCATTTCAGATTGGCATCAGGGGCAACCATAGCGCGAGCCTTGCACTATGCAAGTCCGTTAAGAAAGCTTTGCCTGATGCACTGGTAATTACAGAAGTTTTTGTGCGGGAAGCGGCGGTCACTCCCCACACCGGGGATCAATATTATCAGAGCGCCGTACCTATTGAAGAGGCGATCAAGTATGCGAAGGATCTGGAAGGGGCTGCGGATATCGTCATGGTAAGAATTGGCGATGGCTCCGCGGCGCATGCAACAACATGGAATTCAATCAAGGGCAAGCCCTATTCTATTGCCTATTCCGAGGCGATCAAGAAAAGCGGCGCAAAAATTCACACGTCGCCAGGCGCCGGCTTCCAAGATCTGGATCTGAATGAAGAATACATAGCCAGTGGAAAGGCGGACCTGATTACCGAAGCAAGGGCATTTATATGCGATTCCGAATACGCCAAAAAGATGGCTGAAGGCAGGGGTGAAGATGTCGTGCCTTGCATCAGATGCAATAAATGCCATGGGCTGTCGATGACCGGGCCATGGTACACCGTTTGTTCCGTTAACCCGAAGATAGGCCTTCCTTTGGCTGTCAAAACAATTCAACCTCCCACTGCCCAAAAAAAGGTCGCCGTAATCGGCGGCGGTGTTGCCGGCATGAAAGCGGCTATCACGGCTGCCGAGAGAGGTCATAAAGTGACCCTGTACGAGAAAGATTCCACCCTGGGCGGCCTTGCAAGACACTCCGATTATTCGCCTTACAAATGGTGTATCAAAGACTTCAAGGATTATCTTTCTAAACGAATGAATAAACTTGGTGTCACAATACTTTTAAACACTACCGCCAACCCCCAAATGATAAAGGCAAAAGGGTATGATACGATCCTGGTAGCAGTCGGAGCTGATCCTGTTGTACCTAAGATCCCCGGATCGAACGGCAGCAATGTCTACAATGTTATGGACGCCTATAGCAAAGAGAAGTCCCTCGGCAAGAACGTGATAGTTGTCGGCGGTGGTGAATATGGTGCCGACGTGGGAATGTTTCTTGCAAAGGCCGGCCACAATGTAACGATGCTGACCAGTGAGAGGGAACTGATACAGCAGAACAGACCCCATTATCCCGAAATAATGGTGGAGATCATTGCGGATCTGAAGAATTTCAGCATTATTACCCAGGGGACTGCGACCGGCATTTCCGGGGGAAGGGTTACTTACAAGGATGCCGGCGGGAGCGAAAAATCAATTCAAGCCGATAGTGTGGTGCTTTTTGGCGGACTTAAGCCTAAAAAAGAGGAGGCATTGCAGTTTTATGGCTCTGCGGCGCAGTTCTTTACAATAGGCGATTGCAGCGAACAGGGCGGCACTATCCAGAGAAGTATACGCAGCGCCTTTTTCTCAGCATCCGAAGTCTAGGTTTGGTCTGATCGAGCTTGCGCCTTCAATGGAGGCGCAAGCTTGGCTTAGTATTTAGAAATGTATTTGCTGTAAAGATTGCAATCGCTCTTTTTTGTCAGAATTTAGGGTACGAAATTCTTCTCATAAGAATTCATCGGCGGAGGGCGGTGTTCCAGTAGTCACCGCCTTCTCTTCTTTAAACCCTGAGCTTTTGAATATCTCTCTTTCCCTTGTAATTATAAGCCCTTCAACACCCGGCAGAGATTCGATCAATTTCATCCCCTTTTCTTTACCAAGGACAAAAACCGCCGTTGAAAGGGCATCCGCATCAAAGGCGTTGTCCGTTACAATGGTCACAGATATTAATTCTGTAGCCGAGTATCCTGTCTTAGGATTGATGATGTGATGATATTTCATCTCATCATCAAAATACCTCTCATAATCACCCGAGGTTGAAACGGCGTTATTATCCAGTGGAATAGTGGCAATATAATTATTCACATCCCTCGGGTCCGCCAGTGCAACATTCCACACTCCATCAGGTTTTCTGCCTATTGCGCGCATATTGCCGCCAGCGTCGACAAGCGCCATGGTAATGTGATGACGTTTGAGTATTTCAACCGCCTTCTCGACCGCATAGCCCTTTGCAATTCCTCCAAGGGTAATTCTCTGATTGTTCCCGATCTTTATTTCCTTGTCTTTTATGATGATCCTTTTGTAACCGATTATCTTTAATTCCCTGTTTATCATCTTGGCGGGAGGAGTGGATTTATTTTCCATGAATGATCTGTTATATAAATCCAATATCGGCTGAATCGTTATATCAAAGGCCCCATCGCTCAGGTTCGAGTAATACAAGGCCTTCTCTATGTTTATCTTGAGATCCTCAAAGGGAGATTTGATGATCTTATCCTTATTAAGCTTTGAGATCTCCGAATCCCTCCGATAAACACTCAATTCAGATTCTATTTGTTTTATTTCATCGAACGCCTCGGTTATTGCTGTTTCCGCTGTTTCCGGTTCGTCGGAATAGATAGTGATGGTGAAAAAAGTGTCCATCGAATCCATCGAGCGGCTTATTTGTTGAATGGAAGGATTTGCGTTTACCGTAGTCCAGGCAATCATGACAGCGGCGATCAAAATGATCCGGGCACACGCTCGGCCGGAGTGCTTCGTGTATCTTCTGGCCTTCATTGCTTTATCAGCCCGTCTTCCGCCCTGTCTTCTTTGAGAGTCTTTTCAAGGTAGGTTTTTATAGCATTATCAAGCACGCCGCTTGGCATATTCCTGCCGTATCCCGTGACAACAATGGCCGGCTCATCCAATGTCTGTTTATTACAGACGTTCTCGCAAATGCCGCAGCCAATGCAAAGCAGATAATCAATTTTGGAGGGCAATTCCAGATCGTTCTGTTTCGTATATGCGATAGCGGCCGTAGGGCATTTAGGGATGCATTTGCCGCACCGCTCGCCTTCGGAATAGGGGATGCATTTGTCTTTGTATAATATTGCTGTACCAATTTTCAGATTATATTTGGTTGAAAGGTCAAAGTTGCCGATGGCATGGGTCGGACAGACAGTTGAACATTTATTGCAATCAACCTTACATTCGCCTACGGAGGGCGTCAAGGTCGGGGTCCACAACCCGTAAAGGCCGGACTGAAGCAGCAGGGGCTGCAGCGCATTGGTGGGGCAGACGTTGACGCACGCCTCACAGCGTAAGCACAGATCCAGAAATTCTTCTTCGTCGGGAGCATGGGGTGGGCGAAGCAAGGATTTATTAGCTGGCATCGCCACGGCGCTTCGGGCGATCACAGCCGACCCGACAACTCCACTCCCGCACCAGGCCAGGAAAGATCTTCTCGCTAATACCGGCATCTCTGGCTTCTCTCTCAGATGGGCATTGAATGTGAAAGCGCGTGTATTCTTAGGACAGGCATCCAGGCAGTCAAAACATCGGATGCATTCCTGCGGCTGAGTGATTTGGGCCTTCGGATCCTCGATCGCACCGGTTCTGCATTTTTTTTGGCATGTTGGGCACGCTATGCAGTCTTTCTGAGTGAATCCCGAGGGAGATATCCTTGCGATAAGACCCAGCAGGGCGCCAAGGGGGCAAATCGTGCGGCACCAGAAACGCCTCGCAAAAAGAGAGAGCAGGAGGATGCACAAGGTGAAAAGTAGAAATTGAATAGCGTGCTGAACCACAAACGGGGGGAGTTTAAATAGCGCCTTTTGGATCGGAATCAGCGTCACCCCCATGAAGCGCGTCATGATTACAATCGGGTCGAAAAAGTAGACAAACTGAAAAGAGAATGCAGATGCGGCAACAATCAGGATCAGCACGCCGAATTTAATCAGTGCAAGTGTTCTTAACCGGTTTTGATCTCTCTCCTTTCTCTTATAACCCTGGGTGATCCACTCGAAAAGGTCTATCAGCGCGCCCAACGGGCATATCCATCCGCAAAAAAAACGTCCAAATAAAATCGTTAACAACAGGATGACGACGCTCAACGTCAAACCCGTTATCAATGCACCGGATGCAAACATGGAGATGATTGCCGCAAGCGGATCGAGCCTGAAGAAAAAATCGCTTGGGAGCGGCCAGTAATGATAACCGGCTACCAGAATGCCGGCGCCGAAGACCGCAAAAAAGACGATCTGACTGAGGAGACGCAGCCGTCTCAGTCTTAAATCAATCATTCGCACTTCCCTTCAGCAACTCGAACAATGCCAATGCGCGGCGCACGACCATGACCGTAAGTTTTGATGATATCGTCGCGCCTGTAATGGCATCGACCTTGGTTTTGTCGGCATTCGTGGTGTTCATGACCTTAAACTTATCCAGATACCGCTCGTTACTGATGGCAAAGGAACGGTAGCAGGTAAGCTCGAGGACCTTAACGCCTTCAACCTGCCCCTTTGACGACACCTTGATACAATACTTGTGCCGACCCCCGCACTGCATCAGCGTATCGGAAAGTACAAAGGCATATGCCTCGACGGCTCCGCTAGGAGTTTTGCTGTAATAGACCTTAATGCTGCTCTCTTTGGGCTCCCAATACAGCTTTTGTTTCAATGTCTTCCTTATATCCGGAGTGAGTAGCATATCCTTTTCATAAATCTTGCTCGCATTTCCTAGAAAAGAGACTACCGCATCCTTGGTGGGGATGGATTTCTGGGCGTTGGCAACCCCGGCCGTAGTCGTGATGATCAAAAAAATCAAAACACTAATGATGGTTTTTCCCCTGCGCTTTCCAAAGAATGGGGTTGTGGCAAAAGCCAGCATGACCAACAGGGCGAACGGGATGATGCGAATCCATAGGTGCGGTGTCACATACCGCTTCTGCCGTTCGGGAAGGTTGACGGGTGACTGATGGTGTTCCGCATATAAAAGCGAGGATGTATCGGCCGAGTGCTCCGAAACCAAAGCAGCGCCTTCATTTTCATCAAAAGTCGCTATTTTCTCCTCCGCTGCATTGACAGCCGGGCTTGGAGATTCCGCACTCCTGGATAAGCCGAAGGCGCAAGGAAAAATCCCCGAGAAAATAAAGATAAAAGCGAGAAACCTCCGCAATAATTCAAAGTTGTTGCAACTGATCATCGTCCCCTACCAATCTGCAAAAGAATCGAACCGCAAAGCCGCAGAGATCGAAAATCAATCTCTGCGATCTCTGCGGCTCTGCGGTGTCATTATTTTCCTGACACATACTTGGCCGCGTTTTCTCCCGCTATCCGTCCTGAAGTGACGGCAAAACCAAGGGCGCCTCCAAAGAAATGATAATCGTTTCCTTGTATCTGGCCGCAGATCGCCCCTCCGGCAAAAAATCCCGGAATAGAGCTGTCCTTTTTATCCAGAACCTCCATGTGCTCGTTGATCCTGACCGGGCCGTATGTATCTATCATCAATGGGCCGATCTTCACCGCGTAAAAAGGCGGGGTCAGCAATGCGCTCAAAAATGCGGGATCTTTGCCATAAATATCGTCGTGTCCCTTTTTACAAAAAGAGTTATATTCCTCGACGGTCGACTTAAGCACGCCGGGATCAGCGCCCATCCAGCGGGCGATATCATCCCAGCTGTCCGATATCTTCACATAATTTCCTTTTTTATCCTCTGACTTATAAAACTCCTTTAAGTCCATTTCTTGTCCCTGGGATCTCAGACGATTACTTACGCTTTGCACACTTTCATCATCAAAAAGGGAAAACCCAATCTTGTTGGGTTGCTTCACCAGAAGGTTGACGCTGGCATTGCCGCTCCATGTTTCATTTTGAAATCTTTTCCCTAGCTTATTAACCCAAATGTTGCCAGAGGCGGATATCCGGCTATAGCCGCTTTCAACGCCGCCGAAATAGGTGGTAGCCGGTTCCCTGATCAGCGTTGCATAATCATTCAAGCCGGCTCCAGCTTCTTCCGCGAGCTTAATGCCATCACCTGTGTTGGTTTTCACTGCCAAGGTAGCATAGGCGTTACTATCCCAATAATTCGGAAAATATTTGGATAATAGCTCATTGCTGCCGGTAAACCCACCGGAGGCCAGGATGACGCTCTTTGCATTGATCTGGGTCTTTTCTCCGTTTTTGTCCGCGACCATGACGCCACTTATCTTGCCGTCAGAGTCTCGCAGGATCTTCTCCGCCTTGGTATTAAGAAGTATCTGGCCCCCCGCTGCAGTGAATTTATCCGCCAGCTTCTTTATGGTCCTGCCAAAATTGTGGGTGCCACCGGTCATATCCACTGGGAATTGCGTATACTTTACTTGTCCCATTCCTCCCATTCCCCCCATTCCTTCGACCGTATAGCCTATCCCATTTTCCTCCAACCATTTCACAACCTCTGCAGTCCTGTCTATAAAGGCCCGCACGACCTTCGGATCAACCCGATCATAGTGGTTAAACTCCATATGCTCGTTAAAAGCTTCATCCTTGTTCGTATTCACACCGGCAGCCTTTTGAATATGGGTCTCCGCACCCCATATAAAGCCGCCGGCCGTAGCGGAAGTTCCTCCTAGCTCAGACTCCTTCTCCAGCAGGATGACCTTTTTCGCCCCATTCTGTACCGCAGTTAAGGCCGCCGTCGCGCCTGCGCCGCCGCCGCCGATGACTACTATATCCGCCTCAAGGGTTTTAGCGCGGGAGCAGCCCTGAAAGCCGATTGAAATAATCAGACAGAACGCCAGTACTATGAAATATGTTGCGTTGGAATATCTTTTCACGAGACACCTCCCGATGTACTGTGACTGGTATTATCCATTTAAAATGGTTTAAGAAGCACTGTTATCTTTCTGATGTGAATTGACTCCAGAAGAATCTGTGAACAAGTCACACCGCAGAGCCGCAGAGATTTCTGTGTCCCCTGCACCTCCGTCTTAGATGTTTTTAAGGTAATCCGCAGCACCCAAGGCGGCATAATATCCAGAGATTATTGCCGCATTAGAACCACCACATGGGGAGCCCTCCCCGCCGAGAATATTATTCGCTTTGGCGCCATCCGTAGTCGTCGCCGGCATATTGCCGGAAGGCCCGCCTGGCCCCATGCCCATTGGTCTCGTTAGTACCAGGCCGCCATAAATGGTACAGGTATCCCCTGCCGCGTATAGCCCCCGAATTGGCTCGCCCTTCTTATCAAGCACCTCAAATTTGGAATTTACGGCTATCCCCATCATGCCTTTTGTACATTGGGACCAGCGATGCCCGAAAACTGCCCAGAACGGAGGTTTCTTGATGGCATTGAGCATCTGTGTCGATTTGCCGAAATCCAGGTCTTTTCCAGTTTCGCAAAACTTGTTGTATCTCTCTATTGTTTCCACAAATGTTTTTGGGTCTATTTTCATTTTAAGAGCCAGCTCCACGAGGGTGTTAGCCTTTTTTGTGTGATTTCCGCTCGCGCCTTCCTCGTCAATAGCCGCCTCGTACTCAAAATCCTCTCGCCATTTTCTGATCGCCCGGTTCTCATTGGAATTCGGGTCTTTAGTCGTATCTAACGGCCCCGTCATGCCCTCGTTAGCCATCTTCGAACCCAGCGTCTCAACTATCTCATCATCGGCCACAGCATAGGCTACGGCTCCAGGCTGCGCGGCCGTGGAGGCACCACCGCCCATTCCGCCTTCATTCCTCCAGCGTTTGCCGTCAAGGTTGATGGATACGAACTTCCCATCCGACATTATTGAATGAACAGCCCATGAATAGGGGTGATGCATAGGCATGTCATTAAAAAAACCGCCCGGGGTGGACATACCTTTTTTAAAGGGGGCGATGTAGGCCCCGACCTCTTCCGCCATGTCAATGCCATCGCCCATCATCCCAGGGGGGCATAGAAAATGTATTTTTTGATTATCATAATTTTCAGGCCAATACTTCTTAAGCTTTTCGTAATCAGACCCGAATCCTCCTGCCGAAATAACGCACGCCTTGCAGTTGACCAGGAGTTGCCCATCCTTACTATCTGCCAGGACACCATTTATATTGCCTTTCTCATCCGTAATGAATTTCCTTGCCGGCGTCTCAGTAAGTATCTGGATTCCGGTCTTCTTGCAGCATTCAACCAGTTTATCAACAATGAAGGTCCCTCCCCTTCCGGGTCCGATGGATGGATCAGGCAAGTCCTTGTACTTTTCCGTGCGTTGTGCGGTATAAATTGCCAGTTTCCTGTTCTCCTCAGGCTTTGCCACTTTGTAAAAGGACTCTGCTTCACCCTTTGACACAAGCCAGTCGAAAACCTGTCCGGTAATATCCTGGGGCTCGTTTACTTTATATCCTGCATCCTTCTGCCATTTTGAATCCTTTATTTCTGCAAACCCACCGGCAAAATATGTAGCGCCGCCCGGCTTCTTGCTTTTTTCAAGAATGATCACCTTTTTTCCGCTGACATCGGCTGCCTTGACGGCCGCAACAAGGCCTGCTCCGCCGGCCCCGATCACTACTAAATCACAGTCCACAATCTTTGTAGTCATTCTCTTTCTCCTGGTTATGAAAGGATCTAAGCCTTCAGCTCAAACCGGTTTCAGAAATTACATTTATGCTGCCAGCGGAAATGAGAGCCTAGGTCGCCAAATTTAGAGACACTTCGTATTGAAAATGGCAGGCAGGATTTGCACAAAATGCTTGCCTCCAGGCAAGCATTTTCTAATATTAGATTTATTTAATTCAGCCGCCATATTTACGAAAATTAGTCTTCACCAAGCCAACGTCGTATCCAAGATTAAACTCAGGATTTAGTCTCGTTAAAGAGAGGGGTTTATGAGATATCGGCGGGATTCGCAAGTATGGTACCGTAGGGAACATCGATTCCCCGTTGTAGCCTGTTCCCTGCCAATGAGATACGCCTTGATCAAATCAAGTTCTTTGAAAAAGTACAATGCTAGATTTTACGAGCAGTTCGAGGGTTCGGATAGGTGTTCACCAAAAGAACCACGTAGCTGAATGCTGTGGGAAATCGACGATGAGGAAGGTCGGCAGGCTATTCTGGGCATTTCCAGAGCGTCGTCGCAAGCGGGGATTAAGGATCATATAGGCTCGTACAATCTAGCATCATACTTCCACGCGGATTTGGATTCTAGAAAAGAATATCTCTTTGGCAGAGAATAAGATACCTCTGATTATCATAGTTCTCTACCGTACCATACTTGCGGAATCTTAATCAGCCTGATAATACAGCGGCATAACTATAAACTGTTGGAAGTGTCACCGAGAGCAATCAAACTGATCGTGACTGCAAAGTAGGAGAGGAGGATTCATGACAGTAAAAAGTGGAAATCTGGGTAGGCGGGAATTCGTACTTGCCGGCTCTGCGGCAATTGCCACGCCGCTTCTCTTGAATGCGGCGAGTGCAGCTGCTGCAGAGAAAATGGCGGAGAAAAATGAAACCTATAACATCAAGAAAAAATTGGAATATGACTTGGTAATTATCGGCGGCGGTCTCGCGGGACTGGTCGCCGTCGCCAGGGCCGCCGAGCTGGGCATCAAGAAGATCGGTTTATTTGAAAAAGGAAAATTCCTGGGCGGAAACGGGCTGATGTGCAACACCTTTGTTTCCTCCGACTTTGCCGATTATGGCAACTACAATACCGACACCAACCAAATCGCGCTATATCGCCGCGCCATGAACACGCTTAAACAAACCGCAAACCCTGAGTTAGTCCAGCGCTATCTATTCGCCACCAAGCGGGTCACCAAATGGCTGGAAGACAGGAAGCTGAATGAAAAATGGAAGCCAACTCCGTCCGGACATCCGGAGTTCGAAAGCAATTGCTCTAAAAACGTCGAGAGCAGTGTGCAGGGCTCTCGCCTTGGCGCAATTATTTGTGATGCAATGATCAAAGAGATCAAGACCCGTTCCAATATCGAGTCCCATCTGAATTCCCCCGCCGTGAAACTGCTGACGGATTCGAAAGGGGATGTCAGAGGAGCGGTTGTCAAGCTGGAGAGTGGAGATTATGTCGAGGTGTCCGGGAAAAAACTAATACTGGCCTGCGGCGGCGTCGGCGGTACTAACGAAGCTCTCGCCAAATGGCTTCCCAAATACCATGCCCCGGGCGACTACATGAATTATGGTGGCGTAAAAACCTGTTCCGGTGATGGTATCGACATGGCTGCGGCTCTAGGGGCTGAAGTCGGGAAGGAAATGAATATACACCTTTTAGGCCCGGGTTATGCCGGGGGTAGAGGTGCAGGAATTGGCAGCGTAGCGGATGATGCCAGAGTCATGGTGCTGAGCAAAAAAGGCGAGCGAGTCATCGATGAGACCTTCATGCGCGATGCACAGCCCCTTTGCAACCGTGTCCCCGGAAAGGTATTCTACATATTTCTGGGTGCCAACTCCCTAAAAACGATATTGGCATCAAGTGGTCGCTCCAGCGGTCCAGGGGGCCCGCAAGGCCGAGGCGGAGCGCAGGGCATGCCGCAAGGGCAGGGCGCGCCTGGCGGTCCTGGAGTTCAGGGCGGCGTTGTGGCGGTGGAAGATATACCCACCAAATATGCCGACGACATCAAAAAGGGAGCCCTGTGTATAGCTAAAGACCTGGATGAGGCCGCGAAGTTCATAGACTGCGATGCCAAGATGCTGAAGGCAAGCCTTGATCGTTATGAAGAGAGCTGTAAGAAGGGATATGACAGCCACTTGCTGAAGGCCAAGGAGAATCTCTTATCGGTGGGCGGGCCTCCATATTACATACTCTGGAGCGTACGGTCCATGGACAGTACCCAGGGGGGCATAACCACAAACAAGGATTTTGAAGCTGTCACGCCCGAAGGGAAGGCTATCGGAGGAATGTATGTAGTCGGTGACCATGTAACCGGTTTTGTTACCTCCGATTACTACGGTCCCGGAGGTGCAGGCTTTACCTTTGCGATGGTATCGGGTTTTCTCACCGCCGAAGCTTCGGCGGAGTATATCAAACGGATATAATTGATTTTGAAATGCAACAAGAAAACGTATAAAGATCTTTCCAGAAAAGATTTCATAAAGACAACTGCAGTCAGTGTTGAAACAAGCGCCCTGGTCGGACTTAATACAGAGGCTTTTGGCGCCCAAAACAAACAATCAGCCTACAAATGGCTTAAAGAAGCGGATGTAGTAGTAGTTGGATATGGAGGTGCCGGAGTCGTTACGGCGATCACGGCTCATGATGCCGGGGCCAAGGTGCTCGTGCTTGAAAAGGCCCCGTTCCGGGGCGGCGGCAGCACCTCAATCTCCATGGGGGTGTGTGCGTCTCCCACAAATGTGGATGATGCCGTTGCATATCTTTGGGAGGGATGCGGGGGCAACGATGCAGGTGGGTCTGTGACCCCAAAGGTGCAATTTTTTTGCTGTGCGCCCTTGCTCTGATTTGTGCAGCTAGGATTCACGCAGAAAAGGGGACTGTCAATGTGAAAGAACGAAGGCGTATCCTCAATGAAGTGCATTTTGCATGGAAAAACAGCATTTCCCGGACTCACCGAACAAGCCCACTTTTCGGAATACCGTGCTGAGACCAGGTGGTCGCTATCACACGACTACCATGCACAAGTTCTCTACCAGATGAGGTGTAATAACCAGCAACTAGGCTTTGGCTTCTCGGAAAAAGGAAGCATGAAATGAGGGCTAGTGCAGAGCTATAAATAGCGTGGAGATATGATATATCAATCACGTAATCGTTTGCAGAAGCATGAATCCATGGTGTGATGCAAATGTGCAACCGCCGCGGATTCGGCCTGCCAAGGGGATAAAACGCAATGAATAATCTTCAAATAAATACTGTCGGTGGGTGCCGTCCTTTGAGCCAACATATCACGCTTGCTCTCTTCGTTGTCCTGCTGTT
>Ga0208980_10001348_pt1 | contig 14829 bp, 10 predicted proteins | sample WetSurMetagenome_3_FD_187993 | JGI IMG/M metagenome (GOLD analysis project Ga0208980, IMG submission 187993) | Wetland microbial communities from Twitchell Island in the Sacramento Delta, sample from surface sediment Aug2011 Site A1 Bulk (version 2) | ecosystem: Environmental > Aquatic > Marine... | reverse complement strand
CCCTTATTGGCTTCTTTTGTTCCTGATAACTGGCAACTTGAAATCGATATTGAAGTAGTCGATGATATCAATTTTGATTCCGATGCAGATATAGTAGGAATTGGTGCTATGGGTCATGCGGTTTTCCGGGCAATTGATATTGCAAGTGAATTTAGAAAAAGAGGGAAGGTTGTTTTCATGGGTGGCTATATGCCATCACTTATACCTTGGTTTGTTGAAGATCATTGCGATGGAGTTATCATTGGCGATGCCGAAATATCATTTCCTCAATTACTAAGAGACTATGAAATGAATGGTAAAATTCAAAAAATCTATGATAAGCCACTTAAAGATCTTGATAATCTTCCACTTCCAAAATATGAACTTCTTCTAAAAAAGAAAATAGGATTCATGCTACCAGTGCAGGCAGGAAGGGGATGTCCTCACCAATGCAGCTACTGCTCAATTGCATGCCTATACAAAGGGAGATATATGACTCGTCCAATTGATGAGGTTATGCGCGATATTTTGAGAGTCAAAGAACTTGGATTTAAATATTTTTACCTGCTAGATGATAATATTGTTGGTAATCCCAAATTTCTTCAAGAGTTATGTACCCGGGTAAAGCCATTGAAAATGAATTGGGCAAGCCAGTGCTCAACAAACTTAGCACTTAATCCAAGTTTGCTCAAATTAGTGGCAGAGTCAGGATGCAAAATCATGAGTCTAGGCATCGAGAGCATTACACAGGAAGGGCTTAACCAATTAAATAAGAACTGGGTCACTACTGCGGAACATGAAAAACTACTGAAAAAAATTTCTGATGTAGGAATAATTCCAGCCACTGAAATGATGATTGGAACAGACAGTGATACCTTGGTTTCCATAAGGAATACTTATGATTTTGTAATGAAAGCGAGAATTCCTATTCCCAAATTCTATATTTTGACCCCGATGCCTCGATCTGTTTTGTATGAGGATCTTAAAAAGCAGGGACGTTTACTTCATGAGGATTATAACTATTATACAGCCACAAACTGCGTCCATATCCCTTCCAACATGACACCTGAAGAGTTAAACCAGGCATATTGGTGGCTTTACAAAAAGATATATACCATTCCAAACATTCTAAAAAGGACAATTTTCAGTAAAGCCTTCTTTAAAAATCCTGTCCTATTAACATTTGCATTTATTGTTAACCTTAATTACAGGAAATTTATAAAAAATGGTGATGCACCTAATATTTTTTAATCCAACGTGAGGTCATAAATAAGAAAAAAATATTAAACCATGGACATTCGGATTATTAAGGTTTCTAACTGTGCTGAAATGAATCAATTTATAAAATTCCCGAAGGAACTTTATAAATCAGATATCAATTTCGTCTTTGAACCAATATCCATGCAAAGAGAGTTCCTTTCTAGGAAAAATCCATTTTTTGAACATTCGGAGGCTATATATTTTTTAGCCAAATCCAACAAAAGGGTAGTTGGAAGAATTGCCGCAATAATTAATACTGTTCATAACAAAATATTCAATGATAGAGCAGGTTTTTTTGGATTTTTTGAATCGATAGAGAATTATGAGGTCACAAGATTACTTCTCGACAAAGTGGTTGAGACGCATCAGCAAAATGGATTAGAGACAATTATTGGTCCTACCAATTTTACTACTAATGATTCTTGCGGATTACTCATTTCTGGATTTGACACACCAGCTGTAGTCATGATGCCTTATAACAAGGAATATTATAATGAATATTTAATCAAGTATGGCTTTGTGAAAACAATGGATTTATCCTCATACTCCTTTAATGAACATAAATTCATAACGGCTGCCTATAACGAATTAACAAAAAGGGTCAGCCAGAAACTTACCGCCGCTGGTATTACAATTCGGACTATTAACTATAAAATACTGGATAAGGAAATTATCTCTTTCCGTGAGGTATACAACCAATCAAATATCAGTAACTGGGGATTTATACCTTTAAATGAAAAAGAATTTAGACATACTGCTTACCAGTTCAAACAATTTGTTCCAGAAAAGTTGATGCTGATCGCAGAGAAAGATAATAAACAAGTTGGGTTTCTTGTTGCCCTTCCTGATCTTAACCAAGTATTTAGTCATATAAAATCTGGTAAACTATTTCCATTCGGGTTTTTGAAATTCCTGTGGTACCAACGAAAAGTTACAAATTCAAGAATATTGATCCTAGGAATACTCGAAGAATATAGGAACCTGGGTATTGATATTATTTTGTACAAGAAAATCCAGGAGAATCTGGTTGGTATGGGCATTCATCACTCAGAAGCTTGCTATGTCATGGAAAATAATGGGAAGATGAATTCAATAATTGAAAAATTAGGTGGAGAAAACTATAAAAAATATAGAATCTATCAAATTGAGAAACCTTGATAAACATTACTATTGATCAATATCTCAAATACCAAATACGCCTAATCATAATATTTTGCTATGAGAATTCTTTTCTCAACACCCTACATCCCTTATAAAAAAGCAAAACCTTTTGAAGATAATATAGATTTCTTTTATTATAGGAATACACTTAAACAAGGCATCTTTCAACTCAGACAAATGCAGAGTTGGCATCCCCTCCACTTTATTGCTCAAAACCTTCCTGTATATTCCGTCATATTAGAAAATCCTACTCTTAAGCAGTTCAAATCAGAAATTGAAAAAAATAATTACGATGCCATTGCTTTAAGTTTTACTATTGTTACAACTGACAGAATTCTGAAGATGGTTAGTTGGGTAAAAGAGCTCTTTCCAAAAATTGATATAATTATCGGGGGTTACGGAACTGCAATTTTCTCTGAAAATTATGGTATTGAACAAGAAATTAGGAAAAGGGTAGATCACATCTGCAATGGAGAAGGATTGTATTTTATGCGAAAGTATGTCAGTGAAAAATGTAACATTGAAACAGACCAACCCTTAAAACAAGACTTATTACCTATTAATATCAGTTTTTTTAGATCCCGGTTGATAATACATCAATCTCTGAATTTCGTTGCATCATTAGGATGCAATTATCGTTGCTCTTTTTGCTCAACTTCCAATCAATTTAAAAGCAAAATAGAATTGTTTTCAGGATTCGAACTATACAAATCAATAAAAGATAGCACTTCTAAATACAAAAATGCACAATCGGGGGTGATATTTAATGAGGATTTTTTGGCAGATAGAAATTCCGTACTTGAGTTCATGAGATTCATGGAGAAGGACGAAGAACTTATCCAAAGGCCCTTTTTCCTTACTGTCTTTTCTTCTGTCAAAAGTATTTCTTTGTATACTCTTTCAGAGCTTATCAGATGTGGTATCGGAATGATTTTCATCGGTGTCGAGTCTTTCAATCATGAGACCTTAACCGTGGAAAAACTTAATAAAAGAGGTAAGGATTCGATACAAATTGAAACTTTATTTCGTGATTTAAATTCTGCCGGTATACATACCCTTGGATCAATAATTATTGGATGGGACAACCAAACCACAGAAATGGCTCAGGAAGAACTTCACCGATTTGTAAAACTAAATCCAACAATGTACCAGGTAATGCCTTTACAAGCAATTCCGGGAACTCCCCTATGGCAAAAGATGAGAGGGCAAAACAGGATTGTCCCCGATTTTAACTATGAGACTGTCAGTCTTGAAAAGGCATCGTTTAATTTCAAGAATTTTTCTCAGGAAGAATCCGTTGAGATGATTTATCGAACATATAAAAATCTTGTTGATTATGGAGGTCCATGGCCTTTCAGGATGTACACCAACTTCCGTAGGGGAATAAACACCATGAAGTATTTGGATGGAATAGAATTCAAAAATCGCTTAATAGGATACAGGAAAATGATCCTTCCCTTATTTGTATTATCCTTTATATCAGGATTTCTCTTTTTTGGGAAAAATTTCAGAGAAAAATGGGCACAGGAAATGAAAGTTTCTTTTCAGGAATATCCTTTACTTTTTTTGGCAGTTGCTTTAATCTCTTTAATAACCACACCCATATTGTTATTAACTGTATTTGCTGGCTGCATGAGGCATTTAATATTACCCTATGGAGATCAACCTGAAAGCATTAGAAGAGAATATAGTAATCAATTGTGATATAGGAAAAGTACATTAATCAGGATTTTAATACTAAGTGGCACCAAAAACTCAAAAAAACCTGGTATTAACAATTATTTTGAGATTCTCTTTAATCTGGTCCTGTAAAGTTTATAGAAATTTAGAAAAACTTTTAAAACTAAAAATTTCACTTATCTGGTTGTAACTATTATCCGTTGTTGGTACAGAAAAAGAGTGAGAGTGAGAGTGAGAGCGAGCACTCTCGCTCTTTTTCCTCAAGACTCGCATTCACACTCACACTACTTTTTTAATCAGCTGTTTCCTCGCTCTCGCACTCATACCCACACTTTAGAAAAATCCTTCATTTCCCAATTATTTCATCACTTAGCTCTTGCATTGCTGCAATTCATATTCAATAGTGCTAACTTAAAAAATATGGTCATATTTGATTTTCAAAAACTTGATGTCTATCAGAAACAAAAGAGGAAGATTTGCACAATTTCCTTAATAAACTTGAGCAAATTTCTAAGATGCTGTTCAGCTTAATCCAGCATTTAGACAATAGCTAATGAACTGCCAAAATAGCGTTGCACAAACGTCACAAGAGGTCAAAATCGACCTCTTGCTCATTAAAATTTCACAAAATCGCAATGAAAATGTTAATTCATTGATCAAAGGGGTGATATAAAAATTTACAAATATTATGAAAGTCCAAAGCAGTCTAAAATAAAGCGGAATATATGCAGATTATTAGTTGCAACTTTTTAAAATAAGATCAGCTAATTCATTGAAATTGTCAAACATATCTCCGCTAGTGTATGGCCAGGCAGTGTAGATGACTACGAGTTTTCTTTCTGGAACAACAAAAATATACTGTCCACCATGTCCAACAGCAGCATAACCACCATATGCCGGATAGATCCAGAAATAATATCCATAAGAAGTGCCCGGACTATGCATGGTAACAAAAGGTTTTGTAGCCTTGGCAATCCAGCTGCTGTCAACAATCTGCTCATTTCCCCACCTTCCGTTCTGAAGCATCAGCTGTCCGAACTTTGCAATATCCCTTGGTTTCATAAAAAGACTTACAGCCCCGAAAGTTATCCCGTCATTTGCAGCTTCCCATTTCCATTCGGTTATACTCAATGGCTTCAATAAAAACTCATTAGCAAAAACGGAAAGTGGTTGGCCATATCTCTTTTGTATTGCTGCAGATATCAAATGTGGGCTTCCATCATTATACTGGTAGACAATTCCCGGGTCATAATTCTTCGGAAGCGAAAGGATATAATCGATGGAACTTTCATCAGTTTCGTACAGGGGACGGGTATTATCTCCGTCAATAAAGTTAATTCCTGTCTTCATTGTTAAAGCATTTGCAATAGTAATGCTACTTTTATCCTGATGGTTTATGAAATACTCAGGGTAAATTGAACTAAAAGTCTGGTTAAGCGAATCCAGGTATCCTTTTTTTAATGCAATTCCGGTAAGTATTGAAGTAAAGGATTTTGTACAAGATTGGATATTTTCAATTCTGTTCGCATCGTCCGGGTCATGGGGATAAGCTTCAGCTACAAGTTTCCCGTTCCTTATGATCAGCAGGCTTCTGGCCATTATAAAACGATCATTGCTGTGAATAAGCTGATAGGCAGTATTCAAATAACTTTCATCCATGTTTTCCTTTGAAGGTGTTGAGATCTGCCAGTCATCTCCGTTTTCCGTTGGCAGATATCCGTTAGCAGATAACTTTACAGGGTCATCCTTTAAACATCCATTCAGACTAAAGGACAGGATCAGGATTTGCATGATAATAAAATTCTTTGGTTTCATAATCGTATCTTTTAAAGGTTTGATTAAATCAGCAGGTCGGTATTAACTGCTTTTCTAAATGGTAATGCATCAGAATAATCCGACTTATAACATCATTTTTATCCCAACCTGCCAGATAAGCTGAAAAATGGGCTGTTCATTTTTTTGCGTTAGCCTGATCATATTCATATCAAAAGTGATTGCCTCCTGTTTATCGATAAATACCGGAAATCTGTATTCAGTTTTAAAATTCATCCTAAATGCCTTGTTTACAGTTCCGGTTTCTATATTGCTGTTCATTGATTTCAGAATACCTTCAACTGAGGAATCGTCCATCTTGTAAAGTCGGATCTCCTCTGGCCGGCTGAAAAAACTAATAAGCGAAAAATCTAACGATGTAAACCATTCCCTATCATTTTTTAACGCTACTGATAGTATATTATTCGGACCAAAAGACAAATAATCAGCCCAATAGCCATGGCTGTCATCCCAGTTCGGATAGAGCATGTAAGAGTAACAGAGTGAGGCTTGGGGACCTAAATAATAGTGCAGATTATTCTTATTAAAAATCAGAAAATTATAAGAGTAATCAAGCCCAAGCTTAATATTACCGCTTTTTGACATTTCTTCAGCTCCTGTCTTAATGCGGCTATATAAAAATGAGAATTGAAATTGACGCAGGCTATGCTTAATCTTTTCTGTTTCAAAAGAGAATTCAGTAAGCCACCCTTTATGAACTACCGGGAGAAGATTCATTTCCTTAATCTGGTTCAGACCCAGCTGAAAACTTACTGAATAAGTTTTAGCATGATCGGACGATTGTTCATTATCCTGACCATTAACCGGGTAACCAGTCAGAATAAGAACGAGTATCAGAAGAATTTTTGTTTTCATTTTAATCTCAATTTTCAATATTGAATATTAATGTTAAGACATCCTGATTTAGTTCATTTTGGGCTTCTTCTCCTTTTTGAACTTAAGACCGATATTGAAATTGATTCCGCACAGGTCAGAGTTAGTTACATGAGTAATTTCAATATTTTCATTGTGCTCATCCAGTCCGGATACAAATCTGTAACTCATTCCGGTAACCAGAGTTAATCTCTTGCTGAGATTTAGTTCAATGTTTATTCCGGGTTCCATCAAAAAGAAGCTGGCACCGGAAATATTCCAGAAATTATCAAGGAGTCCTGATTTTGGATCCTCATAATCTTTTGTTGATCCATATGCTAACAGAATTTGTCCGCTGCAATGCCAAAGGTTTGCGGGCTTGTATATATATTGTGCTACAGCACCGAAATACCCGTAGTTAACATGAGGATGGCTAAGATTTACTCCGCCTGAAATTCCAAGGAGAACTGATTTGTTAAATACAGCTCCTCCGTAAAATCCAATAAGTGTTCCTACATCACCCTGAATTGAATTGATTTTAATTTCAGGGGTCCAGATTTCACTGACTTTCACATTTGATCCGAACAGTGACCTGGTAGAATCCTGTTCCTGTGCTGATGTCACTGATGAAAGACACATCAGAATTACCATCATAACTAAAGTTCCTTCAGTCAGATTGAATTTTTGATTTTTGGTTTTTGTTTTCATGATCTTTGTTTTTAAATTTTAACTGATTAATATTCTGATACTTAATTATTACCTGTATATATCTTACCCTGCATGAGGTTTTTTAGAGGTTCCGGGATTTAAAACTGTAAATCATCCAACCAAAGGAGATGATAAAAAGAAGTCTCTGCCATACACCGGCCGCATTAGGCACTTCTGATACCAGGATTGATAAAAAGATGACAGTTACTCCGGCAGCTGTTGTCAATAGCCTGGAGGACTGCTCCTCAAGGATAAATGTTGTAGAAACAGTGAGAATAACGAAAGTCAGTACGGCAGTAAATATGAAGTATGAGTGCCACCCATCTTCCTGAATTTTATATTGAATCAGATTATTTACCGGTGCATGATTAAAAACCGCTGCAAGCATTAATGAAAATCCAAATAATACCAGGAATAACCTTTGAAATGCGAATCCATCAAAATATCTCCATCCGGCAATTATGGAACCAATTCCGAGAGTCAAAAAAGTGAAATTCATAATCCAGGCATTTGGAGTATTTTGTGCACCTAGTTGGCTTAAAGTGTTCCTGATTATTGAATATCCCGGCGTACTGTAAACTGGAAGTATGAACATTACCAAAAGCAACAGGCAATAAGCTGCTTCAAGTATTAATATCTCATTCTTTCTTTTCATTTGGTCTTATTACTTATCAGTTGAATATTCCTATCTGAGATTCTTTTATTTCATTTCTGATTATTAGCTGTTTGATTTTGCTACAACAGGTATTAAAACAAGACCTGCATCAGATTCATTTTTTTCCTTTCTGACCATCTTCATCCCGAATATCACTCTCAGAAAATTTACCCTGCGTATCACAAGCATGTATAAACTTGTTATTATGGCGAGACTCATAATAGTGATGAGAATTACTTTCCAGAGAACTGCAATATCCCAGCGGATAATAAAGTATCCGACTACAACAATGACAGGCTGATGAAGGAGGTAGAAGGGGAAGATTGCTTCGTTTGCCAGTTTCCTGAAACCGGAATCGAAATTGAGGTATTGTTTTGCAAATCCTACAGCAGTAATACCGCAGACCCAGGCAAGGAAAAGTGAGGTTACATCCCATATTATCTCACCAGTTCGTTCTGATTCAAACAATTCTGGCAGCCTGAACATGATGACTGTCAGAATTATTGTTTCTGTCAGGTACAATAATCTCTGCCTCCGAATCGCCTCAACTATGTTTTTATTTGGAAGGAGAATAAAGCCTGCTAAAAAGAATATTATATAGAATGCCATAGATGCCCAGTCATTTACAAGCGCATTGGTTCCAAATTCGAAATAGTTCCGCAGTACAATCTGCGACAGAAGAATTGGAATTATGAAAATATTCAGGGCAAAAGGTTTTGTAACGATTCCATCAAGTATGCGTGTGAATTCTGCAAATTTTCCACTGCGGAGAAGCCCTAAAAAGGGCGATATAAACAATGCAATTACGAACAGGTATGCTATAAACCACAGATGGTGCCAGCTGAAATTGCCTTCCGGATAAATACCTTCGAACATATGGGGATAGAAATCAAGCAGCGATCCATATACCTGGGCTTTTTCTATATATACCTGGACAGGTACCAGGATAAATATCCCGGCGACAAGCGGGATAAAGAGTCGCCTAAACCTTTCAGACAGATATTGTCCCGGAGTCCGTTTGCCAAGAGCAAAATATGTTCCGGCACCGGATAAAAGGAATAAGAGTGGCATTCTCCAGCTGTGAAGAAATGTCATAATGCCTGTAAGCATTCCTCCATAAAGCTGATTATTCTTCACATGCCATCCCCATGTGTTGAATACCATTCCGATATGAAACAGAAATACACTTATAATAAGGAGGATTCTTAACCAATCAATGTAATATTGACGTTCTGGTTTTGTATTTGCATGAGTTGTCATTTTTTTCAGATTTAAATTTCATGACAAACTTAAACCTGAAAATCGGAGCCGATAGAATCAGCCTATAGGAACGATGTATTTGCCTATCGGATAAAACGGAACAATAGAAAATATTTTAAGGCTATATATCAGATAACATGGACGTTACTGATTATTCAGGGATTTTCTGTATTCTGATGGTGTCATCAGGGTATACTTTTTAAAAGCTATATTGAATGACGATTTTGAATTATATCCTACAATATCTGCAAGTTCTTCAACAGTAAGTTTTGATTCTTTATCTTTCTGAATAAGTTTCTTTGCATGTTCCACTCTATAACTTGCCAGTAACTCGAAGAAGTTCTTGTTAAGCTTTTCATTAATTACCTGCGAAACATGATGGGAAGTTTCGTTTATTTGCTTAGCTAAACCTGGCAGTGAAGCTAAATTATTTGTAAAGTAGGAGTTGCCCTCCATTTCCTTCCTGATTTTGGATAAAATCATTTCTTTGTTTTCGTCGGAGAGAGAAGACTTCTCATACTTCATAATAGGGAAGGCGAAAAAAGAACCAGGCTTATCAAAGAATTTTGATCGGTTAAGCACCTGGTAACTTGTTGCATAGATCATGAACGAAATATAGGTAGCAATCAGGTAATCTCCGATATCGCTATGCATACCAAAATAAAATTTAGTCGCCAGGAATATTGCAATTATGAGCAGAAAATGGATAAGAGTATTCCTCAATATAATTAACAACTCATTATCTGTTCCGAAGAAGGATTGACCAACTGACCTGAATTTCCTTATCAGAATAATTATAATTGCAGTTATATAACTGATCAATTGAATTGAGGTGAGCTGGTTAATATATTGCCGGATCCCTAAGGGATCGTCAGAGATTTTAGTTGCCACCTCCAGATATGCCCAATCAGGATGATTTGTATGTACGTATGAATTATATTTATTCTCTACCGGCTGGATAAATTGAAAAACCATATAAAGAAGCCAGAATATCGCGAGAAGAAAATGGATCCATTCTTTTCGCTTCTCTTCAGGATTGAGGCTTTTAATGATGTACAGGTAAAGGAGTGGAGCAAATGTAAAGTTCAAGGGTTCGCTATAATTTGTTATAGCCAATACTTTAACAATGTAACCGGTATTATTCAGCCATCCCTCAAAAATTGTAAGCGATAAAAAGAGCAACAGTAACCCCTGGTACAGGTTAGCCCTTTTATTGCTCTGACCTTTTATTATAAAAAACCACGATAAAAAGAATCCCTGGAATACACCAAGAAATATGAATATATCAAATACACCGATATGTATATCCGTTCTCATATGAATAAATTATTCAGAAAATATTGCAAGGGAAATAGCATGATTTGTATATGATGAACCTGCTTTCAGAACCTTTTTAAGTTTATGGTATTTAAACTGTAAAATATCCAATCCCAACGCATCCTTTGACACTTTTATCCGGAATGAAAATTCCCTTAACCAAAAATAAATATTAGTTATCAAAAACCAAACTATTATTTTGAATGATTTTAATTGAATAACAGGGAGATGGCAGACTCTCATCACTAATCTATAAAAATCAGTCTGGGAATTGTAACCAACTATCCTCCTTCATGTAATAATTCATTGAATTTACACAAAATCCCTCACCGAACTCAGGTAGTCGCTTCTACGACACTTTTATGAGATTACTGTCAAAGCAGGTACCTGAACATAATATTCTAAGAATCTAACCCAGAACCTAATTACATGATCAGCAAAGTATTAGATTGATATTTGATCTGGTAAAATCCTGAGAGTTTAAGTACTCGGAGAATCATACTCAGACTGATACCTAAGCCCTCCTGCTCTGTAATCAGGAAAGAGGGATTTCCAGGATCAGATCACACACTCTGACTCCGGATACCTGGCTTAAAATGCTGCTATTTCCACCAGGTCTCACCTGCTACCATATATTTTTCACTGATCAGCTTTTCATTTAATTCAAAACCAAACCCGGGCCTGTCACTCAACTGAATGTGCCCTTTTACAATCATTTCCTTATCGTAACCAAGAATATCAGGGTCGCCATTTATACCTTTCCCGGCACGGTTCGCGGAATTGTTTATAAAAGTTTCATGTGCTACAAATTCACGAACGGTAGCTGCAAAATTGGCTGATGCAATAGTGGCAATCGGGCTGGCAACATTATGGGTACATACAGGAATGTAGTATGTCTCAGCAAGGTCTGCAATTTTCTTAGCCTCCAGAAGTCCTCCGGCCATTGATACATCAATTTCGATCATGTTTACACCCTGATTTACAATAAATGGACGGAAGTCATCCCTGGTATATAAATTTTCTCCAGTGAGTATGGGGACAGGAGATTTCTCAGTCAGTTTGACCCACTGCTCATTATAGGCGATAGGCAAGGGGTCTTCCAGCCAGATGGGACGCATGGGGGCAACAGCGTTTGCAACACGTAATGCACTGTCAAAATCAAACTCCCAATGGCAATGAACAGCTATATCAAATTCCGGCCCTAACGCTTCCCTCATATTAAAAAAGCCTTTTGCAATTTTGTCTACTTCAGTGTTTGAGAGTCTGCGGTTGTCAAGTCTGTTCCATGACTGATCCCTGTCGATATCACTCTTACATGCTGTCCAGCCCTGACCTAACATCAACGCAGCAAATTCTTTGCATGAATCCATATCGAGCATATTTCGCGGACGTGATGATGCATAGGCCCGGACTTCGCTGACATGACTGCCACCTCCTAAAATCTTACGAACAGGTTGTTCGGTAATTTTTCCGATCAGATCCCACAGGGCCATTTCCACTCCAGTAATTGCATGCGTTGCTATTCCATGATTTCCTCCGTAATATGAAGTACGTGTGCTCATCTTGAATACAAGATAATCCAGATCCAAAGGGTCTTTTCCCATTAAAATGGGTTTACAGACATTTAGTACGATATCTTTAGCGCCAAGGCCATTTTCGTCGTGATGACATTCTCCAATCCCTATTAACCCGGCATCGGTGGTTATTTTAACCAGCGGGCTCACCCGCATACCTATTCTGGCACGTACACATTGCACATCAGTAATCTTTACTTTCCCTTTCAGAGGATTTGCAAAAAGGTCGAAATAGGGTGTAAAGGCCATCAAGGGAACTGTGATGGCTGCATTCCTGATAAAATTTCTTCTCTTCATTTTTTCAAATTAGTTATAATTCGCTTGTCCGACAAATTATTAAAAATTCCGTAAGAAAACAAGCTTTTAAAAGATTGCAACTTCTGTCCGTTCGGGGTACTAAAACAGAGCGAGTGTGGGAGAGGGAGCGAACATACCCGAAATGTTTTCCTTGCTCCCGCACTCACACTCGCACTTCTATTGGAGGTTCCCGGAACCACACTGGCAATGATTTATTAATAGATTCCGGTGAATGTGACGGACCCAAATGGAATTATCATTTCCAAAGCTTTTCCCCATATTCCCATCCTTTGCGGACAGGCTCCTTAATGTAAACATCCAGTTCAGGATGATTGGTAACCTTCATATTCGCAGCATCATATTCTATGCGGGTGTTGAATCTTTGAGCCAAAACACCAGTGATGGACATCTCTACCAATCTTGCAGAATAATCGAAATTCGAACCCGGCAATGTATTGTTTTTGATGGCTTCAATCCATTCGCGTTGTGGATTTTCTTCAAAGACTCTTGGAATTGTTTGCGCTGGCAGATTTTTCTGAAATTCGGTCCATTCCTCATCTGGCAACAGAATTTTAGGATTATTTGGACGACCGCCTGTCATAAGACAATGCTTGTCACCTACCATAATCATCCCGCTTGCCGGCAAGCTTTTAAGGTTCCATTCCGGACGATTCTCGGGTTTCAATCCTCCTTCATACCAACGCATGGTTACAGGAACTTTATCTCCCCGTGCAGGAAAATCCCAGCGTATAATGGCCTGGTCTGAAACAAATCCGGTATCAGGAACGGGTGTCTTAAACTCAGCTTCAACAACATCAGGCATTCCCAAATCCAACGACCAGAAAGGGGCATCGAGGGTGTGACAACACCAGTCACCCAATTCACCATTGCCAAAATCGAACCAGCCACGCCAAGTTTTTGGGGCATAAACACCATTGTATGGCCGGTATGCTGCCGGGCCCAACCACAGATCCCAATCGAAATATTCAGGCACAGGTTGTTCTGCCGGTGGAAAACTTTCCGGCTTATCGAAATACAGTCCTTTTCCAAAGGCTGGCCCATCAAACCAGGCTATCACTTCGGTAACGTTGCCCAATATACCGGCATCATACCATTCTTTCACCTGACGAATACCATTGGTTGCGTGTCCCTGATTAGCCAGTTGAGTAATTACTTTATAGCGTTTGGCTGCTTTCCGGAGGGTCCTTAATTGCCAGACATTGTGTGCCAGTGGTTTTTCGACAATGACATGTTTGCCAAGCTCCATGGCAGCCATTGCTGCCGGGAAATGAACATGGTCGGGAGTGCAGACCATCACTGCATCAATTTCTTTGTGCATCTTGTCAAACATCACCCTGAAATCCTTAAAGCGCCTGGCATCAGGCATAGCTTCAAAACCTGCAGCAGCCCTGTTGTTATCAACATCGCACAATGCAACAATATTTTCGTTCCATTTCGGATCTTTCTGATTAATCAGTTTGCTCCAGTTGGCTTTGCCTTGTCCGCCAATGCCAATAACTGCAACATTTAACCTGTTTGATGGTGAACAACTTATCAGGTTGGGAATAAAAAATGCACCCGCAGTAAATACTCCAGCAGATTTAATGAAGTCTCTTCTTGTTTTTTTCATGGTTGTTTATGACCTTAATTATATAATCTCATAAATATATAAATATACAATTGATTTGATTCTATTAATCGGATTATCTCCTCATATAAATTTATGTACTACAACCAGAGATTTCGGGGCCATTTAAAACAGTTTCAGGTCAATACAATCAGCCATTTTTTTGAATCCCGCCAGGTCAGGATGCAAACCATCATTCTGGTTTGATGATATGAGACTTATGGTATCCGCCGGATTCCTCACCACCTGATCAAAGTCGAAGACTGCATCAAACTTTCCACTGGTCCTGATCCATCCGTTAACCTCATTCCTGCATGACTCACTGTATTGATTATAATAGCCATTGCCTTTAAATGGTGTGATAGTTGCTCCAAAGATCTTCAAACCTCTTGAATGTGCTGAGTCGATCATCTGCTTATAAGCAGAGATCAGCCCGTTGGCAACCGATGTTGCAGCTTCTGCATTTCTTACTGCGCCGATATCGTTTACGCCCTCAAAAATTATCACAGACTTAACTCCGGGCTGATTCAGAATTTCCCTTTCAAACCGGCTTATGCCGGACGGTCCGAGGCAAGCTCTGAGAACACAATTCCCTCCAATGCCAAGATTGAGAACACCTACCTTCC
>Ga0208980_10001347_pt1 | contig 14837 bp, 26 predicted proteins | sample WetSurMetagenome_3_FD_187993 | JGI IMG/M metagenome (GOLD analysis project Ga0208980, IMG submission 187993) | Wetland microbial communities from Twitchell Island in the Sacramento Delta, sample from surface sediment Aug2011 Site A1 Bulk (version 2) | ecosystem: Environmental > Aquatic > Marine... | reverse complement strand
TGAAACCAAACCCGCATTTAAAAAAGGGGTTTTTAACAAAGTGGCGTTATTGCAGCTTTCGGTAAAAAATCATGCATTTTTATTTCGTTTGAACAAAATTGGACTTCCTCACGAAATTTGCAAAATACTTACAAATCCGAAGGTGATAAAACCGGGTGTTGCCATTAATGACGATATTAAAGCATTAAATAAAATAAAGGCTTTTGTGCCAAAGGGATTTGTTGAACTTCAGGATCATGCCAAATCACTGGGAATTACCGATTTCAGTTTAAAAAAATTAGCTGCCATCACTTGCGGATTCCGTATTTCGAAAGGACAGCAACTTTCGAACTGGGAAGCTGATGAACTTACCGAAGCTCAACAGATTTATGCTGCAACTGATGCATGGGCTGCTTTGGAGATCTTCGAAAATTTTTCTAAAAATTGAAATATGTCCGGTAGCGTGGCAAAAATTGTACTTAAACAGGGGAAAGATCAATCGTTAAAACGATTTCATACCTGGGTTTTTTCGGGAGCTATTAATAAGATTTACAGCAAGTTGGCTGAGGGCGATTTGGTTGGTGTTTATTCCGGTGATGATGAGTTCCTCGGAATTGGTCATTACCAGATTGGATCGATAGCCATCCGGATTATTACATTTAACGATGAAGTTATCGATTATGATTTCTGGAAAAGAAAAATTGAAAGTGTCTGGAATTTAAGAAAATCGCTTGGTTTTACCGATAATGCTGAAACCAATGTTTTTCGCATTGTAAACGGTGAAGGTGACGGAATGCCCGGATTGATTATCGACTATTATAACGGAACTGCCGTAATGCAAATGCATTCGATTGGAATGTATCTCATTCGCCACGAGTTGGTTAAAGCATTGAAAGAAGTTTTGGGTGAGAGATTAAAAGCAGTTTACGACAAGAGTGCCAAAACACTTCCTTTTAAAGCCGACATTTCTCCAGAAGATGGCTATTTGCTTGGCAAATCGGACGAACCCGAGGTATTGGAATACGGTCTGAAATTTAAAGTGGACTGGGAGTTGGGTCAAAAAACCGGATTTTTTATCGACCAGCGTGAAAACCGGTTGCTGGTTCAAAAATACTCACTAAACCGCGATGTACTGAACATGTTTTGTTATACAGGTGGTTTCTCGTTTTATGCCATGAAAGGCGGCGCCCGGATGGTTCACTCGGTAGATGCATCGGCTTCGGCAATCGAATTAACCAACCAGAATGTGGAACTTAATTTTCTAAACGATCCGCGCCACGAATCTTTTACCGCCGATGGTTTCGAATACCTCAAAAATATTCAGGATAAATACGATTTGATAATTCTCGATCCGCCGGCATTTGCCAAACACCGCGATACTTTGCCGCAGGCATTGAAAGGATACAAACGCATCAATACCCGTGCCTTCGAGCAAATCAGAAGCGGGGGAATTTTATTTACCTTCTCGTGTTCGCAGGTGGTTACAAAAGATAAATTTCGCGAAGCAGTTTTTTCGGCAGCTGCCATTGCCGGGCGAAATGTGCGAATCCTGCACCAATTGACTCAACCCACCGATCACCCTATCAATATTTTTCACCCTGAAAGTGAATATTTAAAAGGATTGGTTTTGTATGTTGAATAAAAATTACAAAGAATAATGATTGGACAGAATTTAGTGGATTTCTTAAATGGAGAATTAAAGGAAAACACAATTATTGAAAAACTGAATTACCTTGAGGATGCACATCGTGGAAGTGTGGTCTTTACCACCAGTTTTGGTTATGAAGACCAGGTGATTACTGACATTATTTTCAAAAATAATTTAGATATAAAAGTTGTTACACTCGATACAGGCAGGCTCTTTCCTGAAACATACAAAGTGTATAACAGCACACTCGATAAATATAAAAAACCAATCTCTGTATATTTCCCACCTGCCGAAAAAGTGGAAGAGCTTTTAAATAAGAAAGGACCATTCAGTTTTTACGAATCGCTCGAAAACCGCAAAGAATGCTGTTACATCCGAAAAGTAATTCCATTGAAACGTGCTTTGGCCGGCAACGAAATCTGGATTACCGGATTACGGGCTTCCCAATCGGAAAACCGCAGTGATTTACAGGAATTTGAATGGGACGAAGGCAATCAGATCATTAAATACAATCCATTGCTTGAGTGGAGTCTGGAAGAAACCATTGATTACATAAAAGAAAACCATGTTCCGTACAATGTGCTGCACGATCGTGGCTTTGTAAGTATTGGCTGCGAACCTTGTACACGTGCTGTTAACCCCGGCGAGAATTTTCGGGCCGGCCGCTGGTGGTGGGAACAAAACTCGGGAAAAGAGTGCGGGTTGCACGAAGCCTCCCAAGTTCCATCCGAAGGAGAGGAGTGAGGAAAGTCAGTTAGATATTAATCCACCTTCTTAAACCTCAGCAACTCTGCACCAGCATTATCGAAAAGATAGAGTTTCAGATTCTCGGTTTTGAATTTACTCACCTTATTGATTGCCTTGTTAAATTTATCGGGAATGTCCATGTTAAAACACATTTTCATTGTGGCAGAAATTGGACCAAAAGTCAATTCATCTCCTTCAATATTTTTAATAGCGCCGTTAAAATTATTACAACCATCGCTTCCCATTATGCTCATTTCAGTCAGGTTTACTTCGAGTATCGGAAGATTCATCCTGTCGTTTTCGTTAGGTTTCTCAACGGTCGTAGCGTTAATTGCTTCCAAAACCCAGATGTCGTGAATACGGAATTTTGGGTCAGGTTTTTTTTCCAAAACCTCAACCAGCGTGTATTTTACAGATGAACCATCGGCCGGTACTAGCGCAGGATTAATTTTTTCTTCGGTCACCGATAACTTGTAAATGTTGCCCGGTTCGAAATTAAATCCTTCGATTGAAGAGTAGAAATTTTGCCATTTCCCCTTTTTGATTGTTTCATTTTTTTGCACCTGTAAACATTTCATTGGGCTAGCACCGGTGCATGACACTCTTAAACTGTTAACCCAATAAATTTGCGGGTTCGATGTTGTCATTTTTTGCGCTGAACATGAAGCGATTAAAACAGTCATGAACAGAATCAGAATGTTTCTCATGGTATCTCTCTTTTGGAATATTTTCATGCAATTTACAATGAAATATGAAAATGCTTCACAATTTTATTAGTACAAATTTTAATATTTCAAGAATGGTAAAATCCCCGCAATTTCATTGCGGCAACTTTAGTTTCTAAAAATTTTTTAGATTTACTGTATGGAGGATTATCGGAGAAATAGCCATACAGTAAGTAGTTTGAGTGCTCATTTGGTTTGGGTAACGAAATATCGATATCATGTTTTGCAAGGGGACATACAGGTACGATGCAGGGATTTGCTGATACAGATATGCAATTCGGAGAATGTAAAAATATTGAAGGGAGTAGTAAGCAAGGATCATGTGCATATGCACATTGAGTATTCTCCTTCCTTGAGTATAAGTGACTTGGTAAAGAGACTAAAAGGGAGAACATCGAGATTGTTGCAGCAAGAATTTCCTGAAGTGGGGAAACGATACTGGGGAAAGCATTTCTGGGCAGTAGGATTTGGGGTATGGAGTACAGGAAACATAACAGAGGAGATGGTGCAGGAATATTTGGAGCATCACCGGGAGAAGCCCAATTCCCCATCGGGGAATTGGATAATGGAATAAATTCAGAAAATTTCATTTTTTACCTTGTTTTAAATCTATGGATTTCTAATCCATAGTGGTTTAATTGAATTATACTGTGTTGAAATTAGTAAACATTTTCTTATAAAAATGTATTTTCATTATATTCAGCAAATGAACGAAAGTCACCTGGCGATGGGCAAGGCAACAAAAAAGCCGGGCTTTTCAGTCCGGCTTTTCAATATTGTAAAGAATTTTCTATTCTTCTTTCTTTTCTTCAGCAGTATCTTCTGCAGTTGGTTCTTCAGGAGTTTCTTCTGTTTCAGCAACAGGTGTTTCAACTACTTCTTCAACCACTACAGCATCTTCAACTACTTTAACCTCTTCTTTCGCCGCAGGTTTTACTTTTTCGGGTGTTTTGGCTTTCGCAGGTGCAGCAGCTACAACTTCATCTTTTTTACCTGTTCCACGACGTGAACGGCGTTTTTTAGCTTTTCCTGCGTCTTCTTTTGCAGCAAGCATTGCCTCGTTGTAGTCAACCAGCTCCATGATACACATTTCGGCGTTATCTCCCAACCGGTTACCGGTTTTCAGGATTCGGGTGTAACCACCAGGGCGGTCGGCTATTTTGGCAGAAATTTCGCGGAATAACTCAGAAACTGCTTCTTTATCCTGTAAATAGCTGAATACTACCCTGCGTGAATGTGTTGTATCGCTTTTTGCTTTTGTAATTAAAGGTTCAACGTACATGCGTAAAGCTTTGGCTTTGGCTAATGTGGTAGAAATTCTCTTATGTTGAATGAGAGAACTAGCCATATTTGCCAACATCGCTTTACGATGTGCACTTTTTCGTCCTAAATGATTTACTTTTTTATTATGTCTCATTGCTTCTTACTCCTTGTCCAATTTATACTTCGAAATATCCATTCCAAAATTTAACCCCATATTATCCAAAAGGTCGTCCAACTCGGTAAGCGATTTCTTACCAAAGTTCCTGAATTTAAGCAGATCGTTGCGGTTGTATGTAACCAAATCGCCCAATGTATCAACATCGGCGGCTTTTAAACAATTCAATGCACGAACTGACAAATCCATATCAACCAGTTTGGTTTTCAGGAGTTGACGCATGTGAAGTACTTCCTCGTCGAATTCTTCATTTGCAAATTTCTCGTCAGAATCGAGTGTAATCTTTTCGTCGGAGAACAACATGAAATGATAAATCAAAATTTTGGCAGCCTCTTTCAATGCTTCTTTGGGTTGAATAGAACCATCTGTGTTAATATCCAGTACTAATTTTTCGTAGTCGGTTTTTTGTTCAACACGATAATTTTCGACAGCATATTTAACCGATTTTATAGGTGTGAAAATTGAATCGATTGCGATTACCCCAAATTCTGCCTCAGCAGGTTTATTTTCTGAAGAAGGAACATAACCACGTCCTTTATTAATGGTAATTTCCATGTGAATTTTCACGTCGGGTTCCATTCTGCAAATCACCAGTTTAGGGTTTAACACCCTGAAACCAGTCATAAATTTGTTAATGTCGCCGGCGGTAAATTCTTCCTGTCCGGAAATTGTTATCGAAACTTTTTCACTGTCAAAGTCGTCAACCTCGTTTTTAAACCGAATCTGTTTCAGATTAAGGATAATATCGGTTACATCTTCAATAACACCTTTAATCGTAGAAAATTCATGGTCAACACCTTCAATTTTAACGGTAGTAATTGCATACCCTTCGAGTGATGATAGGAGGATTCGACGCAAAGCGTTACCAACAGTTATCCCGTAACCGGGTTCCAGCGGGCGAAACTCGAATTTTCCGAATTTATCATCGGATTCTAACATAATCACCTTGTCAGGCTTTTGGAATGCTAATATTGCCATAATGACCTTATAAATTAATTATTTTGAATACAACTCTACGATTAGTTGTTCTTTGATATTTTCAGGTATTTCTTCGCGTTCAGGGCGATTCAGGAATTTTCCGGCCATCTGATCGTTGGCCCATTCCAACCACTCGTAACGAGTACTCCGGCGCGAATGCAATGAGTCGGTAATTTCTTCCATAGCTTTTGATTTTTCCCTAACGCCAATAACGTCGCCGGGTTTAACCAAATACGAAGGAATATTTACAACATTTCCGTTTACTACAATATGTTTGTGCGAAACAAACTGACGGGCAGCTGCCCGTGTTTTAGCAATACCCAGGCGGAATACAACATTGTCGAGTCTGGACTCGAGTAATTGCAGTAATACTTCACCGGTTACACCTTTCGAAGCCTGTGCTTTGTGGAACAGGCCACGGAACTGGCGTTCCAGAATACCATAGGTATATTTTGCTTTTTGTTTTTCTCTTAACTGTAGCCCGTATTCCGATTTTTTCCTCCGTTTTGACGATAAACCGTGCATTCCGGGAGGATAATTTTTGTGTTCGAATACTTTATCGGGTCCGAATATCGGTTCGCCGAATTTACGAGCTATCTTGGATTTTGGTCCTCTATATCTTGCCATTACCTTTTCGTTTTTAAATTATACACGTCGTCTTTTAGCCGGGCGGCAACCGTTGTGCGGAAGCGGAGTTACATCAACAATCTCTGTAACCTGCAGACCAATAGTAGCCATAGCTCTTATTGCCGATTCACGACCATTGCCCGGTCCTTTTACGAATACTTTTACTTTACGAAGTCCAAGGTCATAAGCAGTTTTTGAACACTCCTCGGATGCTACCTGGGCAGCATAAGGTGTATTTTTTTTCGAACCACGGAATCCTTTTTTACCCGCTGACGACCATGAGATTACCTCACCGTTCATATTTGTCAGCGTTACAATGATATTGTTGAAAGAAGAGTGTACGTGAGCCATTCCACTGGCCTCAACAACAACGACTCTCTTTCTGCTTGAAACTGTTTTTTTTGCCATAATTCAAATTGCTTATTTAGTGGCCATCTTTTTATTAGCAACAGTTTTACGTTTTCCTTTACGGGTACGGGAATTGTTCTTGGTACTTTGTCCGCGAACCGGTAAACCGATACGGTGACGAATACCACGATAACAACCGATGTCCATCAGTCGTTTTATGTTCATTTGAACTTCGGAACGCAATTCACCTTCAACTTTGAAACCTTCGTTAATTGCTTTACGAATAGCTGCAAACTGATCGTCGTCCCATTCCTGTACTTTAAGGTTTTTGTCAACACCTGCTTCTTTCAAAACAGAGTTTGCCCTGCTGCGGCCAACACCGTAAATATAGGTAAGCGCTATTTCACCTCTTTTATTATTTGGAATATCAACACCAACAATACGTGCCATAAATTTTTAATTTTTCAGATTAATTACCCCTGACGTTGTTTAAACTTGGGATTCTTTTTATTAATCACATACAAACGTCCCTTTCTGCGTACTATTTTGCAGTCGGCACTACGTTTTTTTACTGAAACACGAGTTTTCATTTTTACAATCTTTAGTTTTTGTATCTAAATGTAATCCTACCTTTAGTTAAATCATAGGGAGACATCTCCACTTTTACTTTATCGCCCGGCAATATTTTTATATAATGCATTCTCATTTTACCCGAAATGTGTCCTGTTATTACATGGCCGTTTTCAAGTTCAACTCGAAACATGGCATTTGACAATGCCTCTATTATGGTTCCATCTTGTTCTATCGAAGATTGTTTTGCCATAAATAAAAAATAATTTGCCTTTAATAAAATTAATTAGTGGTTTAATCCTCTTGTTTACTAATTACATTGAACCACCGGTACGGCCTTTAATACGACCTGATTTCATCAAGCCATCATAATGACGCATTAACAGGTGACTTTCAATTTGCTGTAAAGTATCTAACACAACTCCTACCAAAATAAGCAGCGAAGTTCCTCCGTAAAAATAGGCGAAGGACTGATTGATTCCGATAAGCCTGGCAAATGCAGGAAGTATAGTTACCAATCCCAGGAAAATTGATCCCGGAAGAGTAATCCTTGACATGATTGTATCCAAATACTCAACGGTTCTTTTACCAGGTTTTATACCCGGAATAAAACCACCGTTCTTTTTCATGTCTTCCGCCATTTGCGTTGGGTTAATAGTAATAGCTGTGTAAAAATAAGTAAAAGCTACAACTAATAAAAACTGTGTTAAATTGTACCAAACCCCGTTGATGTTTGTAAGAGCAGCCGCAACACCACGAAGGTTTTCAGAATTAGCAACGCCTACAATTGTTATTGGCACCATCATAATTGCCTGGGCAAAAATGATAGGCATAACACCTGCTGCGTTTACTTTTAGAGGAATGTACTGACGTACTCCGCCATACTGTTTGTTACCAACAATTCGTTTTGCATACTGCACCGGAATCCTCCTGGTTCCCTGAACCAGCAGAATAGATGCCATGAAAACCAAAAACAGAATAACAAACTCTACCAGGAACATTACCAATCCACCACCCTGCTGATTGATACGGGAAGCGAATTCCTGCACAACCGCCTGAGGTAAACGGGCAATAATACCAATCATAATAATAAGTGAAATACCATTACCAATTCCTTTATCGGTAATACGTTCGCCTAACCAAAGGACAAACATCGAACCGGCTGTTAATATTACAATGGATGGCAGGGTAAACCATACTCCAGACATTGCAAAGGCCGAACTGGGCAACTGCATATTAAGATTAGCAAGATATGCCGACGCTTGTGGAATTAAAATTAACACGGTTAAATACCGGGTAATCTGATTGATTTTCCTTCTCCCTGACTCACCCTCTTTCTGCAACCTCTGGAAATAGGGTACTGCGATTCCTAACAACTGAACCACGATTGAGGCAGAGATGTACGGCATAATTCCTAAAGCAAAGATGGAAGCCTGCGAAAAAGCACCACCCGAGAACATGTTAATCAAGCCCAATAATCCATCAGAAGTCTGCGACTTTAGATTTTGCAATTGTGCAGGATCGATTCCCGGAAGCGAAACAAACGAGCCTAACCTGTATATTAACAGGAGAAACATAGTTGTTCCGAGGCGAAATCTAAGATCTTCAATCTTATAAATATTCTTTAGGGTCTCTATAAATCGTTTCATTACAGTTTAAAGTATTTCAGTTGTTCCTTGTAATTTTTCTATTGCTTCTTTGGCACTTTTCGAAAAGGCGTGCGCTTTCACTTCAAGTTTAACACTTAAGTTACCACCACCCAGAATTTTAATCCTGTCTTTTCTTCTTGCCACACCCGCCGAAATCAGAAATTCTTTGTCAATAACAGTTGTGTTCCTTTTTTCAGACAATTTTTGTAAATCTTCAAGGTTGATTCCTTTGTATTCAACCCTGTTGATATTTTTAAATCCTGATTTTGGAACAACGCGCTGCAAAGGCATCTGACCGCCTTCGAAACCTATTTTCTTTGAATATCCTGATCTTGATTTCTGTCCCTTGTGTCCACGTGTCGAAGTACCGCCTCTGCCTGAGCCCTGGCCTCTTCCGATTCGTTTCTGGGATGTTGTAGATCCTTCAGCAGGTTGTAAGTTATTTAAATTCATATTTTTCAGATATTTGAAATATTAATTAACTTCTTCAACACTAATTAAATGCCTCATTTTGTTAACCATGCCAACAATTTGAGGAGTAGCTTCGTGAATAACCGGACGGTTTAATTTTTTTATACCTAACGCCGCTAAAGTTAATTTTTGGCGTTTTGTTGAACCGATACTACTTTTTACTTGTGTAATTTTTAATTTAGCCATAACTGTGTTATCCTTTAAAAACTTTTTCTAATGAAACACCTCTGTGCTGGGCTACTGTATAAGCATCGCGTAACTCGAGTAAAGCAGCCATTGTTGCTTTAACAAGGTTATGAGGATTTGAAGAGCCTTTAGATTTTGCCAGAATATCATGAATTCCAACACTTTCCAACACGGCGCGCATTGCACCACCTGCTTTAACACCGGTACCCGATGTGGCTGGTTTTAACAAAACGTTTGCACCGCCAAATTTTGCGGTTTGTTCGTGAGGGATTGTTCCATGAATTACCGGAATTTTCACCAGGTTCTTTTTAGCTGCGTCAACGCCTTTCGATATAGCAGTTGTTACTTCGCTTGCTTTTCCGAGGCCCCAACCTACAATTCCGTCTTCGTTACCAACAACTACAATTGCAGAGAAACTGAATGTACGTCCTCCTTTTGTAACTTTAGTAACGCGGTTAATGGCTACCAACCTGTCTTTTAATTCGAGGTCGCTTGTTTTTACTTTATTGCTAATTTTCGCCATAATTTATTAGAATTTAAGGCCACCTTCGCGGGCAGCATCAGCTAGTTGTTTTACTCTTCCATGGTACAAATATCCGTTTCTGTCGAATACAATTTCTGTAATTCCGGCAGCTATTGCTTTTTCGGCTACTAATTTGCCAACCAAAGCTGCTTTTTCAGTTTTTGTACCTTCTTTGCCAGCGATATCTTTTGCTTTTGACGAAGCCATAAGAAGTGTAACTCCCTGAACATCATCAATTAATTGAGCGTAGATTTCTTTGTTGCTTCTAAATACACTCATGCGTGGACGATCGGCTGTACCAGATACTATTTTGCGCACGCGCATTTTAATTTTTGTGCGCCTCTCTATTTTTGTTAATGCCATAATAATTTAATTATTAAGAAATTATTTCGAAGAGGTTTTACCAGCCTTACGCCTTAATACTTCACCAACGAATTTAATACCTTTTCCTTTGTAAGGCTCAGGCATACGGAATGATCTGATTTTGGCAGCTACTTGCCCGATTAATTGTTTGTCGTTACATGTTAACGTTACAATCGGATTACTGCGTTTATCAGATTTAGCTTCAACTTTAACTTCAGGAGGAAGTTGCAAATAGATGTGGTGAGCAAAACCCAACACAAGGTCGAGTACGTTATTAGCCACAACTTCGGCTCTGTAACCTACACCCACTAATTCCAACTTTACTTCGTATCCTTTTGATACTCCGACAACCATGTTATTAACTAAAGACCTGTAGAGTCCATGCATTGCTTTCTGGCTTTTTTCATCGCCTGCCCTTTTGAATTCAACAGTACCGTTTTCGATGGTAACTGAGATATTCGGGTCAACTTTTTGAGACAATTCCCCAAGAGGTCCTTTAACAGTGACAATGTTTTCATCGCTCACTTTAATTAGCACTCCTGCCGGAACTGTTACGGGTAATTTACCTATTCTTGACATGACTTTCCTCCTATTAATACACGTAACATAAGACTTCTCCGCCGATTTTAAGCTCATTGGCTTCTTTATCGGTTATTACACCTTTCGATGTAGAGATAATTGCTATGCCTAAACCATTTAATACGCGTGGAATACTGTCTGTATCGCAGTATTGACGCAACCCTGGTTTACTAATGCGTTCTAACGCTTTTATTGCAGATACTTTTGTCTCCGGGTTGTATTTCAATGCAATTTTAATATTCCCCTGGTATCCAACCTCGTCTTCAAATTTGTAATTCAGAATATAACCTTTCTCTTTGAGGAGTTTTGTTATTTCTTTTTTCATGCCTGAAGCAGGTATGTCAACCACGCGGTGTTTTGCCTGAATTGCATTTCTTACTCTTGTAAGATAATCTGCTATTGGATCTGTTACTTTACTCATTATTTCAAGTTCTTTAAACGATTACCAACTTGCCTTTTTAACTCCAGGAATCAGACCTTCGGAGGCCATTTCCCTAAAATCAATCCTGCTGATTCCGAATTGGCGCATATATCCTTTAGGTCTTCCGGTTAATTTACACCTGTTGTGCAAACGAACTTTCGACGAATTTTTTGGTAGTTTTTGCAAACCCATTGAATCGCCTTCTTCCTTCAGTTTGGCCCGTTTTTCGGCATATTTCTCAACTAATTTTGCACGCTTTACTTCGCGGGCTTTCATTGATTCTTTAGCCATTACTTAGTTTTTTTTAACGTTTTTAAATGGTAAACCTAATTCTTTTAACAGTGCAAAACCTTCTTCGTCGGTTTTAGCAGTGGTAACGAAGGTAATGTTCATCCCGTTAATCTTGCTTACTTTATCCAGAACGATTTCCGGAAAAACAATTTGTTCGGGAATGCCGAGTGTATAGTTACCGCGACCATCCATTTTGCTTTCAATGCCGCGGAAATCGCGGATACGTGGCAATGCCACAGCAATTAAACGATCGAGAAATTCATACATTTGGTCGCGACGCAATGTAACACGCACGCCAATGGGCATTTTTTTCCTCAGTTTGAAATTAGATATGTCTTTTTTCGACAGGGTTTGCATAGCCTTTTGGCCAGCAATCATTGTCATTTCGGTTGTTGCAACATCAATTAGCTTTTTATCGGCAATTGCTGAGCCAACTCCCTGGTTAAGAACAATTTTTTCTAATTTCGGAACCTGCATTACTGAAGAGTAATCGAACTCTTTCTTTAATGAAGGAATTATTTCTTCCTGATATTTCTTTTTCAGAGTGGGTATGTGAGCCATTACTTAATCTCCTCTCCTGATTTTTTGGAAAAACGAACTAATTTACCTTTGTCATTCAATCTTCTACCAACACGTGTTGCGGCGCCAGCTTTGGCATCGAACAGCATTAGGTTTGAGATGTGTACAGGTGCTTCTTTTTCGATGATACCACCCTGCGGAGATGCCGCGTTTGGTTTGGTATGTTTTTTCATCATGTTAACACCTTCAACGATTGCTCTCTCTGTTTTTGTGATGATTTCGAGAACCCGGCCTTTTTTGCCTTTGTTATTCCCTGCAATCACAAGCACATTGTCACCTTTCTTTATGTGTAACTTTTTCTGCATTTTGAGCTTTTTTCTATTTACAGTACTTCTGGTGCGAGAGAAATGATTTTCATATTCTTATCTCGCAGTTCACGAGCTACGGGGCCGAAAATACGTGTTCCACGCATTTCATTTGCGGCATTTAAGAGTACAACGGCATTATCGTCGAAACGAATATAAGAACCGTCGGCACGACGATTTTCTTTTTTCGTACGAACAACAATTGCACGCGATACTGCACCTTTTTTAACATCGGCTCCCGGCATTGCGCTTTTAACAGTAACAATAATAGTATCGCCCAAAGAAGCATAGCGCTTCCTGGTTCCGCCTAAAACACGGATACAAAGCACTTCTTTTGCTCCACTATTGTCGGCTACTGAACATCTTGATTCTTGTTGTATCATGATTACTTAGCTCTTTCTATGATTTCTACTAATCTCCAACATTTGGTTTTGCTCAGCGGACGTGTTTCACTAATCCGAACTGTATCGCCAGTGTTGCAGGTATTACCTTCGTCGTGGGCATGGAATTTTGTTGTTTTGTTAACGAACTTACCATATATTGGGTGTTTCACTTTGCGTTTAACAGCCACTACGATTGATTTGTCCATTTTATCGCTAACCACAACCCCGACTTTCTCTTTCCTGAGATTTCTCACTTGATTTTCTTCCATCGTGAATTAATTCTGATTTTCTTTTAATTCTCTTTCGCGAAGAACAGTCTGCAACCGGGCAATATTCCTTTTGCTAACCTGAATTTTCATCGGGTTGTCAAGCGGACTAACTGCGTGGTTCAATTTAAGGCGAACAAGGTTTTCCTTTTCAACCTGTAACTTTTCGACGATTTCTTTTTTCGTCAGTTCTTTGATTTCAGAAGTTTTCATTATTCACCTTTTTGTTCTTCAACATAATCACGTCTAACAATAAACTTTGTTTTAATCGGCAGTTTCTGAGCGGCTAATCTCAAAGCTTCCTTGGCCATTTCAAACGAAACGCCTTCGGCTTCAATAATTATACGTCCTGGCGTTACCGGAGCAACAAAAGCTTCAGGAGCACCTTTACCTTTACCCATACGAACTTCGGCGGGTTTTTTGGTAATTGGTTTATCGGGAAAAATCCGTATCCAAATTTGACCTTGACGTTGCATATATCGAGTAACTGCAACCCTGGCCGCTTCAATCTGACGACCAGTAATCCACTCTTCTTCCAACGCCTTTATTCCAAACGAACCGAAAGCCAACTGATTGCCTCTTTGGGCATTGCCTTTCATCCGGCCCTTTTGTACTCTTCTAAATTTTACCTTTTTTGGCTGTAACATCCTATTTATTTATGAGTGTTAAACCACTATTTTCTTCTGCGTCCACGGTTGCCACTACCAGCATTACCTGGTTTTTCTCTTCTGTCGCCACCACCAGTACCTGGTTTCTGGCCGAAGTTTGGCGAAAGATCGCGAACTCCATATACCATACCTTTACAAATCCAGACTTTTACACCAATAAGCCCGGTTTTTGTATTTGCTTCAGCCAATGCGTAATCTATATCAGCACGCAGTGTATGCAGCGGTGTACGGCCATCTTTATACATTTCAGAACGAGCCATTTCTGCTCCGTTTAACCTACCCGAAACCAATACTTTGATTCCTTCGGCTCCCATTCTCATGGTTGAAGCAATAGCCATCTTAGTAGCCCTGCGGTAAGCAATTTTACCCTCGATTTGCCTTGCAATGTTTATTGCAACAATTTTGGCATCGAGTTCAGGACGTTTGATCTCGAAAATGTTGATCTGTACTTCTTTACTGGTAATTTTCTTTAATTCTTCTTTCAGCTTGTCAACTTCCTGACCGCCTTTACCAATAATAATTCCGGGGCGTGAAGTATGCACTGTTATAGTGATTAACTTCAGGGTACGTTCGATTACAATTTTTGATATACTGGCTTTTGCCAAACGTGCGTTCAGGTATTCCCTGATCTTTGTGTCTTCAACCAGTTTATCACCATAATCGTCACCACCGAACCAGTTTGAATCCCATCCTTTAATGAAGCCCAAACGATTTGAAATCGGATTTACTTTTTGTCCCATGAATTACGAATTAACTTTTTCTTCAACAACACTTTCTTTCTTATCTACGTAAATTGTTACGTGGTTCGAGCGTTTCCTGATTCGGTGTGCACGACCCTGGGGAGCCGGACGTAAACGTTTCAGAATTCTGCCTGAATCTACCATAATCGTTTTTACATAAAGTTCATTTTCTTCCAAACGAACTCCTTCGTTTTTAGCCTGCCAATTGGCAACGGCTGAAAGAAGAAGTTTTTCTACCCTGTTCGATGCTTCTTTTGAAGAGAACTTCAAAACATCCAATGCTTTGTTTACCTCCATACCGCGAACTAAATCGGCAACAAGCCTCATTTTGCGTGGTGAAGTCGGGCAGTTTT
>Ga0208980_10001346_pt1 | contig 14842 bp, 14 predicted proteins | sample WetSurMetagenome_3_FD_187993 | JGI IMG/M metagenome (GOLD analysis project Ga0208980, IMG submission 187993) | Wetland microbial communities from Twitchell Island in the Sacramento Delta, sample from surface sediment Aug2011 Site A1 Bulk (version 2) | ecosystem: Environmental > Aquatic > Marine... | reverse complement strand
TGGTCAGGCCCGCCGGGCCGATGTTCTTCTGCGCGCCAGCGTAGATCAGGCCGAATTTTCTGACATCGATGGCCCGCGACAGGATGTTCGAGGACATGTCGCAGACCAGCGGCACGTCGCCGGTCTCGGGCGTCCACTGGAACTCGACGCCGCCAATGGTCTCGTTGGCGGTGTAATGGACGTAGGCGGCGTTCTTGTCGAGCTTCCACCCCGACTGCGCCGGCGCGTAGGTGAAGCTCTTGTCCTCGGCGCTGGCGACGACATTGACGTTGCCGAAGATCTTCGCCGCCTTGATCGCCTTCTTCGCCCATTCGCCGGTATGGACGTAGTCGGCCGTGCCCTTGCCGCGCAACAGGTTGATGGGGATCATCTCGAACTGCAGAGAGGCGCCGCCCTGCAGGAACAGCACCTTGTAGTTGGCGGGAATGCCCATCAGCTCGCGCAAATCCGCCTCGGCGGCCGCGGCGATGCCCATGAACTCCTTGCCGCGATGGCTCATTTCCATCACCGACTGGCCGGAGCCGTGCCAATCGACCATCTCCTCGGCGGCCTGGCGCAGCACCTCCTCGGGCAGGGTGGCGGGACCGGCGCTGAAATTGAATACGCGAGACATGTTTACTCCTCCCCTTCCTCTTCTTCGGATTCGATGACTTTCTCGATGCCGGCCAGCTTGGTGCCGTCATCGAGGTTGATGAGCCTGACGCCCTGGGCCGAGCGGCCGGTCTCGCGCACCTGCGCGACCTTGCTACGGATCAACACGCCGCCGGTGGAGATCAGCATGACCTCGTCCGTTTCCTGCACCAGGATCGCACCGATCACGGCACCGTTGCGTTCCGAGGTGCTGATGGCGATCATGCCCTTGGTGCCGCGCCCATGCTTGGTGTAATCGGCGATCGGGGTGCGCTTGCCATAGCCATTCTCGGTCGCGGTCAGCACGTTGAGGCTCTCGTCCTGGGCCACCAGCATGCAGATCACGCGCTGCCCGTCCTCCAGCATCATGCCGCGCACGCCGCGCGCCGCGCGACCCATCGGCCGCACGTCGTCCTCGGCGAAGCGCACGGCCTTGCCGGCGTCGGAGAACAGCATGACGTCGAAGCTGCCGTCGGTGATCGCCACCCCGATCAGGTAATCGCTCTCGTCGAGTCCGACGGCGATGATGCCGGCCTTGCGCGGGTTGGAGAAATCGGACAGCGGCGTTTTCTTGACCGTGCCCATCGCCGTGGCCATGAACACATAGTGCTGCTCGTCGAATTCCTTCACCGGCAGGACGGCGGTGATCTTCTCGCCTTCCTCGAGCGGGAAGAGATTGACGATGGGCTTGCCGCGCGAAATGCGCGTGCCCTCCGGCACCTCGTAGACCTTGAGCCAGTACACGCGGCCGCGGCTGGAGAAGCACAGGATGTAGTCGTGGGTGTTGGCGACGAACAGGTGATCGACGAAATCGTCTTCCTTGATCGCCGCCGCCTGCTTGCCGCGACCGCCGCGCTTCTGCGTGCGGTAGTCGTCGAGCGGCTGGCGCTTGATGTAACCGCCGTGCGACATGGTCACCACCATGTCCTCGCGCGCGATCAGATCCTCGAGGTTGATGTCGGCCGTCTGCAGCACGATCTCGGAGCGGCGCTTGTCGCCGAACTGCGCCTTGATCGCGGTGAGTTCGGCGACGATGATCTGGGTGATGCGCTCGGGACGGGCGAGGATGTCGAGCAGGTCGGCGATCTGTTCCATCACTTCGCGGTACTCGGTGACGATCTTGTCCTGCTCCAGCCCGGTCAGGCGCTGCAGGCGAAGTTCGAGGATCGCCTGGGCCTGAACGTCCGACAACAGGTAGCCGCGGCGCGACATGCCGAATTCCGGTGCCAGGCCCTCGGGCCGCGAAGCTTCGGCCGCGGCCCGCGCCAGCATCTCCTCGACCACGGTCGATTTCCAGGTGCGCGCCATCAGTTCGCGCTTGGCATCCGCCGGCGTCGGCGCCGCCTTGATCAGGGCGATGATCTCATCGACGTTGGACAGCGCCACCGCCAGGCCTTCGAGGATGTGGCCGCGGTCGCGCGCCTTCCTCAGCTCGAACACCGTGCGCCGCGTCACCACCTCGCGGCGGTGCGACAGGAAGCACTCGAGCATTTGCTTGAGATTCAGCAGTTGTGGGCGGCCATCGACCAGCGCCACCATGTTCATGCCGAAGGTGTCCTGCAGCTGGGTCTGCTTGTAGAGGTTGTTGAGCACGACCTCGGGCACTTCGCCGCGCTTCAGCTCGATCACCAGGCGCATGCCGGACTTGTCCGATTCGTCCTGGATGTGGGCGATGCCCTCGATCTTCTTCTCGTTGACCAGCTCGGCGATCTTTTCCTGCAGGGTCTTCTTGTTGACCTGGTAGGGCAGCTCGTCGACGATGATGGCCTGCTTGCCGCCCTTTTCCAGGTCCTCGAAATGGGTGCGGGCACGCATCACCACGCGGCCGCGGCCGGTGAGATAGCCCTCGCGCACGCCGGAAACGCCGTAGATCAGGCCGGCGGTCGGGAAATCCGGTGCCGGCAGGATCTTGATCAGCTCGTCGATGTCGATGGCCGGGTTGTCGAGCACGGCCAGGCAGGCGTCGACGACTTCGTTGAGATTGTGCGGCGGGATGTTGGTCGCCATGCCCACGGCGATGCCGGCGCTGCCGTTGATCAGCAGGTTCGGGATGCGCGCCGGCATGACCAGCGGCTCGTGTTCCGAGCCGTCGTAGTTCGGCCCGAAGTCCACCGTTTCCTTGTCGAGGTCGGCCAGCAGTTCGTGGCCGATCCGCGCCATGCGCACTTCCGTATAACGCATCGCCGCCGCATTGTCGCCGTCGACCGAACCGAAGTTGCCCTGGCCGTCCACCAGCATGTAGCGCAGCGAAAAGTCCTGCGCCATGCGCACGATGGTGTCGTAGGCGGCGGTGTCGCCGTGCGGATGGTACTTGCCGATGACGTCGCCGACGATGCGCGCCGACTTCTTGTAGGCCTTGTTCCAGTCGTTGCCGAGTTCGTGCATGGCGAACAGCACGCGGCGATGCACGGGCTTGAGGCCGTCGCGCGCATCCGGCAGGGCGCGACCGACGATCACGCTCATGGCGTAATCGAGGTAGGAGTGGCGCATCTCCTCTTCTAGGCTGATGGGGAGAATTTCTTTGGCGAAGGAAGTCATATGTCCGTCAATGGCGCCCGCTCAGCGGACCGGCGAAAAGCATAAATCTTACCATGCCGACCAGCCCCGACCTCCCAGTCCCGCCCCGCCGAACACCCAAGCACCGACTGCCTGATGGCATGGGCCCGGGCTGTGCTTAAATCGCGCCCATGACCGTCCCCGTTACCATCGACCTGCTGCTCGAGCCGCGCTGGATCATCCCGATCGAGCCGGCCGGTGTCATCCTCGAGGAACACGCCCTGGCGGTCGACCGGGGGCGGATCGTCGCCCTGCTGCCGCGCGATGAGGCGGCGATCCGCTACGCCCCGCGCGAGCGGCTGCAGCTGGGCGAACATGTCCTGCTGCCCGGGCTGGTCAACCTGCACACCCACGCCGCCATGACCCTGTTGCGGGGCTTTGCCGACGACATGCCGCTGATGCACTGGCTCAACGAGCGCATCTGGCCGGCCGAAAAGCGCCATTTGTCACCGGCTTTCGTGCGGGACGGAACGCTGCTGGGAGCCTGGGAGATGCTGCGTGGCGGCATCACCTGTTTCAACGACATGTACTTCTTTCCGGAGGCGGCCGCCGCGGCCGCGCGCGAAGCAGGCATCCGTGCCACCCTCGGCATCACCGTCCTCGAGTTCCCCACGGCCTACGCCGCGGATCCCGGGGACTACCTGGCCAAGGGACTGGCGAGCCGGGATGCCCTGAGGCATGAGCCACTCCTCTCCTTCTGCCTCGCGCCGCACGCCCCGTATACGATCAGCGACAGCACCTTCGAACGCATTGCGACGCTGGCGAACCAGCTCGACCTGCCGGTGCACATCCACATTCACGAGACGCGCGCGGAAATCGAGGACAGCCTGCGCCAGCACGGCGTGCGGCCGCTCGCCCGCCTGCAGCGTGCCGGCCTGCTCGGCCCCGGGTTCATCGGCGTCCATGGCGTGCACCTGCTTCCCGAAGAGATCGACCTGCTCGGCGAGCATCGCTGCCACCTGGCGCATTGCCCCACGTCCAACATGAAACTCGCCAACGGCGCTCCCCCAATCGCGGCGCTCCAGGCACACGGGGTCGGCGTGGGACTGGGCAGCGACGGAGCCGCCAGCAACAACCGCCTCGACCTGTTCCACGAAATGCGCCACGCCGCGCTGCTGGCCAAGGCTGCCAGCGAAGACGCCACGGGACTCCCAGCCATGACCATGCTGCGCATGGCAACGCTGGAAGGCGCCACCGCCCTCGGCCTGGACGCCGAAATCGGGTCGCTGCTGCCGGGCAAGAGTGCCGACCTCTGCGCGGTCCGCCTCGATGAATGGATACTGCAACCCTGTTTCGACCCGGCTTCCCATCTGGTCTACGTCGCCGGACGCGAGCAGGTCACGCACACCTGGGTCGCGGGCCGACTCAGGATTTGCGACGGGAAACCAGTCGATTTCGACACACGTCATTTGATTGAGCTGGCAAAAATGTGGCATACTGAGATTTGTAAGCATTGAACATTCGACACCGGTTGCGGTAATGCGCATCGTAAAATCGATTCATTACCGTGTACCAAATAGTTCCGCTATCGAAGCCGATAGTTTTTTTCCGACGAGGGAGCACATGAAGAACACCACCAAACTTTCGCTGCTGGCAGTCACCCTGCTGGGTATCGGCGCTTCCGCTTACGCCCAGACCCCGGGCGTGGATATGAAGGGCACTGTCGGCTATGTCATTGATCAGCGCGGCTATGTCGCGAAAAGCGGTTACGGCCTGTGCTGGCGTACCGGTTACTGGACCCCGGCGATGGCCATCGAGGAATGCGATCCGGATCTGGTGAAGAAGGCAGCTCCCCCCGCACCGGCTCCCGCTGCCCCGGCCGCCACGCCGAAGCCCGCCGCCGAGAAGATCACCCTCGCCGCCGACGCGCTGTTCGACTTCGACAAGGCGACGCTGCGCCCCGAGGGCAAGAAGTCGCTCGACGAGCTCGCCGCCAAGGCCAAGGGCATCAACCTCGAAGTGATCATCGCCGTCGGCCATGCTGATCGCATCGGTGACGACAAGTACAACCAGAAGCTCTCCGAGAAGCGTTCCGCTTCGGTCAAGGACTACCTGGTGAGCAAGGGCATCGAAGCCAACCGCATCTATGCCGAAGGCAAGGGCGAGAAGCAGCCCGTGACCGGCGACAAGTGCAAGGGCGACAAGAAGACCAAGGCTCTCATCGAGTGCCTGCAGCCCGACCGTCGCGTCGAGATCGAAGTGATCGGCACGAAGAAGTAATCGCGCCGAGCTCCAGGAAAGCCCTGCGCATGCAGGGCTTTTTTTTTCCCTAGCGCACTCTGAACATGAACGCCACGAACACCCCATCCCCGGCACGCAACGCCGACCCGCATGAACTCGCCAAGTTCAGCGAACTGGCGCATCGCTGGTGGGATCCCAATTCTGAATTCAAGCCACTGCACGACATCAACCCGCTGCGTCTCGATTGGATCGACCGGAGCTGCGGCCTTGCCGGCAAGCGCGTCGTGGATGTCGGCTGCGGCGGCGGCATACTGTCCGAGAGCATGAGCGCGCGCGGCGCCGACGTCACCGGCATCGACCTGTCGGAAAAGGCTCTGGCCGTCGCACGCCTGCATCTGCTCGAAACCGGCGGCAAGGTCGACTATCGCCACATTGCCGCAGAGCAACTCGCGGCCGAGGCACCTGCCGCCTACGATGTCGTTACCTGCCTCGAAATGCTCGAGCACGTACCCGATCCGGCCAGCACCATCCGCGCCTGCGCGACGCTGGTCAAGCCGGGTGGCCATGCCTTCTTCTCGACCATCAGCCGCAACCCCAAGGCCTATCTGCTCGCGGTGGTCGGCGCCGAATACGTGCTCAACCTGCTGCCGCGCGGCACGCACGACTACGCCAAGTTCATCCGGCCGTCCGAACTGGCGCGCATGGTGCGGGAAGCCGGTCTCGACGTCGAGGAAATCATCGGCATGAGCTACAACCCGTTCTCGCGGACATACTCGCTCGGCCCGGACACCAGCGTGAATTACCTGCTGCGTGCCCGCAGGCATGCCTGAAGCCGTCTTTTTCGACCTCGATGGCACCCTGGCCGACACCGCGCCCGATCTCGGCGCGGCTCTGAATCGCCTGCTGCTCGAGCAAGGGCGGGCACCGCTGGCTCACGCCGTGCTGCGCCCCCATGTCTCGGCCGGGGCCCGCGGTCTGCTGCATGTCGGCTTCGGCATCGGGCCGGAAAACCCGGCCTACACTTCACTGCGCGAGCGATTTCTCGACATCTACGAGCAGTCGCTGTGCAAACACACGGCGCTGTTCGACGGCATGGATACGCTCCTTGCCGCGCTCGAGGCGCAGGGTATCGCCTGGGGCGTCGTCACCAACAAGCCGGAGCGCTTCACCCTGCCGCTGATGGAGGCCCTCGGGCTCACCGGTCGCGCGGCAGCCATCGTCGGCGGCGACACCACCGCGAAGGCCAAGCCCGATCCGTTGCCCCTGCTCCACGCCTGCACCGTCGCCGGCGTCGCCGCGACGGCATCGGCCTACGTCGGTGACGATCTGCGCGACATTCAGGCCGGACGCGCCGCCGGCATGCGCACCTTCGCCGCCGCCTGGGGCTATCTCGGCGACGGACCGCCGATTGACGCATGGGGCGCCGACCACATGATTGCCGAACCGACTGGTCTGCTCGAAGATATCGCACACGGTTCCTGGTAGCGAGGTGACCTTGAAAGATCGATTTCCTGGCAGCATTCGGATCGCGTTGCCGTTGTCTCCTCGTGCCCGTTGGGCACCGCCGTCGGCGACATTTTTTTGCCCCGGCGTGATCGTTGTCACCCGCGACGCCTGAAATGGCCTTATGATTCGGGGCGCATTGATTCTCTTCTCACTCATGATCAGGAGCCGCAGATGAACAAATCCGAACTCGTCGATGTTGCTGCCAAGGAAGCCGAGATCAGCAAGGCTGCCGCCGAGCGCGTCCTGTCCGCCATGATCGGCGCCGTCGTCAAGGCCGTCTCGAAGGGCGACTCCGTCATGCTCGTCGGCTTCGGTTCCTTCAAGTCCGCCAAGCGCGCTGCGCGTACCGGCAAGAATCCCAAGACCGGCGCGACCCTCAAGATTCCCGCCACCACCGTGCCGAAGTTTTCCGCCGGTGCCACCTTCAAGGCCGCCGTTGCGGGCAAGAAGGCCGCCAAGAAGAAGTAACAGCCAAAACATGCCGGCAAGGTGCGTCAGCACGGACCTCGCCGGCATTGAATCATTTTTCCCGGCATGACCGAAGAACAGCCCAGCCCCGCTCTCGCCGCGCCGCCGCCGCCCGATCCGCGTCGTCGTCTGCGCGAACTGCTCACCATCCCGGAACGGGATCGCACCGATGCGCAGTGGGACGAGATCATCGAACTCGAAATTCAGCTTGCTCCCGGCAACCGCATCGGCCCTGCGCCAGGTGGTGGCGGAGGCGGGGGCGGCGGTGGCAACAATCGCCAGGGTCCCGCGCCGGGTGGCCAGAAGCCTGCCCAATCCAAGAAGAACCGTCCCCGCTGGGGCAGCGGTCGCCAACATCAACCAAAAAAATAGCAGGGGAGATTGGAGCATGACGTTTCATGAACTCGACCTCACCCCCAATTGCCGCGACGCTCATCCCCGGTGACGGCATCGGCCCGGAGATAACCGCAGCCACGCTCGAGGCGCTAGACGCACTCGGCGCACCTTTCAAGTGGGACCAGCAGGTGGCCGGCATGGCCGGTGTCAATGCCTGCGGCGATCCATTGCCTCCCGCCTGTCTCGACAGCATCCGCGGTACCAAGCTGGCCCTCAAGGGACCGCTGGAAACGCCCATCGGCGGCGGCTATCGTTCCTCCAATGTCCGCCTGCGCGAGGAGTTCAAGCTCTACGCCAACCTGCGTCCGGCGCGCACCATCATCCCTGGTGGACGCTACGACAACATCGACCTGGTGCTGGTGCGCGAGAACAACGAAGGCCTCTACATGGGGTACGAGCACTTCATCCCCATCGACGGCGACCCCCATGCAGTTGGCATGTCGACCGGCATCAATACGCGCCAGGGCTGCCGTCGCATCATCCACTTCGCCTTCGATTACGCCCTGCGCAAGGGCCGCAAGAAGGTCACGGTGGTGCACAAGGCCAACATCATGAAGGCGCTGACCGGCATCTTCCTCGAGACGGCGCGCGAGATCTACGAAGCACAGTACAAGGGCCGCCTCGAGTTCGAGGAGGTGATCGTCGACGCCTGCGCCATGAAGCTGGTGATGAATCCCTGGCAGTTCGACGTGCTGGTAACGACCAACCTGTTCGGCGACATCCTCTCCGACGAGATCGCCGGCCTGGTCGGCGGCCTCGGCATGGCACCCGGCGCCAACATCGGCGAACATGCCGCGATCTTCGAGGCGGTGCATGGCTCCGCCCCCGACATCGCCGGCAAGGGCATCGCCAACCCGATCGCGCTGATGCTCGCCGCCGCCATGATGCTCGACCATGTCGGCCGTCCCGACCTCGGCGACCGCCTGCGCAAGGCGATCGATGCCACCCTCAACACCGACCAGGTGCGCACCGGCGACCTCGGCGGCAAGGCATCGACGCGCGAGTTCACGGCGGCACTGGTGCAGCGCATCCGCGCCAGCGCCTGACCGCGGCGCAACAGGCGGGAGCGGCAGGCCGACGGCCTACTTCTTCCGCTTGCCCTTGTTCAAGGCGGCCTTCAGTCCGGCGCCGGCCTTGAAGCGCACGACCTGCCGCGCCGGGATGCGGATCTCCTTGCCGGTCTGCGGATTGCGCCCGCTGCGTGCCTTGCGCTCGGCCACGCTGAAGGTGCCGAAGCCGACGAACTGCACGTTCTCGCCGCGGGCGATCGCCTCGGCGATGGCTTCGATCGCGGCCGAAACCACGATGTCAGCGGCAGCCTTGCTGGCGTTGGCCTTCTCGGCGACGGCATCGATCAATTGGCGTTTGTTCATGGCATTTCCTTTGATAGAAATCGGCGGGAAAAGTCTATCAGCAGTCCACGGAGGGCGACCGCGGCCCGATGCTAAAATCGCGCCCGGTTCCCCGTGAGATCCCGATGGATAGGTGGCAGAGCGGTTGAATGCACCGGTCTTGAAAACCGGCGACGTCGCAAGGCGTCCGTGAGTTCGAATCTCACCCTATCCGCCACCGGAAATCCCGTTACCATTGAAACTTGCGAACGCTACCCCACTCTAATCAGCGTTCCGGCCACACTTTACGGAGAGCACAGATGATGAACAGTCAGTTCGGCATTGCCCAGACCGCGAGTCGCGACAGCACTCCGGCAACCAACCGCGTCCTGCGCAACACCTATGCCCTGCTCGGCCTGTCGATGGTGCCGACGGTGATCGGTGCGCTGGTCGGCATCCAGTTGAAGTTCTCCTTCCTCGCCGGCAGCCCGCTGATGTCCTTCCTGCTCTTTCTTGGCATCGCCTTCGGCTTCATGTGGGGCATCGAGAAGACCAAGAACAGCGGCATGGGCGTGGCCCTGCTGCTGGCCTTCACCTTCTTCATGGGCCTGATGCTGTCGCGCATTCTGCAGGTGGCCCTGGGATTTTCCAACGGCGGGACGCTGATCGCCATGGCGGCCGGCGGTACCGGCGCGATCTTCTTCACGCTGGCCGGCGTCGCCGCGACGACCAAGCGCGACTTCTCGGGCCTCGGCAAATTCCTCTTCGCCGGCATGATTCTGGTCCTGGTCGCGGCGCTCGCCAACATCTTCTTCCAGATCCCGGCGTTGTCGCTGGCGATCGCGGCGCTGGCCGTGGTGATCTTCTCCGCCTACATCCTCTACGACATCAACCGCATCGTTCAGGGTGGCGAGGACAACTACATCACGGCGACGCTGGCCGTCTATCTCGACATCTACAACGTTTTCGTCAGCCTGCTGCAGTTGCTGCTGGCGTTTAGCGGCGAGCGGGACTGAGACAGGCAGTCGGCACCCCCAGGGTACTTCCTGCAGGGTGCCCTCTCGACACGGCGGCTGCGGCCGCCGTTTTCGTTTACGGCCGCTCGAACAGCGCGATCGACTCGACGTGCGAGGTCTGCGGGAACATGTTGCCGATGCCGGCCCCGCGCAGGCGGTAGCCCTGCTCATGCACCAGCACGGCCGCATCGCGTGCCAGCGTCGCCGGGCTGCATGAAACATAGACGATGCGCCGCGGATAGGGCTCCGCCAACGCCTTGACCAACGCGATGGCGCCCTCGCGCGGCGGATCGATCAGCATCTTGTCGAACGGACCAAGCGCCGCCAAGCCCTCCGCCGTTGCCTCGAACAGGTTGGCGACATGGAACTCGGTGCGTTCGGCCAGCCCGTTGTGCGCGGCATTGGCATGGGCGCGATCGACCAGCGCCTGACTGCCCTCGACGCCGACCACCGTCGCGCCATGCGTGGCGATCGGCAGGGTGAAGTTGCCGAGGCCGCAGAACATGTCGGCGATGCGCTCGCCAGGCTGCGGCGCCAGCAATCCCATCGCCCGGCGCACCAGCATGCGGTTGACGCCGAAATTGACCTGGGTGAAATCGGTCGGCCGAAACGTCAGCGTCACGCCGAAATCCGGAAGTGCATAGGTCAGCGGCCCGGCAGCGGCCGGATGGAACAGTGCCACGGTATCCGGTCCGCCCGTCTGCAGATAGACAACGATGCCGTGGGCGTCGGCAAAGGCGCGCAGCAAATCCTCGTCGGCCGCAGTCAATGGCAAGAGGATGCGCAGCAGCAGCACCGTCTGGCTGTCCGCCACCGCCACCTCGATCTGCGGCAGCCGATCGGGAATCGACATCGCCGTGACGAGTGCGCGCAGCGGCGGCAGCAGGGCCGCAACGTGTTCCGGCAGCACCTTGCAGGTCAGCATGTCCGCGACGTAGCTGCTGCGCCGCTCGTGAAAGCCGACCAGCACGCCGCCCTTCTTCGGCACCAGGCGCACCGACAGCCGCGCACGGCGGCGGTAGCCCCAGGCCGGGCCGGCGATGGGCGGGAACATGGTTTCGGGCTTGAGGCGGGCAAGATGCCAGAGCGCATCCTCGAGCACGCGCTGCTTCGCCGCCGTCTGCGCCGCCGCCTCGAGATGCTGCATGCTGCAACCACCGCAGACGCCGAAGTGCGGGCATAGCGGCGTCACGCGCTGGCTCGACGCGTGGTGAATGGTGCCGACCGTCGCCTGTTCGTAGCTCGGCTTGCGCCGAAAGCTGGCGTACTCGACGCGCTCGCCGGGCAGGGCACCTTCGATGAATATCACCTTGCCGTCGGCATGGGCGACGCCACGGCCTTCGTGATCCAGCGACTCGACAACGGTCTCGGGCATGGCGGACGCCTCGAAAAAAGGCGCGATTATAATGGCCGCATGATTCCGACGCTGCTGGGCGGCCTCACGGCCGATGAATTCCTCGCCGACTACTGGCAGAAAAAGCCGCTGCTGGTGCGTGGCGCAATTCCCGGCTTCACCGGCGTATCCGGCGTCGGCGGACGAGACGACATGCTGGCACTCGCCGCACGCGACGACGTCGAGTCGCGCTTCGTCTCGCAGGCCGACGGCTGGACACTCGAGCACGGCCCGTTCAAGCCATCCTCGCTCAAGCGCCACGCCAGGCCATGGACCGTGCTGGTGCAGAGCGTCAATCTGGTCGGCCCCGAAGGCGATCGCCTGATGCGCGAGTTCGACTTCATCCCCTACGCCCGGCTCGACGACCTGATGGTGAGCTATGCTACCGATGGCGGCGGTGTCGGCCCCCATTTCGACAGCTACGACGTCTTCCTGCTGCAGGGCATCGGCCGCCGCCGCTGGCGCATCGGCAAGCAACGGAATCAGGACTTGATCGAGGGTCTGCCGGTGCGCATCCTCGCCGACTTTCGTCCGACGCAGGAATGGCTGCTCGAACCCGGCGACATGCTCTATCTGCCGCCGGAATGGGCGCACGACGGGATCGCCGAGGGCGAGTGCATGACCTGGTCGATCGGCTTCCGCGCCTTCCCGGCGCAGGAACTGGCCGAGCAGTTCCTGATGCACTTGCAGGACACCGTTCGCCTCGACGGCCGTTATCGCGACCCGCAACTGCAACGGCAACGGTCGCCGGCACAGATCGGCGACACCATGATCGACCAGGTTGGCGACATTCTCGCCGGAGTCAGCTGGAACAGGGACTCCGTCCGGGACTTTCTCGGTCGTATGTTGACCGAGCCGAAACCGCACGTGTTCTTCGATCCGCCGGCACGACCGCTCGCGGCGAAGCGTTTCGCCAGTCTCGCCGAACGGCACGGCGTCGCGCTCGATCCGCGTACCCAGCTTCTGTTCGCCGGCACGCATTTCTACCTCAATGGCGAAGCGATCACGGTCCCCGGCCCCGACCGACGCCTGTTGCGGCAGCTGGCCGACCGCCGCGACATCGAGACCATCCGCGGCGTCAGCGCGACCGGCATCGAACTGCTGCACGAGTGGTATCTTTGCGGCTTCCTGGCGATCCGCGAGCCATAGGAGCACCCATGATCGAACCCTTCGACAGCGAAGCCGGCTACCGCGCCGCCATCGATGCCACGATCCAGGCGGCGTGTCACGAGCTGCGCCTTTTCGACGGTGACCTCGAGCGCATGGCCCTCGACGAGGCGAGCCGCAACGCCATGCTGCTGAGCTTCCTCGCCGCCGACCAGAACCGTCGTCTGCGCATGATCCTCCACGACCCCGCGCCCCTGCGCACCCGGCACCCGCGTCTGCTGAATCTGATCCGCCTCCATGGCCACCAGATCGAGATCCGTCAGACGCCGGACCACCTGCGTCATCTGGCCGACCGCTTCGTCCTCGCCGACGCGTCGCATGGCGCGATCCGCTTTCATGGCGACCATCCGCGCGGCAAGCAGGTCGGCGCCGACACGAAGGAAATTCACCCGTACTGGCAGCGCTTCGACGATCTGTGGCTGGAAAGCCAGGTTTGCACACCGTCGACCGCCGGCATCTGATCGTGGCAAATGTGTGACAAATGTCCGCACGATGGTGTTTACATTGACCCACACAAGCCTGATAGAATCATCGGCTGACTGGGTCGCGCCCTGTCTTTTCCGAGCTTTACTTTTTTTTTCACTTTATCGATAAAGGAATGCAAAACATGAAGAACTCCCTCCTCGTCGCCGCTCTGGTCGCCCTCGCCGTTTCCGCCTGCGGCAAGAAGGAAGAAGCCGCCCCGGCCCCCGCTCCGGCTCCCAAGGCCGCCGCCCCGGCTCCGGCTGCTGCCCCCCAGGCTGGCATGGAAGCCCCGAAGGGCATGGAAGGTCAGGCTGGCATGGCTGGCGCTCCCGCCGCCGCTCCGGCTGCCGCTCCCCAGGCTGGCATGGCTGGCATGGCCGGCATGGAAGCCAAAAAGGAAGAGCCGAAGAAGTAATTCGGACCTTTCCGGCAACAAAAAAGGCCAGCCTTCGGGCTGGCCTTTTTGTTTTGGTGCACTCTCAGCAAAGCTGACGCCAGTCGAACCCCTCGCGTTGATCTGCGACAGCGACCTCCTGCGGTTCGCAGCCCAACACCCCGGCCAGCGCTGCTCGTGCCAATTGCGGCGTGTTGTTCTGCTCGCTCAGGTGGGCTGCCACCACATGCTGCAGGTGAAGGCGGTTGATCTGCCCCAGCAGGGACGCCGCACTCATGTTGTCGAGGTGGCCGAAACGGCCGCCGACACGCTGCTTGAGAGCCCAGGGATAGCTGCCGTTGAGGAGCATCTCGACATCATGGTTGCACTCCAGCACCAGACCGTCGCAGCCGTCGAGCATCCCGACCATGTGCGGCGTCACGCAACCGCTATCTGTCAGCACGCCGAGGCGCCACCGGCCGTCGCTGACAATGAACTGCGTCGGCTCGCGCGCATCGTGCGGCACCGGGAAAGGTTCGATCTGCAGATCGCCGACGACGAAGGCCGCATGACTGTCGAACAGGCTCACCTCGATCTGCCCGGCCAGGCCGGCGCCAACGCAGGTGCCATGGCTCATGTGCACGTCGAGCGAAAAGCGCTGCGCTGCGCGAGCCACGCCACCGACATGATCGCCGTGCTCGTGGGTGACGAGAATCGCATCGAGATCGCCTGGGGTCAATCCCAGGCGCGCCAGCCGCGCCGCCAGTTCGCGCGGGCCGAAGCCGCAATCGATCAATACCCGCGTCCGCCCGCTTTGGACAACCAGGGCGTTGCCCTTGCTGCCACTGCCCAGCGAAGCGAAGCGCATTACTTCAACTGTTCGTAGAGCAGGCCGAGAATCTTCTTCGAGGTGTCCGACTTGTCGACACCGCCCTCGCGGGTCAGCACCTGCACCGTGCTCGCGCTGCCGCTGCCCTTGATGTAGATGCGGTAGCGCGCGCCGGGGTCGACCTTGGGCGCATCGCTCTTCCAGAACATCAGCTTCGAGGTGAAGCTCTTGTCGTCGCTTTTCGCCGTGGGCTCGGGATCGACATAGCGCACGAAGTAAAGGCCCTGGGAACGATCCCGATCCTCGACGGTGAAGCCGACGCGATCGAGCGCGAGGCCGACACGGCGCCAGGCGCGGTCGAAACCCTCCTGCAGTTCCAGCGTGCCGCTGCCGTCGGTGGCACGCGCCAGCTTGGCCTTCTCCTCGACCGGAGCGGCCTTCGCCGCCTGCTGCGTTTTGGCTTGGGCCTCGCTGGCCCCAAGGCGCACCATCAGCCGCCGCAGCATCTCCGCCTCGAGTTCCGGCTCGGCC
>Ga0208980_10001345_pt1 | contig 14844 bp, 12 predicted proteins | sample WetSurMetagenome_3_FD_187993 | JGI IMG/M metagenome (GOLD analysis project Ga0208980, IMG submission 187993) | Wetland microbial communities from Twitchell Island in the Sacramento Delta, sample from surface sediment Aug2011 Site A1 Bulk (version 2) | ecosystem: Environmental > Aquatic > Marine... | reverse complement strand
AAGTTTATCCCTGCGTTCCGTTGTCCTGGAAATCAGTTCAAGAACTTTCATAGACGCTTCGACTATTGACGGAGCAACCGCATTTGAAAACAGGTAAGGCCTTGCACGCTGGCGGCAGAGCTCAACGACTTCTTTTCTTCCCGAAATGCAGCCTCCTGATGCGCCACCGAGACCTTTACCGAGTGTCGTTGAAATGATATCAATTTTTCCCATTACTCCGAAATGCTCATGAGTCCCGCGTCCTGTTTTTCCGATATATCCCGATGTGTGCGCTTCGTCGATAAATATCATTGAATTATATTTTTCCGCGAGCTCAACAATCTTATCAAGTTTTGCAAGATCGCCGTCCATCGAGAAAGCGCCGTCTGTAATAATAAGGCGGATTCTCTTGTCCTGGTGGAGCTTGAGCTTTTCTTCCAGGTGTTTCATGTCGGAATGCTTGAAAGTATCCTGCTGTGCTTTTGCGAGGCGGATACCGTCGACTATTGAAGCGTGTATAAGACGGTCGGCAATCATCACATCCTGGTCTGTCAGCACCGCTTCAAACACTCCTGCATTTGCGTCGAAACATGACGGAAAAAGAATCGTATCTTCCGTTCCGAGAAATTCAGTAAGTTTTTCTTCGAGCTGTTTATGAATGTCCTGAGTACCGCAGATGAAACGGACAGATGACATACCGTAGCCCCTGTGGTCAAGCCCTTTGTGCGCGGCTTCAACGACTTCGGGATGCGAAGAAAGCCCGAGGTAGTTATTTGCGCACATGTTTATTACTTTTTTCTCCGCCGAGCCGATGGGGTAAGAGACTTCAATTTCCGAACTCTGCGGGGCGCAGATTGCTCTTTCTTCTTTGAACAGTCCCTGTGTTCGTATATTGGAGAGTTCACCAGTGAGAGCTTCTTTTATTGCTTGTGAGTAAGCCATAAAAATATGATTAAAATTTAATGAATGATTTGTTAAACAATTTTTAAAACAGCACACTGATTTAACTGAATATTAATGATTTCCGCTGAATTTAATTTCTGATTGAACAGAACGCAGATTTTCACACGTAACAGCAATTAACAGTTTAACCGGTGGAATCAGCGTTCTATATACCTAAATCAGTGTGCTAAAATAATACTTATTTTACGCCGAATTCACCGAGCAGAGTGATAATATTATTCACGCTGTCGAATGCTTCGGGTGATGCCTTTGCATCGGGAATCTGAATATTATACTTTGTTTCGAGGAATACTTTCAGTGATACCATCGAGAATGAATCCACAATACCGCCTGAAATAAGAGGTGTATCGAAATCCACTTCCCTTTCGTCTCCTTCTTCAAGGTATTCATTCTTTACGTATTCAAGTATAACGTCTTTTATTACTTCTGCCATTTTGTTTATCCTTTTAAAATATATTAATAAAATTATTACATATCATTTTCAAGCGTTGAAATATCGCCGATTTCTTCGCCCCATTCCTTTGCTCTAAGTACACGGCGCATTATCTTACCGCTTCTTGTCTTCGGCAGAGACTCTACGAATTCTATTTCCTGCGGCATTGCAAGAGCGGACAGTTTCTTTCTTACGAAGTTCATAATTTCGAGTTCGAGCATCTTATCCGGTTCGTTTCCGGGTTTAAGAGCAATGAATGCTTTCACGACTTCCATATTAATCGGGTCTGGTTTTCCGACCACCGCTGATTCGGCGACTTTCGGGTGTTCAAGAAGCGCTGATTCAATCTCGAACGGACCGACAAGATGTCCGCCCGTATTGATAACGTCATCATCGCGGCCTACAAACCAGAAATATCCTTCTTCATCAATGCTCGCCCTGTCTCCGCAGAGGTACCAGCCGTTCTGGAATTTGCTCTTGTACGTCGTTTCATTGTTCCAGTATGTTCTAATCATCGATGGCCATCCCGGTTCGAGAGCAATCATACCGACGATGCCTTTTTTCTCAATCGGTACGAATGTTTTTAAATCAACAACCGTTGCTTTAATTCCGGGGAAAGGCTTTCCCATTGAGCCGGGCTTTATTTTCATTCCCGGATAGTTTGATACCACGATACAGCCTGTTTCAGTCTGCCAGAAAGTATCATGGAACATTTTTCCAAATGCTTCCTGCGACCAGATGACCGCTTCGGCATTAAGGGGTTCGCCTACGCTGGCAAGATGGCGGAGGCAGGAAAGGTCGAATTTTTTCACGGCTTCCGTTCCTTCTTTCATCAGAGCGCGTATTGCCGTTGGAGCTGAATACCAAACTGAAATTTTATTTTTCTCTATAAACTTATACCATGTTTCGGCTTTAAATCCCGCATCGAGAACGCACTGGGTTGCTCCGTTCGACCATGCGCCGATTATTCCGTACGATGTACCCGTAACCCATCCGGGGTCGGCAGTACACCAGTAAATATCATCATCATGAATGTCGAGAACATATTTTGCTGTTATATACTGCGATATAATTGAATTATGAACGTGCTGAGCTCCTTTAGGTTTACCCGTTGTCCCTGAAGTATAATGAAGAACGGAAGGTGTTTCTGCTTTTGATGGATAGATATCAAACCTGTCAACTCTTTCTGTTTTATCCATATGGAAAGCAATTTCTTTTTCCCTGAGCGGTTTAGAGCCGTCATCATCTACTACTATAATATGCCGGAGCGAAGGAAGTCCGTCAAGGATATTCCTGACTTTCGGCAGGTGTTTCTTTTGAGTAAAAATTGCTGAAGTTGTTGCGTCCTGAAGTCTTGTTTCTAATGATTCGGGGCCGAATGCCGAGAAAAGGGGCTGAACGATTGCGCCCATTTTCAGTACGCCAAGAAATCCGAAATAAAGTTCGGGGACTTTATCCATAAACAGGCACACTCTTTCTCCGGGTTTAATACCGAGGTCGTCGCGGAGGAATTTTGCGATTGAATTTGTCAGCTGTCTCATATCGTCAAAGGTATACCTTTTCTCTTCGCCTGTAAATCCTTCCCATATAAGTGCAAGTTTACTGCCTTTTCCCATGCGGCAGATACGGTCTGTGCATATTTCGCCGATATTAAAAACATCTCCGTCTTTAATGCCGAGTTCGTTTTTTGAAATGTCAAACGAAAAAGACTTTAATACCTCTTCATAAGGTTTCATAAAAGGGGTGTGGTTTGCCATCGATTTTCTTTCTTTTAAGTTAACTTGTAAATGATTTAGACGCGTTGAATCTCAAATTATATAAAATATTTAATAAATTACAGGAATAAAGGCATTCATTTATTATGTATTTATCTTATAAGCAATAAACTTGAAGGCCGGGTACAATAAAAGCGGGATAATTATAACCGGTTTAAATGTTAAGACAATAAAACAGGATAATTACAGGTAGTTATCTTTACAGTTGAATAAAAACTATAAAGAAGCTATTATTATCAAGATATTTATAATATTGTACAAATACATTTTTATATTGATTGCTGGAATACTGCTTTCTTCCTGCAATAATGACAACGGCACAAACAACACTGAGCCGGTAAATACAGGTTATCAGAAGATTTATACCGCTGAATCCGGAAGCAGAAAGATTGAAGCGTGGAACAGTACCGGTAATACATTTTATTACGGGTATAACAGTATCGGGTTTAAAGTTTACGAAGGGGGAACGGAGAAAACGACCGGTTTCGTTGAATTTTATCCGAAGATGTATCATGAACCGGGAAGCCCCATGCATTCGTCACCGGTAAGCGGTAAATTCTATTACAACAGTGAAAAAGGGATTTTTACGGGGTATGCATCTTTTACGATGCTTTCGGACTCTGTTAGTTTCTGGTACGGATTTCACAATTACAATAATGAATTCAGACTTGATTCGGTATTGTTCAACGTAGCCCAATCAGACGTAAATCAGATAAGGGCATGGGATAACATTTATACTGGCAATTCTTATGTACTTACACTGATAAACCCGGTTTATCCGAAAGTCGGATTGAATGCATTTGAATGTCTGTTTCATAAAACGACGGACGACAAGATTTATACTGAAATTACAGACGCGGAAATGTTTATAAAACCATGGATGCCATCACATGGTCATGGTTCCAGCAATAACGAGGACCCTGTTTATACTTCAGGGGGGATATATGCAGGGAAAGTGAATTTAACTATGGCGGGTACGTGGGAAGTGTATGATTCGATTAAAGTGCAGGGGAATTTTGTAACTCCGAAACCCACACCAAAATTCATACTTGACGTTAGATAATATTTTTAATATATATATTATAGAAACTATAAACATAAAGAGGATACTATCAATTTGAGAATTTATTCTCATAAATATCAATATATTATCAATAACAAACCTTAAGATATGTTTAAACTGCATAATAAAGGGCATGCTTTTTGCATAATATTCAATAAAATAAAATATTTTAATAATTAAATTAACTAATTATGAAGAAACTATTACTGGTTATTTTTGCTGCAATCATACTGCCTTCAATGCTTTATTCGCAGAGTTACCTGACAACATCAAAGTACAGGGCACCGTTCTTCGCTCTTGAAGGTACATTCGGGTATGCGCTTCCGATATTTGATCTGACTGGTAGTTCAGTCGGCGACTTTTACAGTTTCAAGAATTATGCAACATCCTGGGGATATGATGCTTCGGTCAAACTTAAATTCACAGTTGCAAATTTCAAGCCTTCACAGCTGAGATTAAGCTGGATGATTGGTTTTGCCAGATTCATGGGGGATTATAACAATGCGTATGGTGTCGGTGAAATTAAGACTCCATTTCCCAGACCAACTTACGTACCGCCTGCGCCGATTTCAGGAGGAAGCAGTATTTACATAGACCAGCCTTACACGGCAGTCGGAATGGATTATGTTGTATTCGCAGACAGAAAAAGAATATCTCTTTTCAGTTTCGGGGGCGACATTGCAATGTCAGTTCCATTCGGAAAAGTTTTTGATACACCCACAGGACAAGGTGAATCTTATAATAATATTCTTTCCGCTACAAGGTTTGGTTTCGGCATCACAGTCGGATACACTGCACGTGTTACTGAATTTATGGGATTGACTGTATCGACAAGATACCAGATGTCAAACCTTCTCGGCAAGTCATCCGAGGTTACAACAGAAAACAGGGATATAGCATTCAATGATGGTGAAGACAGAAGCCTGCATCCCGGACTTGGTTCCAGGACAATTGGATATCTTGGATTTAACGGCGGTGTTACATTTTACTTTGGAGGCAAGAAATAGCATTTTAAAATTACCGCAGGCCTTATAACTCAGGGCCTGCGGTATTTAACAGACAAATTTTGTCAACAGACAATGCCCCTGTGTATGAGTTTTATTCGTTCCTCTCATTTGATTCTTCATCAACAGTTCACGAAACTTTGTTTTTATTTCTTACATTATGAATAAATATTCAATTGCTTATAAAAAATAAGTTAATGATTTTTGATTAATAAAAATTAAAAGGAGGTACAATGGTTTACAGATTAACAGCCATAATTTTTATTTTTGCATTAATCTTTTCAAATGCAGACGCACAATCAAATAAATTTGCGCTGAAAAACCAGATTGAGTTCGGAGGTTCTTTCGGATTTATCAGCACTGCTCCGGTAACCAACGGAAACACTGAGGATTCATATTACGAGATTTCATTTTATCCCGCATTCGGGTGGTTTCCTGTTAACGGTCTTGAACTCGGAGCACTGATAGAACTGACATACGAAAATCCGTCAAGCGGACACAGTACAACTGACTATTCCTTTTACTTTGTTCCTTCATACAACCTGAATACAAACAGCATTGTATATCCATATATGCAGGGACAGGTGGGATATTCGGGGATTTCAGGTTCATCAGACGCTTCAGGCATCGCGTGGGGATTTGAAGGGGGAACGAAAATTCAGATTCTCAGCAGGGCATTGCTGAAAGTTGGTTTAAATTACAAACAGGTTACACGGAATCCCGATAATTCCGACGGCAGGAACGGTTACAACAACGTATCATTCCTTGCGGGATTCATGCTGTTCTTTAATCTTTAGTAAAATAATACAGTAATACACTCAATAGTAGTAATTAATAACTTTACAGGGTTTTTAATTACAGGTTTTATTATTTTGCTTTTAAATTAACATCTGATGAAAAAATATATTATCATATTCATAGCAGTTTTTTCTGTATGGGGTTTTAATGAAAATCCCGGTGATAAATATACAGGAGTAGAAAAGATAAGAAGCGAGAATCTTTTAAAGACCGTAGAATACCTTGCATCACCTGAGCTTGCAGGAAGGCTCGGAGGCAGTGAGGGTTATTACAAAGCTGCGGAATTCATGGCAGGTGAATTTAAAAAACTCGGATTAAAGCCGATGGGCAATGACGGGTATTTTCAGAATTTCAATGTCGAGTATAATGAAATTCTTGCTCCATGCAGGTTTGCTCTTGCGGACAATAATAATGTTTATTCCGATTTTAAACTCGGAAAGGATTTCGTTTGCCGCGGTTTCACAGGTTCAGGAAAAATACTGGCAAAAGTGGTTTTCGCAGGCTACGGATTTTCGATGCCGGAAAATAATTTTGATGCATATAAAGATATTGACGTTAACGGAAAGATAGTGATGATGTTCAAGCAGGTTCCGGGATGGAAATTCGGCGAGCAGAGATGGAATGAATCATTAAGGTACAGAGAGAACACTGCTTACAGGAAAGGTGCGAAAGGAGTCGTATTTGTCTCAAAACCGAATGATGCTAATCCGCAGAAACCTATCGGAAGTGTTATGGACGGAGAAGGTGAGCAATTAGAAGATTTGCCTGTAATCCATGCTGATTTAGACGCAGCAAATATCATTCTTGAACCGGCGGGAAAAAATTTAAAAGAACTTCAGACTTATATTGACGACAATAAAAGTATTAATTCATTTGAAGTGAACCGGATGGTTTACATTGAAACAACCGCAAAGTATGATAAAGCAAGAAAGACTATGAATGTCGCGGGGCTTCTTGAAGGAAGCGACTCTGAACAGAAAAATGAATATCTTGTGATAGGCGCGCACCTTGACCATACAGGAAGCCAGGCGGGGGAAATATATTTTCCGGGAGCGAACGACAATGCATCCGGATCTGCATCCGTGCTTGAAATGGCAAGAGCATTCGTTTATTCCGGAGTCAAACCCAAGCGATCAATATTATTCATACTATTTTCAAACGAGGAATCCGGTCTCGACGGTGCAAAATACTACTGCAACAATCCGCTGCTTCCTCTTGATAAGACAGTTGCGATGTTCAACAATGACTGTGTCGGACACGGCGACAGTATTCAGATAGGAAACGGAAAAAGTGCACCTATATTATGGCAGATAACAAGAGGAATTGATTCGCTCTACACCAGGGCCATGATATTAAGAACATGGAACGGCGGCGGCGCTGATGCATCACCTTTTCATGATAAAGGAATTCCCAGTCTGTATTTTGTTACTTATTTCAGTTACACTCATCTTCATTTAATGTCGGACAAAGTTGAAACACTTAATCCTGTAACTTTCGAAAAGATATGCAAACTCGGTTACATGAGCGCATATGAAGTATCTATGGGTAACTATACAAGGGAAACAGTCATACCGTAAATTAGTAAATTTGTGAATTAGGGAATTTGTGGATTAGTAAATTTGTGAATTAGGGATATAGAAAATAGAAAACAGGGAAACAGTTAAAGAACTGTGGATCAGTGAATATGAAAATTCGTGAACTGGTTAATCCGTAATTTGTAGATTAGTGAATTGGGGAAACAGAAAACAGTTAAAGAACTGTGGATCAGTGAATTTGAAAATTTGTGAACTGGTTAATCCGTAATTTGTAGATTAGTGAATTGGGTAAACAGAAAATATTTAAAGATAAGAAATGCTTAAGAAACAACACGATATTTTCTAAAACACTTTTCAGAAATAACTTGAATCTGCTCTTCTGTAATTTCATTTCATAAAACTTCCATCACTCCGAAAATATTTACATAAAAACTTTTTGAAAATATTTTTTCAAAACGAATGAAAACTTATTGACTATTATAGTTATAATGTTATATTGTATTAACTTTTTAAAGGATAACTTTAAAATTTTTATTGAAGTTAGCGATTACATATAATGTAAAGATTGAAGCTGCTGAGAACACAGCACAGGCAGGCATTTCAGCTAATGCTGCTAAATACATCGACAGGAACCTTGTTGAAAATTATCCTGAGCGAATTGATGACACTTATGCAGAATGGGATTCTATGGAAACAATCGATGCAATCAGGCATGCATTCGAATCAAAAAATCATTCTGTTGAACTTATCGAAGCAAACGAAAACGCTTACTATAAAATAAAAGACTGCAAACCTGAAATAGTTTTTAACGTAGCGGAAGGTTTCAACGGGGCTTCAAGAGAATCACAGATTCCTTCAATGCTGGAAATGCTGAACATTCCATTTACCGGAAGCGATTCAATAACAATCGGAATCTGCCACGACAAATCAAGATGCAAAGAAATTTTATCTTATTATAACATACCGAACTCAAAGTTCTTCATAACTGACAAACCCGTGAGGAACGGTTCTGAATTCAAATACCCGAAATTTGTAAAACCGCTGCATGAAGGTTCTTCAAAAGGAATTTACAATACTTCCGTTGCAAGAAACCTGAATGAACTTAACAGCGAGATTGAAAGAATTAAATCAAGCTACAACCAGCCGGCGCTGGTAGAAGACTTTATTCCGGGAAAAGAATTTACGGTTGCCATGCTTGGCAACGGAGACAGCCTGCGCGTACTTCCCGTCGTAGAAATAAACCTTGATTCAGTCCCTGATGATTTCAACAAGATTTATTCCTACGAAGTGAAATGGTTTTTTGACACGCGAGAGAATCAACTGGACATTTTCAAATGCCCCGCTGACGTCGACGAGAAAATATATTCGGAAATTGAAAAAGTCTGCAAGGACACGTTCCGTGCACTCAGGCTGAAAGACTGGGCAAGAATTGACATAAGGCTTGATGAAAACAATGTTCCGAATGTTATTGAAATCAATCCCCTGCCGGGCATACTGCCAGACCCTGCGGATAACTCATGTTATCCAAAGGCGGCAAGACATGCGGGCATGGATTACAATGCGATGATAAATGCAGTATTAAATGAAGCATTAAAAAGATATTCTTTAACTTAATCAGAACCGTTATTAAATATTTTAAATGAAAGTCAGTATATTATACAACGACCCGCTGCAATATACGAAGGACCGCATCTGGGATGACGGTGTGACAGATATTGAGAAGACAAACGAATCAATAGACATGAGCGAGTACGGTGTTCTGGACGAAATGAAATCCGTTCAGCGCGCACTTGCAACAAGCAGCCACGAGACAAAGATTGTTCCGGTTGCTCTTGACCCGTACAGGCTAATTGACGAACTGAAAAATGATACACCTGATATTATATTCAATCTCTGCGAATCACTTGACGGCGACCCGACCCAGGAAATGAACATAGCATCACTTTTTGAAATGCTGAAGATACCTTACACAGGTTCCCGCGCATTAACACTCGGCATTGCATTGAACAAACCAAGAGTAAAAGAAATACTTAATTACTATAATATACCGACAGCGCTTCACTTTATTTCAACTTCACCTTCAAAACTTACCGAAGAAGGATACGGTAAACTGAAAGACAAATATCCGCTTATAGTGAAACCGTCAAGAGAAGACGCAAGTATCGGAATTGAAAACGATTCAATCGTTCAGGACGAGGCAGGACTCAAAAGAAGGATTGAGCACGTGCTCGACGTTCATAAACAGCCTGCGCTTGTGGAACAGTTTATCGACGGAAGGGAAATTAATGTCAGCGTGGTAGGAAACGTAGTTAATGACATTAACGATTTGGTAGTGTTTCCGATTTCCGAAATAGATTTTTCAAGACTTCCCGACGATTATCCGAAGATAGTAAGTTACAACAGCAAATGGATGTACAAGACCGTTGAGTTTGAAGGAACAAAAGCGGTGTGTCCCGCGAAAAATATGTCACCTGAATTAGAAGCGCTTATTCAGAAAACAGCAAGAACCGTTTATCATTTAATCGGCGCATCTGATTACGCGCGCGTTGATTTCAGGGTTAAGGACGGCGTGCCTTACGTTCTTGAACTTAATCCCAATCCGGACATTGCTTCTGACGTAGACGAAGATACCGGATTCACGAGAAGCGGGAAAGCATACGGCTGGAGTTACGAAACCCTTATTACAAAAATAATTGACTTTGCCTGGGAAAGATGGCAGAGAATTCATGAAAGCATAAAAGTTTGATAAGAAAATTATTAAATACAGACAGAAATAAAATTGAGAAGATTCTCATTGACACAAATAATTTCAATGAAGATGAGATATCGGTTGCGATGGAACTTGTTGATATATACTTAAACAATCCCTTACAGAAAGATTATGAAATATTTACTGACACAGATGACAGCGGAATAATAAACGGTTATGTTTGCGTAGGCCCGAGACCGCTTACAAAAGGAACATACGACCTGTACTGGATTGCAGTCAATCCGAACGTACAGTCGAAAGGAATCGGCAGCAGGTTAATCGCATACATTGAGGATTATTTAAAAGATAAATCGGTTAGATTAATTTTAATAGAAACAAGCGGCAAGCTTTCCTACGAAAAGGAAAGAAAATTTTACGAGAAAAATCTTTACGACAAGATCGTTGAAATAAAAGATTTTTATGACGCCGGGGATTCACTGGTCATATACGGCAAGTATCTCAGCGGCGGCAAAGTTTAAAAATTATTACAAACTAACAGAAGGAAAATTTTATGGAACTTTGGCAACAAATGATTCGCGACAGTGTTCATTCTGTTGACCAGTTAGTTGACAAGTTCGGACTGGACAGAACAGTAGCATCCAAGCTTGACAAATTTTTTCAGGCGAGGATAAACCCATACTACCTGTCATTAATCAGGGAACCGAACGATCCTATCTGGCGTCAATGCGTTCCTGACGAGGTAGAACTCGAAGACATTGATGCACCCGAAGACCCGTTGAACGAAGATGACATGAGCCCAGTACCAAACATAACACACCGTTATCCAGACAGGGCTTTATTCCTCGTCACTTCACAATGCGGTCTGTACTGCCGCTTTTGCACACGCAAGAGAAAAGTGGGAGATTCACACAAAATTTCGATGAGAACTCTGGAATCCGCTTTTCAATATCTCGAAGAGCACACAGAAATTTCGGATGTAATACTTTCGGGAGGCGACCCGCTGATGCTGACCGATACCATGCTTGAGACCATTCTTATCAGGCTCCGCAAGATAGAGCATTTACAGGTTATCAGGCTTGGAACGAAGATGCCCTGCGTTCTTCCGCACAGGATAACTCCGAAGCTTTGCAACATGCTGAAGAAATATCATCCGATTTACATTAACACGCATTTTAATCATCCGTGGGAAATAACGGAAGAAAGCAAAAAAGCATGCGGAATGCTGGTCGACGCAGGATGCCCTGTAGGAAACCAGGCTGTTCTGATGAAAGGCGTTAATGACAATGCTGAAACGATGAGGCAACTTATGAAAGGTTTGCTGGCGATGAGGGTAAGGCCGTACTACTTATACCAGGCTGACCTCACGAAAGGCGCTAACCATTTCAGGACGCCGTTAAGCGTAGGGCTTGACATAATGGACAAACTCAGAGGCCACATTTCGGGTCTTGCAATACCGCAGTTTGTGATTGATGCACCCGGCGGCGGCGGAAAAATTCCGATGCTTCCGAACTACGTTATCTCAAGAGACAATGATAAGATTATTCTCAGGAACTTCAAGTATAACATTTATGAATACCCTGAAGCAATGGATGAAGCAAAGATAACGGAAAGGTCGGCATTCCTGCGGAAAGGCAGAAAGAAAAAACAACCTGCGCTGAACGGCGAAGAGACTGCAAAAAACATAAAGATACCTGTGCTTAACAGTTAAACGATAAATAACAACATATTATATAACCCGTTTCTGAATAAGGAACGGGTTTTTTATTATGTGCAGTTTTTTTTGACGCTGACGACGGGGGATTTTATGATTTACGCAAAGTAGAATCAGATAAACCGTTGAAACGGTTCAAAAGATATAATTAATTTCCAACCCACAACTGAAGTTGTGGGCTGAACTGAAAGACTTTAATTTGATTTAATTGGCAGTCGGCTTGCCAGCCATATTATAGTCGTTTGAAACCTATAGCCTGATGAATAACAAAGACATTACAGAAAATAAATATTTGGCTATAAAAAACCGCGTAGCGGTGATATTATTTTAGAAAAGAAAATGTCCTGTGATTTTTATCTTTTTAATTTCAGCAACGCTGAAATTAAAAAGGGTATTGTAGAAATAGTTCATCAGTTTTTGATAAATCCATTTGTAAAACCCTTTTTGATTTCACCAAAGGTGAAATCAAAAAGATAAAGATGTATCGAATCATATTTTCTAAAATCATTTTACCCCTGAAGGGGTTCTTAAATATAGCCCATAGTTTTAACTATGGGTTTAAGCGTGATAAAAACTATTTGTAACCGTTCTAACGGTTTCCGGAAAATTGTTTTTCCGATATTAAATTTATGATGCAAGGTAAAACCCTTTTTGATTTCACTAAAGTGAAATCAAAAAGATAAATATGTATCGAATCAAATTTTCTACAATCATTTCACCCCTGACGGGGTTCTTATATTCAGCGCAAAGTTTAAACCATGGATTAAGGAGATATCGAATCAAATTTTCTGCAATCATTTCACCTCTGACAGGGTTCTTATATTCAGCGCAAAGTTTAAACCATGGATTAAGGAGATATCGAATCATTTTTTCTACAATCATTTCACCCCTGACAGGGTTTTTAAATTCAGCCCATAGTTTAAGCTATGGGTAATAGTAAGCAAAATTACATACAACCGTTCTAACGGTTTCAATATTAATTTATTTAAATATCAAAACACGATGCATTAATATGAATCTGATATTTCCCGGATTTTATCACAATCAGGCGCATCTTCGACTTTTGCCGGGATGACAGTATTGAAAAGCCACAGATAAACCTATACAGTAATTGTTTTAATGTTATTTAATTACCCCTGCTTCTGCACCTGACTAATGAAGCCAGCGGCAGTTATCTTCCTGTTTTCTATTTTCTATTTACCTGTTTTCTATTTGTTCAATCTGCTGAAATCTGAGTAATCTGAGGACAATCTGGATGAGTTCTTGCTCAGTTTGTTCTGTGTGCTCAGTGGTGAATAGCTCTTCATTCTGCTTTTGGGTCGCAGGTCCGCCGCGGCGGACGACCTACACTGATTGTTTCCGTTTTCTATTTACTGTTCACTGTTTTCTGGATTAAGAGAGGTGATTGATAAGAATTTTTATGCCGATAGCGATAAGGATGATACCGCCGACGAATTCCATTCGTTTTCCGAATGTCTTGCCGAGCCGGGCTCCCAGTTTTATCCCGATGAATGAAAGAACAGCGGTAATGATACCGATGATAACTCCGGGATACCATATATCAACTCCGATGATTGCGAGAGAAAATCCGACGGCGAGGGCGTCAATGCTTGTAGCGACGCTCAAAATAATCAGGTTGCTGCCTTTGGACGGGTTGGATTTAGGTTTGTCGTGATTGGTGCGGCTTTCTATTATCATTTTAATTCCTATATATGATAGAAGAATAAAGGCAATCCAGTGGTCAACAGATTCGATGTATGACTGAACGGTGCTGCCAAGAAACCATCCTATAACAGGCATGAGAAACTGAAACAGGCCGAGATGAAATGAAAGACGAACAGAAGAGCGCAGTTCCTGAACAGTGCCTGACGTTCCCGCGCTAATGGAAACCGCGAATGCGTCCATAGAAAGCCCGACTGCTATTAATATAATCTCAGCGAGTATCATTTATTTTTCACACCCGGTTTTTTGATTCCATTTGCAATCTGTACTTATCAATCATCTCGATTGTTTTTTGAATCCTCCGTTCGCGGGTTTCAGGTTTCTTAGCTTCAAGTATGTATCCGGCGTATTCCTTTTTATGAGTATAAGGCATTTTGTCGAAAGTCTCTTTGGCAGATTTGTTTCTGGAAAGGGCTTTTTTGAAACCGGGAGGAATATCCACTTTTCTTTCTGATTTATCTTCTGTTATTTCGACGCTGACTGAATCGCCTTCCTTCTTTCCGATTTTATTTCTGAGTGCTTTGACAAGAATCAGTATATGTCCGAGTTCTTTACCCATCGGCGCGAGTGAACCGGTATATGGTTCGCCGTCGAATTTCGCTATTACAGGAATACGTCCCCCGGTTTTGAATATTTCTTTCACGTTGTACGGGAAACAGATATAATGCGCGTCCATATCGCCGTGGCGGAGAATCTTTGTTTTGAAAATGAATTTTTTCATTGGAAATAAAAACGGCCCGTGAAACGCTGGTTAAGTTTTACGGACCGTTTGAAATATTATCAGAAGTTTACTTTTTTATACTGAAACATTTTTGCAAATTCACGCTTGGTTCGGTTCTTCCAGTTCCCCTTATGGTAAGCGTATCCTGCGATTAACGGCATTGCAATTGTCGCTTCGGCATAGACCATCTGTTCGTATGTCATGTCAACTTTTCCCCATGAACTTGCTTCCTTAAGAGTCGAGCCTGAAAGCGCGCCGTCGCGTTCGTCTGCAACCGTTATCTGGATTGCGTACTTGTGCATAGGAACTTCCTTTTCGAGCACGTCAGCCGCAACGACAACATCCTGAGTGAAGTTTTTCGGAACGCCGCCGCCGACCATGAACAGACCGGTTTCAAACGCTTTTAGTTTTATCTGTGTCAGTTCGAGAA
>Ga0208980_10001344_pt1 | contig 14846 bp, 6 predicted proteins | sample WetSurMetagenome_3_FD_187993 | JGI IMG/M metagenome (GOLD analysis project Ga0208980, IMG submission 187993) | Wetland microbial communities from Twitchell Island in the Sacramento Delta, sample from surface sediment Aug2011 Site A1 Bulk (version 2) | ecosystem: Environmental > Aquatic > Marine... | reverse complement strand
CTATAAAAGCGATGTTCAGATTTTTCCACGAACAGATTGAAAATCCTGCCGTGATTCACAGCCGGATCGAATTTCTCGAGAACCAGTTCCCTGCCTTTCTCAGCCATCTTGACAGCCGCGGACCTGTTGTTTATCACCTTCCGAATGGCATCCGCAAGGGCCGACGGGTCTTTTTCCTTTGCCAGCAGACCGGTTTCATTATTTATGATGACCTCCGGTATACCGCAAACATTTGTTGAAACCACCGGCAAACGATGCATCAGGGCCTCAATTATAACGGTGGGCAACCCGTCTCTGTCACCGGACGTATGAACGGCGCTGGGCATTATAAAAATATCAACCGAGCGAAAAAGCTCCGAGATCCTGTCGTGCGGAATAAACCCCGGATACGATATGTAGTTTTTAAGGCCCAATCGGTACGTCCAATACTTCAACTGAAGCCTTCTTGGGCCATCTCCGGCAAGGGTGAGGTGAAAATCGAGGCCCGATTTTTTCAGTATCCCGCATGCGTGAAGAAGAACATCAAACGCCTTTATTCTATCGAAACGCCCAAGCGCGAGCAGTTGGTAAGGGGGCTTCATAACCACCGTGGCATCTTTGAATGGTCCTGAGTCAATGCCATTGTAAATCCCGTAAATCTTGGAAGCACCCTGAGGGAAAAACCCATTCAAATAGGGGACATTTGTCATGTTATCGGTGATCACAAAAAGGCTGTCTCTGATTTTTTCCTTCAGAGCGCCATCAGGAGGATAGATGTCGCCGGCCCTGCCGGCAAAGCTGAAAGGAATGCCGGTGAGCCTGGATGCTATCCAGGCCGCCGTTGCAGGTCCCATGGCCCACGGCGCATGAATGTGATCGAACGCTTCCTTTTCGAACATCCTGGCAAGAGTAAAACCGCACAAGAAAGCAAAGATGTTTTCGCCCCCGAATTCCAGCGATTTCCATTTCCGGATCGGGACCGTTCTGAAGAGTTCCCATACCACCTCCGGCTTTTTCCGACACCAGTAGGCGATATCACCGGGGAGCCGCTTAAGGACGGGTATACCCAAACGCCTGACGTCCCTGTAGCCCTGCATCTCCGAATATAGTTTCCGACTCAACTCTCCGTAAATGGTGAAGACGTCGATCGGGAGACCGCGTCGCCGTAAATTGACGACTTCCCGGAAGATAAAGGTCTCAGAAGGCTTAGGAAACCATAACAAAATGTAGGCAATTCTGGGCAGTTTCAATCCGGGCAGGCCTCGGTTTTGGACGTGATGTTGCGTTCTCAAAGCTTTTCTTTTAATTTTGTCGCAATTTGCTCATTCCCGCAGAAATCCCCCTTGCTGATGCTGCCCCGGTATTCGGCGAGTTTTTCCTCAAAGCGCGCTAAATGCGAAATGCGCGGAAGAACTTCCAGCGTATAGTCACCATATTTTAGATTCCTTACCATGTGAGCATTGAAAAACTGTTCATATGCCATATGAATCGGATAAGAAAAAATAGGCTTCCCAAGAAAAAGGGCTTCCGAGATAAGGTTATGGCCCCCATTGGATATGACATAACGACAGCTTGCAAGGTCCTTTAAAAGACCGGCGCGGGATGGTGGCCTGAAAATGATATTCTTGCTGCCAGGCTTTTCGCCATAGCCGTAAACCGTGTAACGATTCCGGGATTTTTCCAGCTCGGGGATCAATTTACTGAAAGTCGGGGATGTCTGGTAGACGAAAACGTGCTCTCCGTCTGCAGGTCGGACATCCATTAGGTCTTTTCGCAAGACCGGGGGAAAAACGTCCGTCGTCTCGGAATCTCGTGGCGGGAATTGGAAAAATGAGTTTACGAAATAATGATCGGCCTTGCTGAACATCAATCTCAGAGGCAGTGCATAAAAAAATCGACTGGGCATCTGCCCCCTTGGCATTTCAAACCGAAGTTTGTTCAAAAAATGTTGATTGTCGAGGCTGATGCACCGGATCCCCAACTTCTTGGCAATAATGGGGGTAAAGTATTCGTAGGCCGTTATAGCCAGGCAGGGTGAAAATCGCTCGATTTGATCGAGAATCCGCTTGTCAAGAGGGTTTCTTCCAAGCAGTATTTTGGACCCGTTCCTGATAGTGGCAGCAATGTCAACTTTGTTGTTCGCATAAAAAGTTCCAAGGAGCGGGATCTCCAGGAATGAAAAGCCCATCTTGACCACTTCACGGACCGTCCCGGCGCCCAGAAACAGATACTCATGTTGAGGGGCCAGCTCCGCGAGGGCTAACGCCTGGCTCAAATGCCCGTAGGAATCCCCCATTACTCCGACAATGATCCTGGCCAAATTGAAAAACCCTTCAGCCTGCATCAATACCGAAGCAGGCAGAACCGATAACGCCCATCAAAATCAATTGCGTGATCTCATGCTCCCATAAAACACGTCGATGTTTCGAAGAAGGTGGACAAACTTGGATCATCAGGGTCCGCCAGTCCGGTGCCCCCTCTTCGCATTCGGGTTTGCGGCCAGATACTCAGCCAGGTGTTTCTGGCTGTGGACGAAACCACACTTTAGACAAGGATGTTGTAAGTTAGCGGCCAACTCACCTGCCGCGAGTCTGTTGAACATTTTTCGGGCTTCAATATACTTCTGGTTCTTACTTTCAGTGCAGGAAATATGGGCAAAGTCGTCATCTTTAAAGTATAGATAAAAACAGGGTGCAATCCCACCATCAGAGTTCAATACGATTGTTCTCCATAATTGATCGCACGATCCACTGTCTTCATCTAATTGGATTATTTCTTCTTCGGGCCCCCCGGCTATACGGGATTTGAATATATCAACACCTATTTCGCTTGCCACACGAAGTGACTCCTGGACCTGATGAGCGTTGTATTTAAATGTCAGGTACTTTAGCTCTATAATCGGGTTGAAATAGTGCATCCGATTTCTGTAGTCGACAAGATGTTTCAGGTTTTCGACAACCAGGGAAAGGTCACCTCTTCGGTGATATCGCTCATAAATCTCTTGTGTTGAACCGGATATGCTTACAATAAGATAATCCAAACCAGCATCACATATCTTTTCGAGAACAGATTTATTTCTTATATTCAAATTTGACGATAGCATATTATATATGCGTCTTTCATGAAACATGTGCACAATGTCGGATATTCTTGGGTGCAATAATGATTCGCCCCAATTGAACAGGTCAGCCTCAATCAGGTATTTTCCATAACGATCGAGGAATGTTTTGACCACATCAACGTCGATTATCTGTTTTGTGCGTCCGCTGTTCTGCCGTCGTCCAGTGGGGCAATAGGGGCATTCCAGGTTACAGGCGTTGCTGACATCAATTACGGCATGGAAGGGAAATCCTCTTGGCAGACTGGCTCTTTTCAGTCTTTCGACCTCTCGCGTCAAGAGGTTCGCAACCTTTGATGGAGTTAGATATTTAACTATGCCGAGTGAATTTGAAATTACCTCTTTTGCATGCCCGGACTGTCTTGGGACAACAGATATCGTTTTATAGACAAGCCTGTTCAGTAAATCGTTTCTGTTTAAAAACATGGGCCCTGCCTGGTTGGTTATGGGTTTGATCGTCCTATCTTCAAGTTAACGCGGTTTTTTGCCGGAGAAGGGTTTTGTAAACATCATCATACGCATTAATCATACGTTCCAGCCCAAATCGTTCCTGCATGCGTTGCGCGGCACTTTCCCCCAGTTTCGCGGCCAGATCTCGATCAGCCAGCAACCTGCGCAGTTGCGCGACAATCGCTTCCGTAGATCCTGGATGGATCAGCAAACCAGTTTCCCCTTCAGCAATCAACGCCTTGATTCCATCGATACCGCTGGCAACAATCGGCTTCCCGTTTGCCATGGCCTCCATCACGGCATTGGGCATTCCCTCCCAATGGGATGGATGCGCAAACACATCCATAATACTCAGCAGGTCCGCAATATCAGGACGACATCCCGCGAAAAATATGCGATCCCCGAGATTGTAATCCTCAGCCTGTTTCTCCAATTTCAGGCGCAATTCACCATCGCCAACTATCAATAGGCAGAGGTCAGGCATTTCCTCTGCCAACCGGGCAAAGGCCGAGATCAACTCTTTATGCCCCTTGCTTGGATGCAGGCGGCCAACGGCGCCGATAATCCGTGACGTCTCCGGAATACCAAGCTCCCTTCGAATCGCAACCGGTAATGTACCGGGAACAGACCTGTCAATTCCGTTTGGAATGTAAACTGCTTGTTCCCTTACGACGCCTTCATGGGCCAGAGCAAACGGGATCGCATCCTCGGCATTAAAAATCACCCGGTCGGCCAGAGCGACCGTTCGCCGGTCCAGCCAGCGTTGCCATCCTGGTTTATCCACATTGCGGCCCCGAATCGAAGATACAATCACCGGAACATTGGCAAGCCATCCCAGAACTCTTCCGATCATGTCTGATGAGGGCAGGAGCGTCTGGACGATATGCGGCCTCCAAGACCGCATGGAGAAATATGTACGAATCAAACCATGAACGCACCACAGCGCCGGCTCTCCACATATTTCAACCTCAGCATATTTGCGCGCTTCCAGTAAAAAATAGGGGTCCGCACTATTCCGCACCACAAACACCTTGTGATCATATCCGCGCTGCTGAAGTCCCTTTAGAATATGAGTCAGCCATTTCTGTGTGCCGCCGGCACAAAGGTCATCAATGAAAGTGACCATGCGCACACGTTCCGTTTCAGCGGATGTATCACCTTTAATCATACATATGCACCGACAGCCAAGACGGCCTTTGGCCATAATGGTGGACCGGGATCGCCATTTTAAGGCTGGGCGGCCCGAGGCGCGCTGCCGCCAAACGTTATGATGGCCTTAAACCCCTGCCGAAGGCTCAGATCCGGATTGGCCACCTTCAACTCGACCCCGTAATAGGTCGGTCGATCCAGGGCCAGGTCCTGGGGCGACTTGTCTATGTGGACGATCGTGGCCTCAAATTCCCGGTTTCCGAGGGACGGCACCACTACATGGGCCTTGCCGCCTGCGCGCAGCCCAGCAATTTCTCCTTCATAAACCTGGGACCGGATCATCATGGGGTCCACGGTACCGATGGCCACTGCGTTCTGCATGGGCAAAAAGACCATTCCGTCGCGCAGCCACCTGTCGATGAGCAATACCTGCCCGGCCACAGGCGTCTTGAGATGAAAGACACTGGGAATTTTTCCCTTGTCCAGGGCGACCCCAAGCTGGCTTTCCAGTTCAGCCTGCCTTGACCGAAAGGCGGCCTCTTTTTCATGGATGAGCTCGGTGATGAGTACTTTTTGTCTGTTCAGGATGTCTATCCCCGCATTCAAGCGTTTGGCGCTATCCTCCGATCCCATCCGGGCATCGGACAAACGCCTGGACGCGGCATATTTTTCTCCAAGCTCCAGGAGTTCTTTTTCAATTTCAAGAAGGCGCAGACGCAAGTCCTGGGTGCGAGCGCCCGCGCTCAATTCTCTTTGCAGCTCCCGTGCCGTCTCCTCTTTGAGCGTATAGCGGAGCAGGATATCGCCCTCTTTGACCTGTGTGCCGGGAGAGACAAGAAGCTCTTCCACGACTCCGGAATAGTTGAGTGGCAGCCAACGCATGACGCGGCAAAAAACTTTCCCGTTGTGCGTGGCATCCTGGGAAAAAGCGGGACAGGGAAGCAGAGGGAGAAGCAACAGAATCAGGTATCGAAGGCGCATGGGCTCTCCTTTATTCGTTCATTCGACGGGCGTGTGGTTTTTCGGAGTGAGGTGGGGTCCGAAAAACCGGTGCGAGAAATCGCCACTCATGAAGTGGCGGTTTAGTTTCTGACGGCGCAGATTGAAAAGGGCTTCCGCGACGCGAATTTCTTCCTGTGTGACCTTTTCCTGACCTTCCAGAACCTGGGCAAAGGAAGATTGTCCGGACTCGAATTCAATTGTTGCCCGTTTCGCTTCAAGCTTGGCAAGGGCCAGGTTTTCTTCCGTCAAAGCGCGTGTCGCCTTGAGGAGATTCAGGCCTTGATCGGCCTGGGTCCACCGGTGCGCGAAATTCAACCTGTACTGCCGAACGGATTCCTTGGTTTTGGTTTTTTGCAGCCGGGCTTCTTCGACGCCGCGAGACCTGTTGCCATAGTCCAGCAAGGGGATGCTCAATTTCAGCACTGCAAAGACATCACCCTCGGTCGAATTGTCCACATAGCCGGAAACGGGATTTCCTGAGAAAATCTCAACGCCGGCTTCTGGAAGATAGCGGCTCCAGGCCAGCATGATGTTGAAGTCCTGGAGGCGAAGCGACAGTTGGGAAATGCGGGTTTCCGTGTTGGCCTCCCACGCCGGCTCCCAGTTGGACGCGCCGGCTTGATCGAACCCCATGCTTTTCGTGTTGAACATCTTTGGAAAGGATGATTCCAGGTTGAGGGTATGGGTGGGGTCCAGGCCGAGGAGAAGCTTGAGGTTCAGGCGCTGGGATGCCATCTCGGCGTCGGTTTTATCCAGAATGGCCTGGGCCTGTTTTTGTTTCTGGATGGCTCTGGCGAGTTCAATGCTGTCGTATTCAGGGTCGGATTTGGCCGTGCGCCAATATGCCTCCGCCTTCCGGGCCAGTTCGGGCAGGATCTCCTGCTTTTGCCGGATTGCGGCCTGCAATTCCAGGCGCAGGAGGATTTCCCCGATCTGTTCCGCCATGGTTTCGATGGCTTTCTGATGGGTGAGGATGGCGATGTTCTGCATGATCATCGACGCCTCATGGGAGAAGTGACTGGCCACGGGGTTGTAGGAATTGACGGAAAAACCGACCAAGAAATCTGTTTCCCCGTCGTTTCTACGGGTCAGGTTGTTGGTCACGTTAAAAACCATTTGCACCTCGGGATACTGCTTCCAGTATGCGCTATCCTTTCGCAACTGGGCGATTTCAAGCTCAACAGCTCCGTGGATCAGTCCGGGCGCCTGTTGCATGGCCAGAAATACGCAATCGTCAAAGCCGAGGGCGCGATCCGTTTCGAGGATTGTCGGCTGGTCACGCAGGCCCTGAGCCAGGGGCGGCTGTCCCTTTTTGAGCCAGTGCTGGCCAGGAAGGTTTGGGTCCGGGCGTTGGGGCAGAACGCAGGCCGTAAGCACCAGGATAAGGACGCATAGCAGTGCCTTGACCGCCGGTTTGAAGAGACAGTTATGAATGGGTGGCGCTTGGTTCATGGTCAGGCATCGCCTCCTTTTCGGTGTTACGGCGGCCTACGGTTCAGCAAGGGTGATGCCCCGGGCGGTCATGATCACCGTTCCTGCCGCGTCCCTGCACTGGGCGTCGGAAATAGCGACGCGTTTTTCGTTTTTGATGACACGGATCTCCACACGGATCTGTTCGCCGGCGGTGCAGTGCCGGGTAAAACGCAAGAAGTTGAGGCCAATGGGCAGCACCCGGCGCGCAGCTGCAATGGCCGAAAGTTGAAAGGCGGCTTCCAGCAGATAGACGGGGTAGGCATGCCGGTGTTCAGGAATGGTGAAATCTTCGCATGCCGGATACACCATGCTGGCCTTGCCCCAGCTGTTGACCAGAACATCGCAGTGCTCAAGAACTCGATAGCGCCCACCGAAAGCGGTCTTTTCCCGGTAAAAGGACTGCATGTCTTCCATCGATACGGTCGAACCGTTTTCCAGGGAAAATTCCTCCTCCCACAGAGGTGACAAGAGGGGCGAATCGGATTCAAGCAGGATGGAGGCCTGGACAGCCTCGCTCCAGGTGCTCTTCCGTCTCCAGGAAGGTGTCACGTCGCGGATCTCCAAAGATGCGCCGCATACTCCCGGGGTTTCCGTGGCCCGTGCCAGGATGCGGCCTTCCCGCGTGATGCCCTCCGGGCAGAATACCGGAATGCGCCAGCTGACATCGAAGGCTCCCGAGAGGCGACGCCACGGGGCCAGGTGGCGCGCTCCATCAAAAAGACATTCCAGCTCCATGATGGCCGACAGCAGGGGATGGTCCATTTCCGGCCATGGACGGTGATCCGCGATCCACAGGTCCCGAAACCAGGAGAACTCAGCGCGGCTTTCGCAGATCGGAAGGGGCAAGGCCTTGAGCCAAACAGGCATTGAGGAGCTTCCATTGCGGCGGACGGGCACAAAGGGGGTAGCTTCCGGAAATTCAGGGATGACCAGCGGTGAAGCCACCGCGGATAAAGCTGGCAGATAGCGGGACAGGAGCACCTGCCGTTCCTGTCCCTGCAGAAGTTCCCGAGCGATCAGGCTCCCCAATTCATGACAATGGATCCAGGCGTCATCCATGTTTTTCAGATGCATGGCCCTACGGGTGGCGTCATTCTCGGCCATCCCTGCGCCCGAGATAGGGGGGAGCCAAAGAACGCGGGCCGGCACCGAAGGGGTTTCCATCAGGCACGCCATGGCCCGGTTGGCCGCGGCATAGGCGGCCTGTCCATAGCTTCCGAACCAACCGGCCAGCGAGGAAAAGGCAACGGCGTAGCGCACTCCCCATTCCTGGGAGCAGGCGAGGAGGTTTCCAAGCCCCCGGCATTTTACGTCCATGACCGTGAGCAGTTCTTCTTGGCCGAGGGCTGCAAGAGATCCGTTGTCGCTCGCCCCGGCCGCGTGGATGATGCCGTCGATGCGGCCGTGGCGTGCCTTTATGTCCGCAAGAATGGTTTTCAGGTTCTCGGCGTCGCGGATGTCGCACGTGTGGTACTCCACGGTTGCTCCGCCGCGACGCACGGCATTCCACGCATCGTTTTCCAAAACCGACGTCACGGATTCCAGCCGGGATCTGCCGAGCAGGATCAACCGAGGCTCCAGCATGGCCAGTTCGGAAAGGGCGTAGGGAACAATGCCGCCCGTTCCACCCGAGACAAGGATGACATCCTGGTTTTTAACGGGAAGACCTGTCCCGCAGGGGTCGAGGCCACGCTGCCTGAGCCGGGGAATGGAAAGCCGGTTATTTCCAAGCACGCGCTGCAGAGGGCCATCCTGGCTGAAAAGTGCTGATATCAGAAGGTCCGCATCGCTCTGCTGCGCGGGGATGCCGTCGTTCAACCATACGGAGCGGAAACGGCATGTGGGATGTTCCTGGGCTGCAGTTAAAAGAATCGCAGTCATGGCCTCGAAAAGTGCAGAAGACTGGATGGCATGCACGCGAGAGCTATCTGCTGTTGGAGCGCCGACCAGCAGAAACGAACTTTCGGAATTGTTGGCCACGTGCGCCTGCAGCAGGCGGGTAAGCGCGGCAAGTCCGCTCCAAGGCTGCGGGTCAGAGGGCTCGGGGCAGAAAAGAACGAGGCAGGACGGACGGGGTTCACGCCATGATGCGGTGGCATGCTCCAGGGCTTCCTGAAGCGTCATGGTCGTGCATGCGAGACCCTCAGGCCGGTTCAGATGCGTGGCCAGCAGGCTCGTCTTTTCCCTTGGACCGACTATGAGGATCCCTGTGGAGGGAAAAAGCGATGGGGCCGTGTCCGCTGAAACCGGCGTCAAATCGAGGCCAAAGCGCAGGACCGGCAAGGGCGTTTTTTCTTCTTGGACGTTTTCTTTTCCGTTACGGAGGGGGGCCGCGTTGAGGACGGCGGCCAATTCTTCGATGGTGGATACTCCGACCAGACGCTCGAACCCGATTTTTTGGCCCACCTGCTTTTCCAGTTCTTGCATGAGAATCGGGAAATGGATGGAGCGAATCCCCAGATCGGCCCTGAGATCCATCTGCAGGTCCAGCTCATGGCGCTCATATCCCGTGGCCTTCATGATGGCGCGCATGATCCGTTCGATCCGCTCGTCCGTCTCCGCCAGAATCGGCAGTTTTGTCCACTTCTTACCGGCATGGGTGGAAGAAGAATCGGTCGCGGCGCGCGACCGGACGGTCCGGATCGTCTCCACGCGCAGATGACCCAGGGCGTAAAGCCGGGCAACGGCGCAGCGCAGGGCGTCGGCCTCCTTTCTTTTCCGACAGGTCGGAATGCACAAGGCGTCTGTTTTGATGTCTTCGACCAGGCCGCACAAAACCGCGCCTGGGCCGATTTCCACAAAATCGCGCACACCGTACTCTTCCCACATGCGTTGGACGCAGCGGGTCCATTGCACGGGGTTTTCGTCCAGATCCAGGATATGTTCGCAGATTCCCTGCGCATCGGCTGGATAGGGAAGGCTGGTCACGTTGCTCAGAATCGGCACCCGGGGCGGCGAAAGGGAATGGGGAAGCAGCGCTTCTCGGCTCTGGGGGCGGACGGTGCGCATGCCTTTGTGATGAAAGGCCATGCTCACTCCCAGCCGCGCGGCCGGAATGCGCCGCTGCTTGAGTTCCCGCCCCAGTTCGTCCAGGGCTTCCACGTCGCCGCCCAGGATGAACTGTCGGGGGGCGTTGAAATTGCAGACACTCAAAGATGGATGCCGGCGCAGGATTTCCTCGACGGAATCCAAACCGGTGCTCACGGAAATCATGCCCGTGCCATTGCGTGACTGGGATTCGAGGGCATGCATGATCTTCCCACGGGTATTGATCAGATGGCAGGCCGTTTCCGGTGTGTAAATCCCGGCCAGGCACAGGGCGATGAGTTCGCCGAGGCTGTGACCGCAGACGAGCGCCGGTTGCAGCCCCAGCGCTTGGAGATAGTGGGCGATGCCGTATTCGAGCATGAGCAGATAGGGCTGCTGCCAACGGGTGGAAATGATTCGATCCCGATCGGTTTCATCCAGCAAGGCCAGCATGTCCCAGTCGGCCGCCTGGGCGATGCGCTCCATGCCCGCGCGAACCAGGGGAAATGTGTCATACAGTTCGCGCCCCATGCCAGGATAGACCGATCCCTGGCCGCAGCAGATGAACGCCAGGGGCGGATGGGTCGGACTCGCGTCAAGGTAAATGCCGCGTTTGGCCAGGGCCCTGGCATGCGTCTCGTCCGGTGCCGCGCTCAGATCGTCGATCTCATGCCGATTTTCCGGTTGAGATACTCCCGCCCGCCATTTGATCCCGGCCAGGTTGACGGTGGTGAAGAGAATCTGATCCAGTTCCAGGGATTCCGGAACGGGGCGAGCCGTGAAGGCAGGCGCGTCGGGGCGGAGCAACGCGGCCTGCCGGCTATTTGGTTCTTCCACCTGCGCTACGTAGCAGGCCCCGCCAAATCCAAAGGCATTGACCTGCATGCGGCGTACACCTGAGTTTGGCTGGGGCCAGGGCTGAACCGTGGCGGGCAGGATCAGCCCGGCATGGTCCAGGTCGATGTTCGGGTCGGGTGTTTCGTGGTTGATGGTAGGCGGCAGGGCCTTGGCGCGCATGGCCAGGAGCCCATGCACAAGGGCCATCAGGCCCGAAGCGCCGAAACTGTGTCCGACCTGTGACTTGAAGGCGCACAAGGTTGCCCCGCCTTCGGAGCCGAAAATTTCAGCCAGGGCCCGGCCTTCTTCCAGGTCTCCGCTGGGGGTGCTCGTGGCATGGCATTCGATCAGCTCCACTTCCCTGGGGCCGTAATCCAGGCCGCGGAACGAGGCCAGGATGGCCTGGGTTTGGGCGGCCGCAGAAGGTTCGATCAGCCCCTGGGCATTGGTGCTGGCGCCCATGCCCGTGACAAAGCCCCAGCAGGAAGCGTTGCGCTGCCTGGCCAGGTCTTCGCGTTCCAGTATGACCATGGCTCCGCCCCCTGCAGGTACGAAGCCGGTTCGGCGGGCATCAAAGGGACGGCTACACTGGTGCGGCTCGGCATATTCCGCCGATCGCGCCAAAGCCCCCATAGCGCAGAACTCCGCGTAGGGGAGTGGAGCGTATTTCTCTTCCCCGCCTCCCACAACCGCAGCGTCGATGACGCCCGCCTGGAGCAGGGTCCAGGCGTCGAACAGGGCCGCCATGCTGGCCGCGCAGGCCGCTCCCGTGGAGTGCGACGGTCCGGAGAATCCGAAGCGGCGGCAAATGTAGCCGGCGGCGGTGCAGTTCAGACGGCCGAGCATGGACCCTGCCCCCGCCTGGGCGCGTCCTTCGAGCAGGCGGGCGCGCAGGCGCTGGATCTGCTCGGGCGTCGGATGGGCTTCCTCGCTCACGAGCTGGAGCAGCCAATCGACCCGCAGGGCCAGGTTCACATCCCACAAGGTGCTGGCCTGTTCCCCGGAGTTCTGCGACACAAAGACGCCAATGCGTTCCGGCGCGTAGCCGGCCTCAAGAAGGTGCGCATCTGCCACGGCTTGCTCGGCCAGCCACAGGGTCAACCGGGAGGAAAAGGACAGGTCCCGGAATTCGTGTGGCGGCAAATGAACGTCCTGCCGCTCAATTTCCAGGGTCAGGGGAGCGGAAACTCCGCAGTAACTGCGTTTTCCCGCCAGAAACTCGGGGTGCAGGAAGTCCGGAGGGTCATCGGGCAGGCGTTTCGTGGAAACGATACCGGAACGGCCGGCCACTGCGTTGTGCCACACCGTTTCCGGATTGTTGCCCAGTGGCGTGGCCAGGGCGACACCGGTGATGGTCACGCGGGACCGGATCGATTGTGGAGGCTGGGACAGCTGGAAGATCGCGTTGACCGGTGGAGTTATCAGTGATTGCGGATCGTGGATCAGGGAAGCATGCAAGCCGGCCAGGGATTGCGGAGTGTCGATCACGCAGGCGACGCTCCCGCTCATGAATTGGCCGGATTGGAGACAAAAATCCGGGTCTTTCATCTGTCCATTGCAGTCCAGGCCTCTCGCCGCCAGAAGGAGGCTGCCGGCGCCTACTTCTTCAAGTCTGCGGCGCCGCTCGGCCAGAGGCAGATCTTTTTGCTCGAATTCGCGTTCCAGATCCAAAACGGTTTGTGTTTGAGGAGTGACCAGACCCCGTACCCGCAACCCCACGCTTTGCCCGCTCAGGCAGGTATCCCGGACCCGCAGGATGTGCTGCTGGTAGAGAGGGGCCAGGGCTTTGCATTCCACGAACTCCCGCGTTGCAAGGTAGGCTGTACCCATTTGCACCAGGTCTGCCCCCAGCAGCAGGGCCCGGTTCGCCGCATCCCGGGTGGCGATGCCTCCGGCCAGGATAATCCGGAACGGTCGGCAATCTCGATGATTATGCCTCCAGCGCATGGCCATTTGGGCCAGGGTCAGGGTGGTCTGTTCACCCACGTGCCCGCCGGCCTCGTTGCCCTCAAGAATTACTCCCCAGGCGCCCGCCTCATGGGCCAGAGAGAGCAGGTTTTCATCCTGGACGTGGCACAGGACGTTGAGACCCTTGCTTGCCAGGCGGCGGGAAAAAGCAGGATCGCCCGCGGCGATGGTTACGAAAGCAGGGCGGTTGTGTTCGACCCACTCCAGTTGCTCTTCCCTGTAAGGATTTTCGGGTAGGACTAGAATGTTCACCGCGTAGGGCAGGTCGCCCATGATTTCCTGGAGGGAGCCGAAATCGCGCTGTAATTCGGAGGCAGACCGGGGACCAAGCGCCAGGGAGGGCAAGGCGCCGTTCTCGGCGATGGTCTTGGCCAGCTCGGGCATGTCCGTGATCCAGGTCATGGCCCCTTGAATGAAAGGCAAGGAACATCCGGTCAGAGAGCGGGTCTTGTCCCTATCGAAAACCGCAGCAATTTTCTGCGGTGCGACTCTCCAGGCGGAGAAGACGTCCCGAACGAAAGCATCCAGGGCCTTGTTCGGATCCGACCCGAAACGCAGACAAAAATGCTGTGCAAAGGCTGATTCGGGGCCAAGAAAGACAAGTTCGTCTTTCTTAAGCGAGGATTCAGGCATGACGATGGCTCTGTCCCGGGCAAATTTCTCAAGGAGGGGGAACGCATTTTCGGTCTTGGAGCGGATCAGTTCCCTTTCACGGCCCAGAAGCGCCTGCACTTCGGAATTGTTGCCCCGGTCAAAGGCGCGCAGGCAAAGCCCGGACGACCGGCCTTCGGGATCAAGGCTGCGCCCAATTTCACGGAAGTCCGTGATGCGCAGTGCGCGAATCCGTGTTGCCAGTTCCGGTGCTGGTTGCCCGCATAAGGCATGTACGGATTCAAAGACGATGCTGTCGGCGCCGGTGGCCAGAAAAGCCGCGGCGGCCTCGGGCAGCGCAATCCCCCCCCAAACGGAGATTTTCGCCTTTTTGCCCTGGAAAAGGCTAAACAAAATGCCCAGGCTTTCCCGGCCCACCAACCCGGAAGATTCGTTGCCCTTGATGGCCACATGGGGCACCCCGGCGGCAAGAAGATTTTCCAGAAGGTCCCTGTCGCCGCTTACCGGCACGGTTTCACAGGGCCAGGCGCGCATGGCGTCGGCAAGTTCCTGCCCGGAAATGGTTAGGGCAGGGCAGTGAATCCACAACCGTCCGCAGGAAGAGGCGCCGGGTTTGGCATTGAGAAAAACGTCTAAGTCCATTTGGCAGGAGAGGGCATCCTCAGGGATGACGCCCTCGGGAGAGGCGTCATGGATGAAGCAATAGCTGGAATTACGCGGGTTTTGCGGCGTGAATGAGCAGTTTCGGGCTAAAAAATAGAGCATGTTGGCGGCCTGTAACACGAATTGATTATGGCGAATGAAAAGCCCGCGTTGAAGCATTCATCGGGCCGCAGGAGGTTTCATCCAGTTCGGCCAACTTTATGATTTGTGCAGCTCTTCGAGCTTCTTTAGACCTGAATTTTGGAGTAAGAACTGGATCGACACCTTTTGTCAAAATTTTATTTATGCCAAAAAAATCCTGAAAGCGCAAGACGTTGCCGTACTTGCAGCCTTCGGTTACGCAAAAGAACAGGCTTCCTATCCAATTCTGACGGCCGCTGCGGATTTTTTCATGTCTCCTGCAGGGAGTCATGATTTTCGAGTTTATTTAAAAGCATTTACTTTCGCCCTCTTATCGTCCGCGGGTCGCGCTTCTGGCCGCCCCCAACATGCCTCTTTGGACCCCCTCTCAACTGGCATGTGCCACGAGCGCAATTTCACCGTCGGAACAACAGTATGTAATGCGTTT
>Ga0208980_10001342_pt1 | contig 14859 bp, 10 predicted proteins | sample WetSurMetagenome_3_FD_187993 | JGI IMG/M metagenome (GOLD analysis project Ga0208980, IMG submission 187993) | Wetland microbial communities from Twitchell Island in the Sacramento Delta, sample from surface sediment Aug2011 Site A1 Bulk (version 2) | ecosystem: Environmental > Aquatic > Marine... | reverse complement strand
TTATTTAACGCTGACATAAACTGACAAAACGCCGACGAACGCCGATCAATAAGGCAACGGTCGGCGCGCATGCCGGCTGCGTGTCGAATTTATGGGCCGTGCTATGATGGTGCGGAAAATTCTTCGTGGGAGAGTCGGAATGAAACGGTCGACGGCTGGATGGATGGCGGCAGTTCTGGCACTGGTAGTCTTCGGAGGAGGTGCTCTGGCTCAGCTCACGCACGTGCCGCTGGAACCCGATGAAACGGGCGAACTCCCCAAAATCGACCGTGTGCTTGCTGATAACTCCGATTTTGTCAGGCGGGAAGCGATGATCCCGATGCGCGACGGCGTGAAGCTGTTTACCATCATCCTGATTCCGCGTACGCAGGAGCAGATGCCCATCCTGCTCAGTCGAACGCCCTACAGTGCATCGAAACGCTCGACACGCGATCAAAGCCAGAACCTTGAGGCGGTGCTGCCGGGCGGCGACGATGTAATTGCCCGTGCCGGATATATTCGTGTATTCCAGGATGTGCGCGGCAAATACCGGTCCGAAGGGGATTATGTCATGAACCGGCCCCTTCGAGGGCCGCTCAACCCGACAGGCGTCGACCACTCCACGGATGCCTATGACACCATCGAATGGCTGATCAAAAATGTGCCGGAGAGCAATCAGCGTGTCGGCATGATCGGCACGTCCTATGACGGTTTCCTGGTTCTCATGGCTCTGATAAATCCGCACCCTGCTTTGAAAGCCGCCGTGCCGGTCAATCCTATGGTTGACACCTGGCTGGGCGACGATTGGTTTCACAACGGCGCTTTCCGCCAGATGATGATGGACTACATCCATGACCAGGAGGCATCCCGCAATTCGGACATACTCTGGAAAAGCGGCGTTTATGACAACTATGACCTCTATTTGAGGGCGGGTTCGGCAGGGGAGTTGGGGCGGCGCATGAAAATGGAGCACCTGGACATGTGGCGCAAGCTGTTGCAGCATCCATCCTATGATGCATTCTGGCAAGCCCAGGCTGTGGATAAAATCCTTGCAGACCAGCCGTTGAAGGTCCCGATACTTTATGTCCACGGGCTCTGGGACCAGGAGGATATTTACGGCGCTGTCGCCGCCTATCAGGCGGTCGAGCCCAAAGACCGCGAAAATAATATGAATTTCCTTGTGATGGGGCCCTGGGCGCACAGCGGATCCAATGGGGACGGCAGTTCGCTCGGTCCTCTCAGGTTTGATGACAACACGGCCCGCTATTTTCGCCAGACCATCCTCTTGCCCTTCCTCAACGAGCACCTGAAAGCCGGCGCGGTGAAGGCGAATACGCCGCCCGTGTTGGTTTATGAGACCGGCAGCAACGACTGGAAACGCTTCGATTCCTGGCCTCGCAGCTGTGAATCCGGATGTGCCGGGAAAATGCGTCCGCTTTTTTTAGGAAAAGGGTTTGGGCTTGGATTCAATACCCCGGATGCAATCGGCGACGCCTTCGACGAATATATCTCTGATCCGTCAAAACCGGTGCCATACAGGCTGCGCCCCATACGCCCGACCTATGCCGAGGACTCGAGCTGGGAAAGGTGGCTGGTGGACGACCAGCGCAATTTTTCAAGCCGCACGGACGTTTTGAGCTATCAATCGGAAGCTCTGACACGGCCTGTTGCCATCGGCGGCAGGCCGGTTGCCAACCTTTTCGCTTCCACTACAGGAACGGATTCGGATTTTGTGCTCAAGCTGATCGACGTTTACCCCGACGAGTATCCATCTCAGCCGGAACTCGGCGGATATCAATTGATGATTTCAGCTGAAATACTGCGCGGCCGCTATCGCAGAGATAAGGCGAAGCCGGCGCCGATCCCGGCAGGACAGGTCGAACTCTTCCGCTGGGAACTGCCGCCGGCCCATCATGTCTTTCTTCCGGGACACAAAATAATGGTGCAGATCCAGTCAGCCTGGTTTCCGCTTTATGACCGGAATCCGCAAACCTATGTGGAGAATATTTTCTGGGCAAAGCCCGCAGATTTCATCAAAGCGACACAGCGGATTTATCGAGCAGGAGATCACGCAAGTTTCATAGCACTGCCCATCATGCCCTGATTTTTTGCCAACGACCAGGGATGGCCGCGTGAAATTCGGGCTAGGCAGATCCCAGTTTGTTTTTTGCCTGAAGGACGTCGGCGACGTGCTTCAGACCCAGATCCTCCAGGGTTTTACGCTTGGGATAACCGGTTTGCGGATCCCAGCCTTCAAACCTATAAAAGGCCGTTTTCCAGTCTTCGACCCCTTTATCGTCCAAGTAGAGCTCCCTGCAGTTTACCCAATCCCATTTTGAGCCGTCGTATACGGGTATGGTCGTTGCGACCCCGGACATGGAAGCCCCTCGCTTGTACATATATCCGGCGAATTTTTCTATCTCCCTTGTTCTGCCCTGCAGCACAAAGATTGCCCGCTTCAGATTCCAGGCCCGCCGGCCTATTTTTATGCCGTCTTCGAAAGTGTGGTTCCGGCCGGTAACGGCATTAAGGAACCTGGGTTCGGCCACAGGTGTGGCGCCCCTTCCATCCGGATTCGACGGATTGAAATAGTTGCCCATGGCCCAGTCACAGAACAGGACAGACTCCTTGTAGTACGTCGCGTAGTGCTGATGCCAGGCTACGAATTTCGCCTTATGGTCCGAATAGATGCCGGTCTTATATGCCTGATCACCCTGCCAGCTGTAGTCGAACATGAAGGGATCGTCGCTGAAGGGGGGGCTGGTCGATGCCAGCATCTTGACATATTCCTCGCAGGACATCAGTTTGGTAGGGCCCAGCTGCATGTCGTGGTTGTTTTGATCGCGCGAATCCACCAGATTGCCGTAAGCCCACTCCACCGTCGGCATCGTCCAGTGATCCATGTATCCCCAGGCGGGAAGACGCAGGATATTGTTCAGGTCGGTGATCCGGCCGATTTTTTCGGCAAAACGGACTGTCCCCTCGGCCAGCAGATCTCCGATGCCGATTCGCTTTGCGATTGTCATCGCAAAGATCTCGGCGAATTCGACGGTTTCGTACTGGTCCATGGGCAGCGGATATGTGTCCACCGGTTTGCCCGGGCCAATAACGCCCATGTCATAAAGCCTCTTCACGTACCACCCGGCGCCGGTATTCGCAGGACAGTACGATCCGATTTCACTTTCCGGGAGGCTCGGGAAATTCATGGCCCCCATGAAAGTGACATCGGAGGCGTTCAGCCCCAATTTTTGCACGAAGTCGGTCGCCCTCCACGAATCCGACCTGGGAGTTCGTTTGAAGGGAGGGGAGGGAAGGCTATACCAGATCATTTCCGTGCATTGATCGGAATCGAAACCTTGAATCTGGCTCCGGGAGTGGCATCCGCGGTTGCAGCCCAGGCAAGCCGACACGCCCGGTTTGATGTCGCGTCCGGGACCCCGCTGACCGCTCATGGGAAAGGAGGCTTCAAACCATTCGCGCGCATCCCTCACAGCTTTGGGATCCGCTATTTTTATGCTGCCCGTGCCGATTACGGCGATAGCCTTCAGGTTTTTGGCACCAAATACGCCTCCAAATCCGCCCTGGCCCGCTCCGGATCCGCCGGCATGAATCAAAGCAGCTATCCGGGATTTGTTCTCTCCGGCCGCGCCGATGGTGACGATCGACGGTCTTTGCGTCGAGTAGTTGATGCCCAGTTTCTGCCATTCGGAGCCGTATCGAACCGGAGCCTTCGTGCTCTCCATTTTCCAGATCTCGTCCTGGGTTTCCCAGGTGTTCAGCCCCCAGAGAGACTGGGCATCCTCGATCGTGACTTTGTCGTTAACGATATTGACGTAGACGGGCTGATCGGCCTTGCCTTCGACAACCACGCCATCCCATCCGGCAAACTTGAGCATGGGCGCAAAGCTGCCGCCGAAATTGCTGTGTCCGAACCAACAGATCGGCCACGTCTGCGGAGCCAGGCCCGAAACGCTGGTCCTGCCGGCGAAGGCCAAACCAGTCCCCGCCAAAGGACCGGTCATCAAAGCGACGATATTTCTCGGATCGAAGGCGTCCTGTAGATCCCACCCGCCCGGCGCGACGCAAAGATCCCAGAAGATGGCTGTGGCCGTCCCGTGACCTCCGCCGAAGGCTTCATATTTTGAGGAATCCAAGGAGCCAATTTCCCTGGTTGTAAGATTGACCCTGAGAATCTTGCCTGCAAATCCTGGCGTCGCCATGTGAATCTCCTATCCCATATTTTCTGCGGGCAGAGCTGCAGATTCAGCTCCGGGAAAGCGGGGGTAATTGCTGCTTTGGATGGGCATGCCTCCAGCCATGGGGAAAGCTTCCTTCGCAGATGTTCGCTTTTCTCTTTATCTATAGCAACATATACCGCTTAATGCAATTCCGGCATGAGCCCGGTGAACAAAAAAACAGCCACGAACTTGCGCGGGATGATTCGCGAAATCCGTGGCTGTTTTTCGGTCATTGGCCTAGGCTGCGCCCAGTTTGTTCTTGGACTGAAGAAGATCCGCGACATGCTTCATGCCCAGATCTTCAAGCGTTTTCCGCTTGGGGTAACCGGTATCGGGATCCCAGCCTTCGACATTGTAGAAGTGGGTCTTCCATTGATCGACCCCTTCTCTTGTGAAATAAAGCTCCTTGCAGTTCTTCCATTCCCATTTGGAGCCGTCGAATATGGGCAATTCGGGGGCAAAGCCGCAGTAGGAGGCTCCGGGCCTGTAATAGTATCCCGTGAAATTCTCCATTTTTCTGTGCCTGCCCTGTATCACGAAAATCGCCCTCTTTAAATTCCAGGAGCGTCTGCCGATTTCCATGCCATCCTCGAAAGTGTGGTTCCTTCCTGTGATGGCATTGAGAAATTTCGGCTCGGCTTCGGGAGTGTGCCCTTTGCCTTCCTTGTGGGCCTGGCTGAAGAGCTGGGAATAGCCCCAATCGCAGTAACCGACAGATTCCTTGTAGTAGTTCCAGTAGTGCTGGTGCCAGGCAACCCATTCGGCTTTGTGTTTGGAGTAGATCCCGGTTTTGTAGGCTTGTTCATTGTCCCAGCTGTAGTCGAACCAGAATGGATCATTCTTGGTGGTTCTTTCAGCAAGAACCTTCACGAAGTTTTCGCACGTCCAGCCACGCTTGGTGCCCAGAGACATGTCATGGTTGTTGATGTCGCGGGAATCCATCAGGTTGCCGTAAGCCCATTCGACGCCAGGCATGGACCAGTGATCCTGGTATCCCCACATCGTCAGCCGGCAAAGCGTATTGAAATCGTCCGTTCTTCCCAATTTTTCGGCGAAGCGGGCGGTGCCTTCCGCCAGCAAATTGCCGATGCCCACGCGCTTTGCAAGCGCGATTCCATAGATTTCCATGAATTCCGGGCTCTTATAGGCGTCCATCGGGAGCGGAGAAACGTCGAACTTGGTCCCCGGACCGATGACCTTCATGTCATACATCTTTTTCATATACCAGCCCAGGGCGGTATATGCGGGAACTTTCGGCTGAATCGGGAAATCCTTGTTGTGGGACGTGTCGAAGGACATGGGTCCCATGAAGCAGGTTTCCATGGCATTCAGCGCCAGCTGTTGGCAGATATCGGTTCCCTTCTGATTGACTTCTGTCGAAACTTTGTGGTCGATGAGAGAGTACCAGGTTGATTCCGCGCAATCGTCGGAATCCTGGCTGTAGGCGCGGTCCCGGTTATGACACATCCGGGGAATGCCGCATCCCACGCAGCAGGATCCGATGGATGGAGGCCCGAATCCGGCAAACGCGCCCATTCGCGGCCAGGTCTTGTCCCACCATTCCCGGGCGTCCTTTAAAGCCTTCGGGTCGGCTATCTTGATGCCGCCGGTGCCTATGACGGCAACCGCTTTAAGATTTTTGGAGCCGAAAACGCCTCCGAATCCACCCTGTCCGGCGCCCGATCCACCGCCATGAACAAGCGAAGCAACCCTTGTCATGTTCTCGCCCGCCGGTCCCGTGGTGACGATAGCCGGCCTTTGCAGAGTATAGCCGTTGTCAAGCTTCTGCCATTCCTGGCCGAAGCGGACGCCGGATCTCTTCCAGATCTCTTCCTGACACTCCCATGTGTTAAGGCCCCACAAAGCTTTGGCATTTTCCAGTGTCACTTTGTCATCGACAATATTGATATAGACGGGTGAGTCCGCCTTGCCTATAACAGCCACACCATCCCATCCCGCCATTTTCAGCATGGTGGAAAACGCGCCGCCGAAATTGCTGTGGCACCACCACTGGGTGGGGTAGCATTGCGGCGACATTCCCGAAACGCTTGTCCTGGCGCCCGCCGGTATTCCCGATCCGGAGATGGCGCCCGTCATCAGACAAACCATATTTCGGGGATCAAAGGCATCCTGAAGGTCCCATTCGCCGGGGGTTACGCAAAACTCCCAGAAGAGTGCCGTGGAGGTGCCATGTCCGCCGCCGTACATTTCATATTTTTCAGAATCTAAAGCCCTGATTTCCTTGGTTGTCAGGTTGACCAAAAGTATCTTTCCCGCAAATCCTGGCGTTGCCATAGTATCCTCCTTCCTTAGAGTTTAGGCTCAGCTTCTGCCGGCGGTGGGGTTGTTGGTTTAGCTCCAGGAGCTCCGAACGCAGGTTTGGGCTTTGGAGGCGGCTGCAGGTTGCGGTCGTATCCACTGATGTCGGCCTGCGATGGGAGTTCATTCACAATCTTCAGAGCACTTGCGGGACAGACCTCGACGCAGGCTTGAGTTCCGCCGGGGCCGCCTTTCTTGTTGTAGTAAGGCGTATCGACGCACATGTCGCATTTGGTGGCTTTCTTTGTGACAGGATTCCATATAGGCCTGTGTGGAATATGCGGACAGGATTTTATGCATGTCTGGCAGCCAATGCACTTCTGGGCGTCAATCATACGGATGTTGCCATTCTCGGCGCTGACATGGGCCGCTCCTGTCGGGCAATATCTCACGCAAAGAGGATCGGGACATTGCCGGCAGACGTTTTGTTGAATGTCGAGAGGATATTTGTTGAGCACTGCCCGGTGCACCTGAACGCGGGACAGAGATAAGCTTGTTACGCCCTCGTGGACCATAGAGCATGCGAGCATGCAGCCCCAGCATCCGGCACAATGCTTGCTGTCATAAACCAGGTACATTGTTGAGGGCGCGTATGGATTTTTTTCTGCAGCCGGTGCTGCGGGCTCGGCTATTGCATTCGCAGGCGTACAGGCAGTAAGCGCCCCGCCCGCAAGCACAGTTCCGCTGCCGACCACAAAATCGCGCCTTGAAAACTTCTTGTTTCTAGACTTATTCGGTTCGGTTTGATTATCTCCAGCCATGGACGAATCTCCCTTACAATTCTGGCCAAATTGAATGCTCTACTTGTATCAGGCCCCGCGATTTTTATCAATCCAATTAAGGGACCTAACACCCTCGAGCGACAAGCTATATGGCCATACTTCATAGGTTACAGGTTGCAGGTGGCAGGTTTCAAGAGGGAGCTGAGATCTTCAGCTTTACAATAAACTGGCAACCCTCCAGCAGAGCTGTTGGACTCACAGAGTTTAACAGTTCCGGGATCATTTAACGCCGACATACGCTGACTGACGTCACTAATAAATAAGGCAGCGGCCGGCGGGCAAGAGCCGATACGAAGCTTCCGAGGCTGTGCCAGCGCAAAGCGCTGGCCCTCTTGAGACTGATTCATTAGAACACTTATCGGGAGGAAATGACGATCTGGCCATGTTGGATTTGAATATCATGGATATACGGCGGCAACCGGAATTTCTCCTTGTTCTCGGGCGAATTGAAGAGACGGTTGACCACTCCCTGCAACGTGGCACTGGCAAGCGGAAGAGATCCCAATTTGCCGCCCGTCGGTTCCAGGCGCACATACCCGTTTTCGACTACCAGCCGGCCATCCAGCTCCAGCGACAGATCCTTTCCATGCATGTCGAATATTGCATAAAGGCTCAGGGAGTCTTCCTGCAATTGAATTTTAACGTCACGTACTGATGACCGTGCCTGTTCCAATTCCTGACGGTTTATTGAATCGGTGGCCAGGGCCCTCTTTGCCAGGGAAATCATCGCCTCTGGCGATTGGGGCGGAGCGGGGGCTGAACCCTCGGGTCTTTTGAGTGCAAGATTTGCCTCCAGCCAGCCATTCAGCTCGGCTTCGTTCAGCTCAACTCTCGCCTGTTCGTCCTGACGGAAAGAGGTTTGCAGTTTCTGGACCTTAGCTTCGGCCTGCTTTGCGGCATCGGGCGTCACTTCAATCTGGGGGGCCGGGGAAGTGCGAAGGATCAGGAGAATAACGAATATAAGCGCTGCCAGACTGATCCATCGAAAAACCCGATATATGCGGCGAAAGGGTCCTGATTTTGATTGATCCGGCATTCTTTCAGACCTTTGGGCGTTCGCGGACGATAAAACTGCCGCCGTGTGAACGCGAGCAAAGACAACTCCGCAGCGCAAACATTCAGGGCCATCACCCTGCTGGAATCCGCATTTCGGGCAATGCATGGGAGTCTCCGGCGATAAGCCTCAGGCCTTAAAACAGCGGATCAGCCTTTCCATTCGGAGAGATCGAACCTCTTTATACATCGTCCATTTCACCGGGTTTCTATGCATTTATGCCGATTATTTCAGGCTGCAGCCTGTAACCACCAGTTGCGGCCTGCAACCCGCGACTGGTATCATGTTTCCCATTAAACTGCTGCCAAAATCCAAATGGCCGGGAAATCCATTGGAGGGATACCATGAAAAGCATGATTGCCGAAGCGATTAAACTCGGGACACAGCCGGTTGCCCTGGTTTGGGCAGACAAGGAGCCGGAGAACGCCATCCACTTCAAGCCGCAGCATTGGGGCTGCGTGGTGAGCCTTTTTGCGGCTGCCGCAACTCGAGGGATTACGGGCGCCTTCGATCGTCAGACCTATGGCTGTTGGGGCGGAGGAGTTGGCATGGGATTCGGCAACCAGTATGAGAGCTTTCCCGGCGGCGTGGATTGCTTTTGCCGGTTTCTTTCTTCAGGCAATGAAGCATCGGATCAGGGGCGTCCAATAGGTGAGCAGCTGAAGTCTTCGGGCTTTGGACGCATGGCGGATGACTTTCTTCTCGGAGAGCGCTATGTTAAAAATCCTGAAGATGCACGGCGCTTCGTCGAAAATCTGCCCATTCGTGAGATCCCATCCAAATACGTAATCGTCCAGCCGCTGGATCAAATAGATTCGGAGCAAAATGATGTCAAAAGCGTCACCTTTTTCGTAAACCCGGATAGCCTCTCGGCGCTTGTAACCCTCGCACATCATGAAAGGCCTGAACTGGAAAACGTGATCATTCCCTGGGCGGCCGGTTGTCAGGTTTTCGGCATTCTTGCCTACCGGGAACTCGAGCGGGAGCACCCGCGCGGACTGGTTGGCATGATTGACATTTCGGCGCGCAAAAATGTTCGCGCCACCTTGGGTGGAAACCTACTTTCCTTTACGGCGCCATGGCCCCTCTTCCAGGAAATGGAACGTAATGTCGGGAACAGTTTCCTGGAGCGGGAAACCTGGCGCGCCCTGCAGCAATCCAAACCCTGACTGCCTCCCTGATTAAAATAAGTCACCCGGGAGAGCATTTTCCTTCGGCAGGCATGGCAGCCAAAGTTATCGGTCTCCGGGCGAGCGCCTGAATTCAGGCCTTGCCCTGTCTCCTATGAGCCGGATAGAATTAAAGTTCTTTAATGGAGGAAGGCTTTGGATTATCGCAGCCGAAAAATCAGCACTTATAGCCAGAATATTGCGGAATTCATCTGGCAGCTTGCCGCGGGAGAATTTTTGATCCCGACATTTCAGCGTATATTTGTCTGGAGCCCTGAAAATATCATCGGTCTCTGGGACAGTATTTACCAGTGCTATCCAATCGGCAGCATTCTCTGCTGGAAGACGCGAACCCGCCTGTACGTGCACCGGAAACTGGGTGGTTTTTACATACCTGAGAATGGCGGCAAGGACCGCAAAATCCAGACATACATACTCGACGGGCAGCAGCGCGCGACATCTCTCCTGGCGTCTTTTTATGGCGGGACAGGCCAGGTCAAGGAACAGTTTTCCTTTGATTACACCCTCTACTTCGACTTAACCCGGGCCGTCTTTTTCTTTGAAAAGGACTATTACAGGCATAAGTGGAATGCCAACGCGGATTTCCTGATCCGTTTGAAAGACGTTCCGGATCTGCCGGGCGACTACTGCCGGCCGCTGACCGCTGCGCTGGGCTACACCCCGGCCGTCCACAAGAATCTGGAACAGCTGAAATACGCGTTTTCCAGCTACGCCATTCCGATGATCAACCTCGAGGGATACGACATCGAGAGCGTCTGCGCAATCTACGAGCGCATCAATCAGACCGGCATGAGGCTCAAGAACATGGATATTCTCATAGCCAGGGGATTCAAAAATTATGCCACGGTAGTGGAAGAAGATTTTCCGATCACGGAATAAAGCCAGGCTTATGCTTTCGGCGGTTGGGCGGCAGGGGATCTCTTCTTCAGCGCCAGGATAATTCCGCCGATTATCAAACCTATCACCGTAGCAAAGAAAATCCACAAACTGGCATTCCGGACGGGGATCACCACCAGCCCCATGAAGGGTCCGGTGTTGCCGCCCACATTGCCGCCCATTCGCGCGCTGAATCTCGGCGCCTGCCACTGGAATAGATAGGCCAGCATATACGTGCAGAGAACCATCAGGCGTGTGTAGAGCGCGAAAAGAAAAACACTCTGGAATAGCGCCCGGAACGGGTGTTCGTCGGCGCGGGCTGCAATGCGCCGGGCGAACAGGACCGGCATGATGAAGTACAGCCAGGCGACTCCGAAGATGTTGTTGACCGATTCGGGCGCCCCCAGCAACTCCAGCCCGATACGAACTACAATTATCCCAAATGCTGCGGCTAAGCCCCTGTTCATCAGAGGTCCTGCGGCTCCTGCAATCGCCATATCGCCCTCCTCAGGAATTAATGTTGATACAGCAGAACTGGAAACGTTGTACTTGGCCAGCAAAAACATCATATCATGGTCCGGCGTATGGAGTGTCTGCCCGGGCTTCGGCAGATTTGCCGTCCCCGATGCGAAGACGGATCTCTGCTGTACTCAATATTCAGGGGGGAGCTTTGGAGCCAGTCGAGATACTGCCGGTTGAGAATGGCCGTGATTTGCGCCGTTTCATGAATCTCCCGCGGGCAATCTACCGCGGGGATCCGTTCTGGGTCGCGCCGTTAGCCGGTGAAACGAAAAAACTGCTCGACCGGTCGAGACATCCCTTTTTTGCCCATTCCACGGCTGACTTTTTTCTTGCACAACGCAGGGGTGAATGTGTGGGCCGCATTGCCGCCATCCTGAACCGCAACCACAATCTTTTTCACAATGAACGAACTGCCTTTTTCGGATTTTTTGAATCGATTCATGACGGGGAGGTCGCCGGCGCGCTCCTGGACTGCGCAGCCCGGTGGGCGCGGGACCGTGGGATGACGGAATTGCGCGGGCCGGTGTCCTATTCCACCAATGAAACCGCCGGGCTTCTTGTGGAAGGGTTTGACTCCTCCCCGAGCATCCTGATGGCCTACAATCCCGTTTATTACTCCGGATTGCTCGAAGCCGCCGGCTTCGAAAAGGCCATGGATCTCTATGCATGGTGGATGCTGACGGAAAGCGGTCTGAATCCCAAAATCGTCCGGGTAGGGCAAAAGGTTCTAAAGGATGAGGGCGTCCAGATCCGCACCGTTCGCATGGATAGGTTCTGGGACGAGGTCGGCATAATCAAAAGGATCTACAACGATGCGTGGAGCAACAATTGGGGATTCGTCCCGATGACGGATGCGGAGTTCAGTCATCTGGCCAGGGACCTGAAGACCATTGTGGATCCGCGCGTCGTTCTTATCGCAGAAAAAGACGGCGAACCGGCCGGATTCTCGCTTGCAATCCCTGATTTCAACCAGGCCCTGAAGAAGATTCACGGCCGCCTTTTCCCGATCGGCCTTCCTCTGTTGGTCTACCATGCCCGCCATATCCGGAAGGTTCGCGTGCTCGCTCTCGGGATAGCCAAAAGAGTTCAAAACTTCAGCGGGCTGGGCGCTGCGCTATATTATGAGTCGTTTCGCCGCGGTGTGGAGGCTGGGTATCGCACCTGTGAGTTCTCCTGGACGCTGGAAAACAATGAGCTGATTAACCGGAGCATGCGGCTGTTTGGCGCCCGTATATACAAGCGTTACAGGATTTATCGAAAGGACCTTTGAACCTTCAAATATCCAGGCCTTCAAAGGCTGCCATCCCCGCGGCTCTCATTGAAAAGGAGCCCGATTTTCGCGAGCTCTTCCGCCAGCACCTCGACCGTGTGACGAATCTCATCTTCGGAATGATTGGCGCTGATGAAAAAGCGCAGCCTGGCGGCATTCTCTTCGACAGCCGGATGAACGATGGGTTGCACGTTAATGCGCCGTTCCGCCAGGGCCTGGCTCAGCCGCATGCAGTTTTCCGAATTGCCGATAATTGCGGGAATGACCGCGGCGCCGACGCAAAATCCGGTGTTGATTCCTTTGCTGAGCGCCAGTTCCAGGAACAGCTTTGAGCGCTGTCTGAGACGCTCCACGATTTCCGGATGGCGCTGCATGAGCTCCAGCGATTTCAGCGCCGCTGCGGCATTGGGCGGCGACATGCCCACGGAGTATAAAAAACCGGGCGCTGTGAACTTCAGATAATTCACCATCGGCCCGGCGCCCGCGATATAGCCTCCGCAGCTGGCAAAAGACTTCGAAAGGGTGCCCATCCAGAGATCGACATCCCGGGGATCGATCCCCGGAAAATGATGGGCAATCCCGCGGCCGGAGGGCCCCAGCACGCCCATGGAATGGGCCTCGTCCACGATGAGGTTGCACCGGAAGCGCTTTTTGAGCTCTATCAGGCGCGGCAGATCGCAGATGTCGCCGTCCATGGAGAAAAGCCCTTCCGTGCATAGAAGTGTTCGGCGATAGAGATGGCGGACCTCCGTCAGAATTTTTTGGAGATCTGAGAGATCGGCATGCGCAAACGGCCGCCGTTTTGCACCTGAAAGATATATCCCCTGAAGGATGCTGTCGTGGCACAGGGAATCATGGAGAATCAGGTCGCTCTGATCGAACAGGTGACCTATGGTTGTGACATTGGTCGCATGGCCGCTGACGAATACGACCGCAGCTTCGACTCCAATATGCCGGGCGAGTCCATCCTCCAATTCCCGGTGAATCGGCCGCTCTCCCGAGACGAGACGACTGGCGGAAACGGACGTGCCGTATCGATCGATGGCTTGCTTGGCGGCGGCAATCACTTCAGGATGGCCGGAAAATCCCAGATAGTTGTAGCTTGAGAAATTCAGCATTTCGATACCGCCAACGCTGCTGCGGTTTCTCGCCGTCCCATCATGAACCTGAAAATAGGGATTTCTCAGGCCGCTCTGCCCGAGATCCCTAATCCGCTGTTCGAGCTTTCGAACTTCAGGGAATGCCGCGATGTTCCAGAACTCGGCATCCTGGGGCGGAGAGCCTTTTGTCGCCACACTCCGGTGTGGAAAGGGTACCGTATCCTGAAAGGGCGAACCGGGAGCGATGCGGCTGCGCATCAGATTCAGCAGATCCCCGACGTTGTTTAGCGTCGATACTTCTTCATCGCGGATGCGTGTCGAGAATCTCTCCTCCAAAATCCCGATAACCTCCATCATCGCGACCGAATCCAGGCCAAGCTCGGAAATCCGCGTCGCTGGGCTGATGTCCCCGAGTTCTTTCAAATTCACGTCATAGACCGCGGACTTGAGCGTGCGAATGAGGTTCTGATCCGTGGTCTGCATTTCTATTTCCATCGGCTAAACCAAGCTCCCCCCGACGCATATCTGTTTGGCGGCAATATATCAGATCATCGATGCGGATGCGGCATTTCAAAATCAGCCGAGAGCAAGATTTTCCCCGGTCGTGTCGTCCGGTTGAGCGCCGGACGGCCCGAGAAGGCCTTCCTCGAACAAGGCCTTGGTATGCCTGCGCTGCAGCTTGCCGCTGGATGTTTTGGGGACCGATCCGCGCGCAACGAGAACGACCTTGTCCACCGACAACCCTAACGCTGACCGGATCTGCTCGCTCACAGCCTGTGACAGCGCTGCATTGTCGGTCATGGTAGTCTCTGCGATCACTATGAGCTTCTCCGTCGCATCCCCGTCGATGGAAAAGGCCACGACGCTCCCCTTGCGAATCCCGGCAATCTCTTCGACAACCCATTCGATGGCCTGGGGCGGGTAATTGCGGCCATTGATAATAACAATATCTTTTTGTCTCCCTGTTATATAAAGCTCGCCCTGCAAGATGAATCCCAGGTCGCCGGTATGAAGCCATCCGTCCTTCAACAGCTGGCGCGTGGCCTCCGGATTTTCGAAGTATCCGGGAGTGACACTGGGACCTTTGAAGACGATCTCGCCGACGTGGCCATCCGGGAGAGGCTTGCCATCCTCGTCAAAAATCCTGATTTCATGGCCGTCAAAAGTCCATCCGCAGGAGACCAGTTCAAACCTTTTTCGCGGGTCTCCTGCATTCGCCTCGTCGCCGAGGACACGCGCTACGTTTTGCGTTTCGTAAACGTGGCGGTCGATGACCAGCTTCCGCCCGGTCCATCCCCGGCGGTTGAACGCGATTGCCAGAGTGGCTTCAGCCATCCCGTAGCAGGGCATTAAAGCATCCTCACAGAGTTTGCATTGAGCGAAAGCGGAAAGAAAATAATCCATCGTCCTGGGATTAATCGGCTCCGCGCCGCATCCCAGAATGCGCAGGCTGGATAGGTCGAGCAAAGTCCGGGAATTTTTCGGGGCGCGCCTGGCAGCGAGATCGAAGGCGAAGTTCGGGCCGAAAG
>Ga0208980_10001341_pt1 | contig 14861 bp, 10 predicted proteins | sample WetSurMetagenome_3_FD_187993 | JGI IMG/M metagenome (GOLD analysis project Ga0208980, IMG submission 187993) | Wetland microbial communities from Twitchell Island in the Sacramento Delta, sample from surface sediment Aug2011 Site A1 Bulk (version 2) | ecosystem: Environmental > Aquatic > Marine... | reverse complement strand
CTCCTGTTGTTATAAGGTTTAAAGGCACTGTACCATCATATATTCTTATCCCTCATATCCTTTTTATGTTCCTGGCAATGATGTTTTCAACGCTTGCCGGACTCATGAGCATATTTAAAATTCCGCTTTACAGGAAGTACTCAGTATGGACGCTCATACTCCTGATTGCAGGAGGTTTAATTCTTGGGCCAATTGTTCAGAAATTTGCTTTCGGCGAACTCTGGACAGGAGTTCCGTTAGGCTGGGACCTGACAGATAATAAAACCCTTATTGCCTTGGTATTCTGGGTCATTGCTGTTGTGATGAACCGGAATAAAGAGAGACCTTTGTACACAATCCTGGCTGCAGTTGTATTATTGCTGGTATTCTCAATACCCCACAGCGTGTTTGGTTCAGAACTTAATTATGCTTCAGGACAGGTAACCCAGGGATTAATTCTCATTTTTTCCTCAAAAATTTTAAAAAATTCTTAAATTGAGTGCAGCAATAAATCTTTAACCCCGTCTTTTGATTGAAAAACTTGAAAGACAGTGGGTGCAGCATCTCAAATACAAACCAGCCTTTACTTAAAGATGGCAAATGTAGAAGCAGCATTCAGAAATTTACACCAGGACTTACTGGACGGGTGTAAAAATGGTGACCAGAAAGCTCAGTTTCAGATCTATAAATTGTACTACAAAGCAATGTACAACACAAGTCTGAGGATTGTAAATGATGCGATGGAAGCCGAAGATATTATGCAGGAATCTTTCCTGTCGGCCTTTGAAAAAATTGATACTTACTCGGGAACCGTTAGTTTCGGGGCTTGGTTGAAAAAGATTGTTATAAACCGTTCTCTTGATTCCCTGAGCAGAAGAAAAGCGATCTTTGAAGATATTGACTCTCACATTGGTATCAGGGACGACAGCAGCGAGGACATTTTAAGGAAAGAAGAGGCTGATATCAAGGTGGAAGAAGTAAAGGAAGCAATTAACAAGTTGCCTGACGGCTACAGGATAATACTTTCACTCTACCTTCTGGAGGGCTATGATCATGATGAGATTGGAGAGATCCTTTCAATTTCAAGCAGTACTTCCAGATCGCAGCTATCAAGAGCAAAACAGAAACTTGTTGCGGAACTAAAGAAAAAATGAAAATATATAAGAGATGAAAAACATAGAAGAAATAATCAGGAGCAATAAGGGGTTCTTCGATGGAGAGGAGCCATCGCAGGGACACTTTGAGCGATTTGAATTGAAGCTTGGGATGAGATTCTCCAATAAAATAATTAAAAGAAGTATTGTCCCATATCTGCTTAAGGCTGCAGTAGTTACACTTCTCGTAACCTTGTCATCCCTCTGGACATGGGATCATTTCATAAGGTCCGACAGAAACAGGATGACCCTTGGCGATGTCTCTCCCCAGTATAAAGAAGTTGAAAATTACTATGTACATCAGGTAAACCTCATGGAAAGTGAACTGGTTACTATCGATCTGAAAAACAATCCTGAACAGAAGGAGATGCTCTTGAGTGAAATAAAAAGTATGGATTCTGTCTACGTACAGCTTCAACATGAGCTTAAAGCCAACCCCAACGATGAAAGAATAATAAATGCCATGATAGAGCATTACCAAACTAAAGTCGAAATTATGTCATATATAGTGGATCAGCTGAAAGCTGTCAGGAATGAAAATAATAATAAACCGGAAGATGAAAAAACAAATTTGTAAATCAGGATTACTCCTTACTTGTTCAGTATTCCTTTCTGCAGCAACCCTGGTAGCCCAGGAAGTCTCGAAGGAATTTCACAAGGAGTACACGGCAGGGGCCAATACGACACTTGATATCAGTAACAAATACGGGGATGTTATAGTCGAAACTACAAACCAGAACCAGATAACAATTAATGTAAAAGTTACTGTTGAATACCCTAACAGGGAAAAGGCTGAGAAGCTCCTTAGCTATATTAATGTGGAATTTTCGGAAGATGGCGATGTTTTAAAGGCAAAAACAGTCATTGATGATAAATTCAACTTTGGCGGCTGGGGCGGAGGTTCAAGAAGTTTCAGTATCGATTATAAGGTGATAATGCCCTCAAGGATCAATTTTACTCTGGCAAACAGATATGGGAACGCTGAACTCGAAGAAATCAGCGGCCTGGTCAGACTCGATATCAAATATGGTGATCTTCAGGCAGATAATCTTGCCAGAGGTAATGAGAAACCTTTGAACTTACTTACACTTGCGTACGGGAAAGCTGATATTCAATCAGCCGGATGGCTTGATGTCACCCTTAGGTATTCCGGGAGCTTTATGATTAGTAAAGCCCAGGCCCTGTCGCTTGACAGCAAGTATTCCAAGGTCCGGATCGATAATGTCAGTTCGGTTGTTGGTGAAACAAAATATGACAATCTTAATATTGAAAAAATCAATAACCTTATTCTCGATGCCGGTTATACAGATATTAATATCGGGGAGCTCACCAAAAAACTGAAATTTGAAGGGGGATATGGTTCACTTACTGTCGATAATATTCCCGCTGGCTTTGAAATGATTGAATCAGATTCCAGATATATTGGCGTGAAGCTTGGAATTGACGACAATGCCAGTTATGCGCTGGATGCAAGATTATCGTATGGCGATCTGAAATTTAATGAGGACAATTTCCAGCATCAGCGACGGATTGTTGAGAATAATTCAAGCGAGGTGGCAGGCATAGTCGGAAAAGAGAGCTCTCCCTCATCAAAAGTAAGGGTAACCTCTTCCTATGGTTCTGTAAGACTCTATCAATAGCAGACTAAAGAAATATATAGCAGAAGCTCCTCTTTATTCAAGGAGGAGTTTCTGCTTTTTATTTTTCCCCGCTGATTTCACGGATGATCGCAAATAAGAAAAGGTCAATGCAATTCAGTTTTAATAATGGGAAAATCTTTATAAATCCATTTCAACCACCGTTATCCCGGATCCACCAAGATCAACCTGCTCATCCCTGTAGGATTTGACAACATTCATTGTCGACAGGTATTCTCTGACCAGCTGTCGCAGTATTCCGTTTCCTTTTCCATGGAGGATTCGCAGATTGCGGTGCTGGACCATTAATGCATTGTCAATGAAGTCTCTTACCAGGTTTAATGCCTCTTCTCCCCTCACGCCCCTGATGTCTATTTCAGGCTTAAAATTCAGTTTACGTTGTATGATTAGAGGATCGCTTTCAGGCAATTTGCTCTCCGATCTCAGGCTCTTACGGAGTTCAGCCCTGCTGATCCTCTCAATTTTGTCAAGAGGAACAAAGAACCTGAGGCTCCCCGTTTCAATCTGGGCCATTTTGTTTTCAATCCTGATTATCTCACCATATGCCATCGTATCTGACATCCTTACTGCATCCCCGGGCTCTAATGGTTTGCCAGTTTTTTCAGGGATTGCTTCTTTGCTCCTGATGATTGAAGGTCTTATTTTCTTCACTTTGCCGGCCAGCCTCGTCAATTTCTCTTCAGATAATGTTTCAGAAGGTTTAATTTCCTCACTAACAGCCTGTCTGAACTCATCAAGATGTTGCCTGGCTTCTTTAGTCTTCTCCTTCTCTGCCTGCGATTCTCTTATCTGACGGATAGTGTTTTCGATTACCCTGTTAGTGTCGTTCAGCATTGTCGCAGCTTCCTCCCTGGCTTTGGCTATTATTTCCTTTCTGAGATTCCTGGCGCCGGACATTTCTTTTTCGTACTGCTCAATAAGTTCTTCCAGTCTCTTTTCGTGCTGCCTTATGCTCTGACGTTTGTTTTCCCAGTATCTTTTATCCCTTGCAATATCTTTCAGGTTACGGTCGTAATTTATATTCTTGATTCCGGCTTTTTCAGATGCCCTGTTCAGGATCTCTTCGGGCAAACCAATTTTCCTGGCAATTTCAAAAGCAAAAGAACTGCCCGGCTTGCCTATGCTAAGCTGAAAAAGCGGCTGCATTAAATGATGATCAAATAACATGGCACCATTTACAATACCCTCTGTCAATGATGCAAAGTGTTTAAGATTAGTGTAATGCGTTGTTATCACACCGTACGATCCAGATTTGTTCAATTCGCCTAGTATTGCCTCGGCAATGGAACCTCCAAGCATTGGTTCTGTTCCTGTTCCAAACTCATCGATAAGGATCAGGGAACTGTCCGAAGCATTCCTGACGAAATACTTCATGCTTATAAGGTGTGAACTATAGGTACTTAAATCGTTTTCAATGCTCTGTTCATCGCCAATATCAATAAAAATATCCCTAAAAATACCTGATTCTGATCCTTCGCCGACAGGTATGGTTAAACCGCACTGCAACATATACTGGAGCAGTCCGACTGTTTTAAGGCAAACGGATTTCCCACCTGCATTTGGTCCGGAAATCAAAACTATCCTGTTCTTTTTTTCCAGCACGATATCAAGTGGTACTATTTTTCTGTCTTTTAACTTTTTAAATGTTATGAATAAGAGAGGATGCACGGCTTTCCTCCATAAAATACCCGGATTTTCAGAAATAGCCGGCCTAACCGAACCCAACTCATTACCCAGCAGCGCTTTAGCTCTTATAAAGTCAATTTCACCAAGAAAGTCATTTGATCTCAGAAGGTCATCAATATAGGGTCTTATGTCGTCGGCAAATGAGGTTAGTATTCTGACTATCTCCCTCCTCTCCTCATATTCAAGTTCTATAATTTCATTATTGATTTCAACAATTTCCGCAGGTTCAATGAATACGGTCTTACCCGAGGCAGACTGATCATGAATCAGCCCTTTTATTTTTCTTTTATCATAAGAATTTACCGGGATCACTCCCCGTCCGTTGCGTACTGATGCCGCTGTATCGGAATCAACGATACCATCTATTTGTGCCTGCTTCAAAATGGAATTTAAACGTCGGGAAACCTGAATTCTTTTTTGCGAAATTTCATTACGGATCTCCTTCAGTTTAGGAGAAGCATTATCTCTTATCTTTCCCTCTTTATCTATTATCCTGTCTATTGAATCAAGAACATAGGGATAAAATTTAACATTCGTGCAAATTAGTCTGAGGACAGGATAGTTCTTTTCTTCTTTCTTTTTAAAAAAGTTTATTATTGCTTTGATGGTTTCGGCTGATCTTTTAAGGTCATATACTTCATTGACCTCGGGAAAAGAACCTGGAACCTTTATTTTATTAAGGCAAACGGAAATATCGAAATAGTGTTCAGAGGGGAAATGTTCTTCAAATGTCAGGATCTGCTGAAATTCATAAGTTGCGGAAAGTCTGAAAGATATTGTATCAGCGTCAGAACTGAACCGGATTTCATCAACCTGCTGCCTGCCCATCGGACTAAGGCAGTGATCAGAAAGCAACTGCCTGATCCTGTCAAAACCTGCCTTGATCTCAAAATTCTCCGGGTAAATCATAACAAAAGACAAAAGACAAAAGTAAAAAGATAAAAGTTGATAGGCAACGGGCAAAAGCTAATAGGTGACAGGATCAGTTTTCTTGTACATTCCCCCTTTGAAGGGGGTAAGGGGGATGTTATTAACCTCATGTCCTCTTCCCTCAGCCTGTTTCCAAAGTTAACTATTGTTAAAAGATTTTTTAAAACTGATCTCAGTTTTCTTTTTTTCCTACTTTTGATACTTCTGAAAAATCAAAAAACCTATGAAAAGTAAAAGTACATTCTTAAGCATGGCATTTCTTCTTTTAATGCCGGGAATATTAATATCACAAAGTGAGAAGGTCGACCTTAACATGATCTATAAAATCAAACAGGAAGGCCTGAAGAACTCAGCTATCGAAGAACTTGCATTTGGACTTACCGACTTTACCGGACCAAGACTTACAGGATCGACAGGAAGTACAAGGGGTTACGAATGGGCAAAGAAAAAGATGGAAGAATTTGGATTCCAGAATGTAAGGATCGAAGAAGCCAGAGATTTCAACAGGGGAGGATGGGATAACCTGAAAGCATATGCTGCAATGACTGTTCCGTATTATGCAAACTTTGCCTGCAATCCTGTTGCATGGACGGGCAGTACCAATGGGCTTATAAAAGGAGAAGTAATTCTTCTGGATGTGCAATCTGAAACAGATCTTGAAAAATACAAAGGGAAGCTCAATGGCAAAATTATCCTGATGCCGTCAACGACAACTTATGAAGTCAGCTATGAACCTCTTGCAAGCCGGTATACTGATGAGCAGCTAAAAGAATTATCTAAGGCGGCAGTGCAGCAGGGCCGCAGACCTCCTATGGGAGATTTTGCTAATCGTGCAGCTCAGATGGCACTCAGAAGCAAGGTCTCAGAGTTCATAAAAACAGAAGGTGCCGCCGTCATACTAAACAGTTCGGGTACTTTCAATGTACCCAGATCCACAGGAGCAAGGTTTAATGCCGGTGATCCGGAACCTATAGCCGAAGTCAACCTTCCTGTCGAAGCTCATGGCAGAATGGAAAGGCTGATAAAGCATAATATACCGGTAGAGATGGAGATTGAGATTCGGAATAAGTTCTTTGCCAGTCCTAAGATCTATAATGTAATTGGAGAAATCCCCGGAACTGACAAGCTACTAAAGAACGAGGTTGTCCTGTTGGGAGGTCATATAGATTCATGGCATGGGGGTACCGGGGCAGCAGATAATGCTTCAGGCTGCATCGTTATGATGGAGGCTCTCCGTATCCTGAAAAACATTGACGCCGCTCCCCGGAGAACAATCAGGGTGGCACTCTGGGGTGGTGAGGAACAGGGACTGAATGGTTCACGCGGATATGTGGAGAAATATCTGGTAGATCCTAAAACGAAGGAGCATAAGCCTGATTTTGATAAGTTTGCTGCATATTTCAATATGGATAACGGGTCCGGGAAATACAGAGGGATCTATCTGCAGGAAAATGATATGGTCCGACCGGTTTTCGAAGAATGGATGAAACCGTTTGCCGACATGGGAGTATCGACAATTGCAATCAGGAATACAGGAGGCACCGACCACCAGTCATTCGATGCGGTAGGATTGCCAGGATTCCAGTTCATTCAGGATGAAATTGAATACGACCGTGGTTATCATACGGTTATGGACACTTACGAAAGACTTGTGATGGCCGATCTGAAATACAATGCTGTAATAACTGCATCGTTCGCCTTCAATGCTGCAATGAGGGATGCCAAACTTCCCGGTAAGCCGGCAATGAAACCCAGGACAAATGTAATTCAGAACCAGATGGCGTTCCCGATGAATTAGACATGCTCTAGTTAGGGCGTGCATACAACGCCTCTACTATGCTCATTTTGAATCTACTCCCTTCATCGAAAGCTGGATCCTTTTGCGATCAATATCCACATCGAGTATCTTCACCATAATATGCTGGTGCAGCTTCACAACTTTTGAAGGATCGCTGACGTAGGTGTTGCTCATATTGGATATATGTACGAGCCCATCCTGTTTGATGCCGATATCCACGAAAGCTCCGAATTTTGTAACATTTGTTACAATTCCAGGTACAATCATTCCCGGTACGAGGTCTTCCATTGAATGTATATCTGCAAATCGGAATTCCTTTATTTTTGATCTCGGATCCCTTCCCGGCCTGGCAAGCTCATCCATGATATCCTTTAACGTCGGCAAGCCTGTTGAAGGTGAAATGTATTCTTCGAGTTTAATCTCTTTACGCTTTGTTTCGTTGGTTATAAGTTCTTTGATATCACAACCGATATCAGCTGCCATCCTTTCCACAATATGATAGCTCTCTGGATGAACAGCGCTTGAATCGAGAGGATTGTCTGCATTCCGGATCCTTAAAAAGCCTGCACTCTGTTCAAATGCCTTTGCTCCCATCCTTTTAACATTCATAAGTTCTTTGCGCGACCTGAACGGTCCGTTTTTGGAGCGGTAATCAATTATATTCTGAGCCAGCTGCGGACCAAGGCCGGATACATATGTCAGCAGGTGACTGCTTGCAGTGTTTACCTCCACTCCTACTGCATTCACACAACTTGCAACAACTTCATCGAGAGTTGTCTGAAGTTTCTGCTGATCAACATCATGCTGATACTGCCCGACACCGATCGATTTCGGATCGATTTTGACGAGTTCGGCAAGAGGATCAGTAAGTCTTCTTCCGATAGAGACCGCTCCCCTTACAGTTACATCATAATCCGGGAATTCGTCACGTGCTACTTTAGATGCTGAGTATATTGATGCCCCTGCTTCACTTACAACGAATACCTGGATATCCTTGTCAAATTTAACCCATTTGATAAAGTCTTCAGTTTCACGACTTGCAGTGCCGTTACCAATGGCTATTGCATCAATTTTATAGGCGTTAACCAGCGACAGGATTTTCTTTATTGACAATGCAGTTTCATTTTGTGGCGGGTGTGGATAGATAGTTTCATTATGTAGAAGATTTCCCTGCCGGTCGAGACATACAATCTTACAACCTGTTCTGTATCCGGGGTCGATGGCAAGAACATTTTTTTCTCCAAGAGGAGATGCAAGCAGGAGTTGCTTCAGATTATCAGCAAATACAGAGATAGCCTCTTCATCAGCTCTCTCCTTCGAGATATTCCTGAACTCGGTTTCCATTGATGAAGAAAGCAGCCTTTTCCAGCTATCCTTAGCACATTCTCTTACAAGATCTGATGATTCATTTGTTCCCTTTACAAAAAGAGAAACCAGGATATCGAGTGCGTTCTTCTCATCGGGTTCGATAGTCAGCCGCAAAAATCCTTCTTCCTCTCCCCTTCTCATGGCCAGAAGCCTGTGCGAGGGACATTTTCTCAATGGTTCAGACCAGTCGAAATAATCACTGAATTTTATTCCTTCCGATTCCTTTCCTTTTATAACCCTTGAATAAATTACAGCTTCCTTATCAAAAAGACGCCTTAACTGTTTCCTGGCTTTCTCATCCTCACTGATCCATTCAGCGATTATATCTGAAGCTCCTGCAATTGCATCTTCAACTGTCGGAACTTTGTCATTCAGGAATTCTGCAGCTTTACGTTCAGGATTCTGTTCCTTCTGATCCAGAATGATTGATGCAAGAGGTTCCAGCCCTTTTTCCCTGGCTATTGTCGCCCGTGTCCGACGTTTTGGCCTGAACGGAAGGTAAATATCTTCAAGTTCTGCCATGGTAACAGCCGAATCTATCTTCGACCGGAGCTCAGGTGTCATTTTCTCCTGTTCTTCAATCGATTTGATAATGCTTTCCCTGCGTTCATCAAGATCTTTAAGCCTTTTGTATTCGTCCTTGATTTGCATCAGCTTTACCTCATCAAGGCTGCCCGTCATTTCTTTCCTGTATCTGCTTATGAAGGGGATAGTAGCTCCGTCGTCCATTAACCGGATAGTGTTCTCAACCTGCCATTCATGCAACCCAAGCTTCTTTGCAATTAAGACAATATTTTTATTTGCACTCATTGTTCAATTTTCAAATTTTCAAATTGCTAAATTTTCAAATTCTACACTTAAACTATTCAACATATAACACAAGCCCTTTTAAATATTCGCTTTCAGGGTGATATATATTAACAGGATGATCGGGAGGCTGGCTCATCTGGTGCAGTATCTTAACATTTCTTCCTGTATTGGCTGCTGCGGCAAAAACTGATTTCCTGAAATTATCCCTGCTGACGACCTGGGAGCATGAAAAAGTAAAAATTATCCCGCCCGGGCTGATCTGCTCAATAGCTCTCATATTCAGCCTTTTATACCCCTGTAGTGCATTCGACAGGACATTGTTATGCTTTGCAAAAGCAGGGGGATCAAGAATGATAAGGTCATATTTATCTTTAATATCATTAAGAAATTCAAATGCATCAACCTGAAATGAGGCATGACGCCTGTCATCGCCGAAATTGAGCCTGACATTTTCATTTGCCAGTTCTGTAGCCGATGCAGAACTGTCAACGCTGTGAACCAAATCAGCATCCTGCATGGCATATACAGAAAATCCTCCCGTATATCCGAACATATTAAGGACTCTCCTGCCTTTTGTGAATTCCAAAAGAAGTTTTCTGTTTTCACGCTGATCGATAAAGAATCCTGTTTTCTGACCTGTAAACCAGTCAATTTTAAACCTGAATCCGTTCTCAGTTACAACGTTAGTAACGGAGCCTCCGTAAATAAATTCATTTACACCTGATATCCCGGATTTATACGGGATAGTTGATTCACTCTTGTCATAGATTGCCGAGACACGATCGCCCATTATTTCAAGGATAATTCCTGCAATTTCTTTTCTAAGCCTGTACATGCCGACGGAATGCATCTGCATCACAACAACACCATTGTAAAAATCGGCAATAAGACCGGGAAGGGTGTCCCCCTCAGCGTGAATAAGCCTGAAAACATTTGTTATATCACTGTCTATCAGACCAATAGATCTCCTGAACTCAATTGAGCTCCTTATGCTCTTCCTGAAGAATTCTATGTCTGGTTCCGTGTCCTCAAAGGAAAGGATCCTGACGGCAATAGATCCAGGCTGATAATGGCCGACAGCAAGAAAGTTATCCTTATTGTCAAAAACTCTCACGATATCACCTTCGGCAGGATTGCCGTATATCTTTTTTATTGCTCCCGAGAAGATCCATGGATGATATCTGTGAACCGATTGGTCCTTACCCGATTTTAGTACTATTTTCGTTCCCATTGATCAACTTTCTGTATATCTGATAACAAACCCAGGCATCTGTAGCAGCATAAATCTGCTGAGCCTCAGAAAGATGCTCTGCTTCCCAGTCGGTCACCTGCTGGCGTTTGGAGATCCTGAATCCCAGAACAATAGCTGAAAGCTTCTTTAACCCGGAAGATTGAATCCCAAAACCCCTGACAAATTGCTGCAGATCGATAAAGCCCGATGGAGAAAATCCTTTTACCTTCCTGAGGAACCTTATGTCATCATGAACTGCCACTCCGGTTTTTATTATCTCTGGATTTGCAAGAAGATCAGCAAGTTCTGCAGGTATACCTATTCTGTTGATCCTGATAAGGCAGGCAAGTTCTTCATTAGCCAGCTGAATAAGCGAGACTTTGTTTTTTCTGCCCTTTCTGAACGAAGGTCTGGTTTCGGTGTCAAATCCCAGGATTTCCGAGCCAAGCAGTCTCGGAAAAGTTTCTTTGAAAGACTTAATGTCCTCTATCACCACAATCTCGCCTCTGAACCATGACAGTTCGTACTTTTCAAGCTCATCAGGTGTAATTGATTCAGGATAAATATTATTTACCATTTCCTTTTAAATCCTTTTGCCGTTGTGAAATAAACCATCTGGAGGTATCTCTCTCCTCATCAGTATTGTCATTCTCTTCAACTTTTCCAATTTCTTCACCTGAATATATAAACCTGTGAATTGCCCTTAAAGAGTTTGTGAGCTTTTGTCCCCAGTAATTTTCAAAGTTCAACCTGCATTCCCATACGGCGTCGTTCATAACTTCTTTTGTACCAGTCTGATAAAGAAGAAGAAAATCCTTCAGATCCTGGTAAATATCAGCCATATTTTCTGAAATACTTGATACTACAGGACCCTCAGATTCATTAAGTTTCTCATCAAAAACCTCGAGATAATCGTCTGCAGTACCGAATTTATCTTTCAAAATATCGTGTATGGCTGTCCAGTCCGATTCGGTCACAAATTTCTCATTCCCATCTTCAAAAAAAGGCTCGAGCGAAGGAAGCAAAGATGCCTTAAGGTAAAGGAAAGGGAGAATCCGCTGCAATATCCCGAGCAATTCATCCCCTTTCATCTCTGCTGAATGCTCCGCATATTTGCAGAACTCATTTGCAGCTGCCGTAAACTCAACAACATTCCTTGAAAAAACCGGATCAATTTTCTTGCTCATAACATCAGATCAATTGAAATGCAAAATTATAGAATTTGCTGTGAATAGGTCATGTAAGTCCGTATATTTATAAAATGTCTTTATAAAGTGACATGTACTCCTGTGGTCTTGCCTTCATGCAGTCAGGTTAAATTTCTTTTAATTTTTTAAGTATATTGCACAGCAAATAATGATAATTGTTAAAGTATTTTGCACAATTAAAATTGAACACGTATGAAACAATTTATTTCTTTTTGGCTGTCGCTCCTCTTTGTGGGATTATTTTTTTCGGGCTGCAAACAAGCCGCAAACAAGCTTACCGATCAGGAAGTTAAAGATGGCTGGGCACTTCTTTTCGACGGTAAAAGCCTTAACGGATGGCGCGATTTCAAAGGCGGGACACCTGTTACAGCTCCCTGGAAAGCAGAAAAAGGAACATTGACATCGCTCGGTCTTGGAAGCGACAGTACGGGATACATAGTCACAGAGAAACAGTATGAAAATTTCATAATAGCCTTCGACTGGAAAATATCTGAAGGCGGCAACAGCGGACTTCTCTACCATGTGGTGGAACGCCCGGAACTAAAGGTACCTTATGTAACGGGGCCTGAATACCAGCTAATTGACGATGTTGGGTTTCCTGGTCCTGTTGAAGAATGGCAGAAATCAGCTGCAGATTATGCAATGTATGTGTGTGATCCGGAGAAAAAAGTCCTTAAAAAAACAGGTAAATGGAATACTTCCAGAATTGTCTTTGATAATGGTCATGTAGAGCATTGGCTCAATGGTCAGAAAGTGCTTGAATTTGAAGCATGGACCACAGACTGGTTCTCACGAAAAAAGAGCGGTAAATGGGATTTTGCACCTGAATACGGACTTGCCAGGAGCGGAGTCTTTGCTGTGCAGGACCATGGCAGCAGGGTATGGTTTAAAAATATGAAAATAAAGGAATTACCGAGGAAGCCAAAACAGGAAACACTTTTCAACGGTAAGGATCTGACCGGATGGGATAAATACGGGACGGAACTGTGGTATGTCGATAACGGGGAGCTGGTATGCGAAAGCGGACCAGATAAAGAGTATGGATACCTGGGAACAAATAAATACTATGACAACTTCGATTTAAGCCTCGATTTCAAACAGGAAGCAAACGGCAACAGCGGAGTTTTCATTCGGTCATACATAAAAACCGGGGTTGAGATTTCTGGCTGGCAGGTTGAGGTAGCTCCGCCAAATCATGATACCGGTGGCATCTATGAATCTTACGGAAGAGGATGGATCGCCCAGATACCGGATGAAAAGGAGACTATTCTTAAGAAAGATGACTGGAATACCATGCGAATTAAGGTTGATGGAGATAGCATTACAACCTGGCTGAACGGAAACATCATGACTGAGCTGAAAGACGAAAAAATCGGACAGGGTAAAGGCCGGATATTACTGCAGATACACAGTGGCGGGGGAATTAAAGTAAGATGGAAGAATATAATGCTTAGCGAATTGTGAACAGGATCAAAAAATAAAGTATAAGCCGGAAGCAGAGATCATGATTTCCAGCTTAATTTATGATCGTTATCCTGAATGATCTTGTTGTGATCCATAAGCCATCTGAGCACTTTTATGACCTTTTCTTCGGGATGATTGATCATTTTAACAAGTTCTTCAGGATCAGGTTTCTGTTCTTCAAGAATTGTTTTTATCTCTTCAAGTATCAGGTCAAATTCATATTTGCTAAGGTCAAGTTCATTCCTGTCGCGGCATACATCGCAGATACCGCATCTGTCCGACTCCTCGCCAAAATAATCAAGAAGCATAACCGACCTGCACCTGTTTTGTGATTCAGCATAATCGATCATTTTTTCAAGACGAGCCAGGTACTTTTCTTTAACATGGAGATAGTTGTCAGGTGAAATCATAAGTGCCTTCCTGGTGAGACGTTCCTCAGTAAAGATGACAAGCGCCGTTTTTTTGCCTGGTATATACCTTATTATGTTCATTGAAGATAGTTTCACAAGGTACTGATACACTGAGTCCCTGCTAATTGCAGATTTTCTTGCCAACGATTCTTCATTAATTGCCACATATTCAGTAAACATTCCGGTATATGACCTGAGCACCAGTTTTATGAATCCGTCGAATGATTCGTTAGCTACCTGAAACTTGTAAAGATCATCCCTTCCTACCACAAAATGAACCCGGGAAGGATTATTAATTTCTTCAGTAAATTCCACATAACCTTCTCTCTGAAGAAATGCAAGGCTGTTGTAGGTTTCTATCACCGGCAGCCTGTACCTCGAAACAAAATCCGCCATATTGAAATCGAAAACATTGTCTTTTCCTGAGCCCAGAGGAACCATAAGATAATTGCAGAGCGCCTCGTATATGTCTTTTATTTTCTCCAGAGGTGGAAATTTATGACCAAGTGATTCCTTAAGCCGGTTTTTATCGGATGGTGAGTAAAGGAGTACTGCATAAGCTGGCTTATTATCTCGTCCTGCCCTTCCGCTCTCCTGGAAATAATTTTCGATGGCATCAGGGATATCCCAGTGTATAACAAAGCGGACATCAGCTTTGTCGATACCCATTCCAAAGGCATTTGTGGCGACAATAATACGCGTCTCTCCTGAAGACCAGGCGGCCTGTTTTTTATCTCTGAGCTCATCAGGCAAGCCTGCATGATAATAATCGGCACTTATACCGTTTTCAACAAGAATCTCAGCTACCTCCCTGCACTTTTTTCTGCTCCTTACATATACTATGCCGCAGCCATTCACTTTTTTAAGCGTTTTGACCAGATATGTACCTTTTTCCTCTGCTTGCCGGACCAGATAGGAGATATTCTTCCGGGCAAAACTTGTGCGCAGTACATTCTTCTCCCTGAATTCAAGTTTAGCCATTATGTCTTCAATGACCTGCGTGGTTGCTGTAGCTGTAAGCGCCAGAAAGGGAACCTCCGGGGCAATAAGGTTTCTCAGCAGGGCAATTTTCAGATAAGATGGACGGAAATCGTAACCCCATTGTGATATACAATGTGCTTCGTCGACAGCAACAAGTGACAAGTTAAGGCGGCCAATCTTCCCC
>Ga0208980_10001340_pt1 | contig 14875 bp, 16 predicted proteins | sample WetSurMetagenome_3_FD_187993 | JGI IMG/M metagenome (GOLD analysis project Ga0208980, IMG submission 187993) | Wetland microbial communities from Twitchell Island in the Sacramento Delta, sample from surface sediment Aug2011 Site A1 Bulk (version 2) | ecosystem: Environmental > Aquatic > Marine... | reverse complement strand
TAGGGCGCGATGGTGATGATGCCGTCGCCGCGCCGTCCCGACCGCTGCCCTTCGGCGGCCTCGATCTCGGCCAGCGCGGCGGCATAACCCTGGCCCGGCGCGCCGTACTCGGGTCGCGCCGCGTAAGTCCTGGCTGAGATGACGCCGAGCCCCAAGAGAAGGGCAAGCGCCCCCAGCGCGATCCACCCGACTTCGCGCGGCCAGGAAAACTCGATGGCACTCGCCAGCCCACCGAGCAGCAAGGCAGCCAGGATCGCCACCCCGCCGGTCCGTGGTACCGGCGAGCGGTGAAGCGAACGCTCATTGGGATGGTCGAGCACATGAAATACCGACTGGGGATCGAGGAAGCGGTGCGTCAGCCAGGTACTCAGGGCGAAGGTGCTCAAGCAAGCGAGGACGAGCCAGAGGTTCTCCATGCTAATGAGCGATTAGCGTCGCGGCCCTTCCCGCAGCGGTTGTCAGCACGCAGACCCGCCCGGCGGATCGCAGACTTCTCGCAGTGCTCTTGGGGCGACTCAACCCTCCCGAGCCAGGGCCGCCTCCACCTCGTCGCGCTTGCCCCGGCCGGCCAACGACTCGATGAGCTGCAGGGCAAAATCCATCGCGGTGCCGGGGCCGCGGGAGGTGATCACGCGACCGTCCGCGACCACGGGCGCCTCGAGCATCTGGACCCGCGGATACCGCTCGCCCGAAAGGGTCCCGGGATAGGCGGTGGCGGATCGCCCATCGAGCAGGCCGGCGTTGGCCAGCACGCGCGGGGCGGCACAGATCGCGGCGGTGTAGCCGCCGGCACCGGCGAGTCGCTGCAACAGCGCATGGACGCGCGGGTCGGCATCCAGATTGTCCGCACCCGGCAGCCCCCCCGGGAGCACGATCATGTCGAACGCATCCTCGGCCACCGCGGCGAGCGTGGTATCGGGCACCACAAGGGTGCCCCGACTCGCGCGAACCGGGCCTTCCTGCAGACCGGCGCTCACCACCTCGATGCCCGCGCGTCGCAGCAAATCAGTGACCGTGATGGCCTCGAGCTCCTCAAACCCCTCCGCCAGGGGTACCAGTACGCGTGGCATCGACTTCTCCGGTGGATGGATCGGATTGTTTCTGGGTGCCTCAGGCGCCGTGGCGCCCGCTCAGGATATGCAGGCCCTTGAGCAGATTGAGCGCCTCACTCAACTGGAAGTCGTCCAAGGCCAAGGGCTTGTCGCCTTCCTTCTTGTTTTTGCCGCCCTCCACGGGAGTCTCCTTAGCGCCCAGATGTCCGGCCAGGTCCTTCTCCTTGACGGGGTTGGTGCCCGCCTCGGCCTTGGCCGTCACCTCCAAATCCTGCAGCGCGATGTCCGGCTTGATGCCCTCAGCCTGGATCGATCGGCCCGAGGGGGTGAAATACTTCGCGGTGGTGAGCTTCAGCGCCGCATTCCGCTCGATGGGCATGATGGTCTGCACCGAGCCCTTGCCAAAGGTCTGGTGCCCCATGATGACCGCGCGCTTGTGATCCTGCAGGGCCCCAGCCACGATCTCCGAGGCGGAGGCGGAGCCCTCATTGACTAACACCACCATCGGCGCACCTGTGAGCACATCATCGGGACCGGCCTTGAACTCCTGGCGGGAATCCTGCTCACGACCCTCGGTGTAGACGATGAGTCCCCCGCTGAGGAAGGCATCGGAGACACTCACCGCACTGCTGAGCACCCCGCCGGGGTTGTTGCGCAGATCGAGCACCAGGCCCTGGAGCCGACCCTTGTTGTCGCCCGTGAGCTTGGCCACGGCCTTGACCAGATCATCGGCTGTGTGCGACTGGAACTGGGTGATGCGCACATAGCCGAAGCCCGGCTCGAGGAGGCGGCTCTTCACGCTCACCACATGGATGAGGTCGCGTACCAACTCGACCTTGATCGGCTTATCCTTGCCTTCGCGCATAATGGTCAGGGTGATCTTGCTGCCGGGCTTCCCGCGCATCAGGCTGACCGCCTCGCTCAGGTCCATCCCCTTCACCGGACGTTCGTCCAGGCGCACGATCAGGTCTCCAGGTCGAATGCCCCCTCGGGCAGCGGGGGTATCGTCGATCGGGGCAATCACCTTGATGAAACCGTCTTCGACGCCAACCTCGATGCCGAGGCCGCCGAACTCGCCAGTGGTACCCTCCTGGAGCTCCTTGTACTCGTCGGGGGTGAGATAGGTCGAATGGGGATCAAGTCCAGCGAGCATCCCGCGGATGGCGCTCTCGAACAGGGTCTTATCGTCCACCTGCTCCACATAGTCCTTTTTTATCCGCCCAAAAACCTCCGAGAAGGCCCGTAGGTCCTGCAGCGGCAGGCGGTTGGTGTCTGTGCTTGTATTTGTGGTTGCAGCCTCGGCCGCCGCACAACAGGCCGGGCTCGCGCAACCCGAGAGCACACCCGCGAGGACCGCGGCCCAAACAAGCCTAGAAGGGAGTTTCATTGCGCATGCCTGCCGGTAGTGGATGCATGGAGTGAAGCAAAGGCCGGCTTCGCCGTCAACGCGCGGGAAGCGGCACCGGCAAGCGCCTCGGCGAAATCATCACTTGTTCGATTGTTCGGCGGCGAAAACGTTCCGGGGTTGGTAGGCGCCGAGCGCATAACGGCGCCTACCCGGCGCTTGGCGCCGCCGGCGCACCATTGCGTGGGATCCATTGCTTTTCCCTGATGGCGGATGCCGAAGTATAGACCCGCCCGCGCCGCGCCCCCACTGTCGCCCACCAGGGCCATAGGCTCGCCTTCCTGAACCCACTCGCCGACCTCCTTCAGCAGGGTTTGGTTGTGCCCGTAAAGGGTCATGTAGCCTTCGCCGTGGTCGAGGATCAGCAGCAGACCGAACCCCCGCAGCCAGTCCGCGTATACTACCCGCCCGATATGCACCGCGCGGACCTCCGCGCCCTCGCTGGCGGCGATGAAGACCCCGTCCCAGCGAATCGACTCACTCTCTTTTGGCGCGCCGAAGCGTGCCTCCAGGCTGCCCTTGACCGGCCAAGGCAATCGCCCACGGAGACGACCGATGGGCTTAAAGTCGCCGCCGAGCCCGGTGACGGCCTCCCGCTGCAGGGTCTCAATCAGTTGGCGCATGGCGGTCGCGTCGGTCTCCAGACCGCGCAGACGACGACCCTGCGCATCGAGGAGGCGGTCGAGCGCCGCCATCACCGCCTTTCGCTCCGCCTGCCGCTCGGCGAGCTCGCCCTGCTCGCGCTCCCGCTCTTGGCGCAAGCCCTGCAAACGCGTCTGCTCCCCGCGCGAGGCCTCCAGCAGCTCCGCGAGCTCGCGGGTATGGGAAGCCACCAGCGCCACCTGCTCGGTGCGGGAGCGGGTCAAGTAATCATGATAGGCCAGGAGGCGGTTGAGATCGGTCGGGTCCTCTTGATTCAACAAGAGCTTGATCCGGTCCTGGCGGCCTAGGGCGTAAGCGGCCCTTAGCTGAGCGGCCAAGCGGTTACGGGCTGAGGCCAGCGCCTGGAGCTTGGAGCGGCGCTGCGCATCGATCTCCTCGAATCGACGCGTCGCCGACTCGGTTGATTCGGTCAGACGACGGATCTCTTTCGCCGACCGGGAGATCGCCTCCTCGAACTGGCGCAACTGGGCCTCGAGCTCAATGCGTTGCTCCCGCTCGGCGCCGATCTCCCGCGAGAGCTGCTCCATCTCTTGCTCCATGGAGCGCAAGGTCTCCTCTTTGTCCTCGATAGTCTCATCGGCCCCCCACGCGACGCCGGCCACGGCCAACACCACCGCTACGACCCACCAGATGACCCCGTTGGCGTGGGCAACGGCATGCCATCCGGGGGTTGGTGTCCGGTTCCGATGCAAATGAGGCTTCTCAAGGCGCAAAGTTGAAGCGTATTATTCTATTGTGATTCACTTAAACCTGGACCAGAGCATGTCGCGCACCTACGCCACCACCTATCCTCCGGTGCTGCAACAAGATGACGACGCCGAGGTCGATCTCTTCGCCGACGATGCCGACATCGAGCGTGCGTCCCGATCACTCAAGGCGATGTCCCACCCGCTGCGGCTGAAGATCCTCTGTACCTTGGGCGGCGAAGAGGTCAGCGTTCAGGACATCGTCGATGCTGTGGGCACCTCCCAGAGCAACATCTCTCAGCACCTCGCCATCCTGCGTGACAAGGGCATCCTCGCCTCGCGCAAAGACGCCAACCGGGTCTACTACCGCGTGAGCGATTCGCGCACGCTGCAGCTCGTCGGCATGATGCGAGAGGTATTCTGCCATCACGATCACCTGGGAGAAGCTCCGTTTCGCTGAGCTGCGACCTGACCAAACCCCTCGGGCGCCGGCTGCCCGGACACCGCGCAAGTCTGCCGCGTGGTCATCGTTTGCATCCGGCTTTATACTGACGGCCCTTCGTCAGCGGGAGTGGTCCCCTCGTAGGGGGCTGCGATGATTTGAGCCTATATGAACCCTTTATCCGCTTCAACGACCCAATGGTTCGAGTTTGTGATCAGCCACTGGATGCTGTTCGTGGCCCTGGTGCTGATCCTCGCGCTGCTGGTGCACAACATCCTGTTCGCCAGCCGCGGTTCGGTGGATCCCCTGCAGGCGACGCAGTTGATCAATCACGAGGCAGCGGTGGTCATCGACGTGCGACCGGCGGCCGACTTTTCCCAGGGCCATATCATCAATGCGCTCAACATCCCCATCAACGGATTCAAGAATCAGATGGGAACACTGCAGAAGTACAAAGATCAGCCGATCCTGGTGAACTGCCGCTCAGGCTCCCAATCGTCGATCGCATGCACCCAGTTGCGCAAGGAAGGATTCCAGCGGGTCCACAACCTGCGCGGGGGCATACTGGCCTGGCAGGCCGCTAGCCTCCCGCTGACCAAGAAGCGCCGATAGCTCAGGCTCGTCCTCCTTTCCCACCGCCCAACGCCAGGAAACCGAAACCGATGGCCGAAGAGTCCCCCACCACCGAGCAGCCGCGCCAGATGGCCTTTCAGCGGATCTACCTTAAGGACGTGTCTTTCGAGGCACCGAACGCGCCCGAGATATTCCGCCAGGAATGGCAACCGGAAAATGACCTCAACATCAGCACCGGCGTGAAGCAGATTGCCGCCGACACCTATGAGGTGGTGCTCTCGGTCACCCTGACCACAAAAATTGGGGCCACGACCGCCTTCTTGGTTGAGGTGCAGCAGGCCGGGATCTTCAGCTTTCAGGGCTTCAGCCAACAGGAGTTGGCGCCCCTGCTCGGTGCCTACTGCCCTAACGCCCTATTTCCCTATGCACGGGAAGTCATCTCCGACCTGGTGAGCAAGGGTAGCTTCCCCGCCATGGTGCTGCAGCCGGTGAATTTCGACGCCCTCTTCATGCAGCACCAGCAGCAGATCGCGGCCCGCGCGGCGCCTGCGGCCGGCGAAAAGCAGCATTGACGGAACCCGATCTGCCGCGCAAGGTCGCGGTTGTTGGCGCCGGCTCTTGGGGCACGGCGATTGCGCTTCTGCTCTCTCGCAACGGCTACCGCGTCACCCTTTGGGGGCATCTGCGCGAGGAGATCGAGGCGCTGCGCCAGGACCGGGAGAATCGCGCCTTTCTTCCCGGCTTTGCACTGCCCGAAGGAATCCAACCAGAGCACGACCTCCCCGCCGCCCTCGAGGGAGCCAGCGAGGTCGTCATCGTCGTACCCAGCCACGCCTTCGCCTCGGTCGTGGCCCAGGTCGCCCCCCGGCTAGCGGTGGGGAAGGGCATCAGCTGGGCGACCAAAGGCTTTGAGCCGGGGAGTGGGCGGTTGCTCCACGAGGTCGCCCGGGAGGCTCTCGGCGATGGGGAGCTCGCCGTGATCTCCGGGCCCAGCTTCGCGCGCGAGGTCGCCCTTGGGTTGCCGACCGCGGTAACTGTTGCCTCCACCACCCGGCAGCGCGCCGCCGAGGTGGCGGGTCTGTTTCATAGCGAGCGATTTCGCGCCTACACCAGCGACGATATCATTGGCGTTGAGGTAGGCGGCGCGACAAAAAACGTTCTTGCCATTGCCACTGGGATCGCCGACGGCCTGGGTTTTGGCGCCAACACCCGCGCGGCCCTGATCACCCGCGGTCTGGCCGAGATCACTCGGCTGGGCCTAGCCCTCGGGGGTCGTGCCGAAACCTTTATGGGGCTCGCGGGTCTTGGGGATCTGGTGCTTACCTGCACCGACGATCAGTCGCGCAACCGACGGATGGGGCTCGCTTTGGCACGGGGCCTGGGCGTCGACGCGGCAAGGGCACAGATCGGTCAGGAGGTCGAGGGCCTACACACCGCCCGCGAGGTGCTTCGGCTCTCCCGCCGGCTCGGCATCGAGATGCCGATCAGCCAGCAGGTTTGCACCGTGCTTTTCGACGACCTCTCACCCGCTCAGGCCGCCCATAACCTCTTGGAGCGGGAGGGCAAGACCGAGGTCTGGTAGCGCTAGCCGGCGCCGTGGAAGCCCTGCTGTCGCCATGCCTCAAAAACGACCACCGAGACGGCGTTGGAGAGATTGAGGCTACGCTGGCCACCGCGCATGGGAATGCGCAGACGCTGCTGGGGAAGCACCTGCTCCAGGATGTCCCTGGGTAGACCCCGCGTCTCGGGGCCAAACAGGAGCGCATCGCCGAGCTGGTAAACAACCTGAGTGTAAGGGATGGTCGCACTGGTGGTGAATCCGAAGAGCCGTTGCGGGGCCTCGCGGCCGAGAAACTCCGAAAAGCTGTTGTGCTCGCGCACATCAACCCACTCGTGATAGTCCAGTCCCGCGCGGCGAAGACGGCGGTCGTCGAGAGCAAATCCGAGCGGGCGAATCAGATGCAATTGGCAACCCGCGTTGGCGCAGAGTCGGATCACGTTGCCGGTGTTCGGAGGAATCTCGGGCTGATAGAGGACTACCCGGAACATACCTTCAACCTCAACGGCGCCGGTACCGTTACGCCGCCCCAGACCGCAGTAAGCCACAACAGGGCACACCGATGAGCCAGCCAGCCGACCCCCGCCTGCAGATCGACTTCTGCGGCCTTCGTTTCAATACCCCGCTGGTACTGTTGTCGGGCTGCGTTGGGTTCGGCGAGGAGTACACGCGGGTACAAGGATTCTCCAACCAGGACGCGGGTGCCGTGTGCCTGAAAGGTACCACTCTTGCACCCCGCCTGGGTAATCCTCCGCACCGTGTCTACGAGACACCGGCGGGGATGCTCAACGCCATCGGCCTGCAGAACCCCGGCGTCGATGTGGTCGTACGCGACATCCTGCCAACCCTTGATTTCAGCGAAACCCGATTCATTGCCAATGTCTCGGGGTCAACGGTGGAGGAGTACCGCGAGGTAACCCATCGCTTCGACGACTCTCCCATCGACGCCATGGAGATCAACATCTCCTGCCCGAACGTCAAGAAAGGCGGCGTGGCCTTCGGCCACGACCCCGTCATGGCCGCGCAGGTGGTGGCAGCCTGTCGAGCCGCCACCCGCAAGCCCCTGATCACCAAGCTCTCGCCCAACCAGACAGATATCGCCACGGGCGCCCGAGCCTGCCTCGAGGCCGGCTCCGACGCCTTTTCGGTGATCAACACCCTGATGGGCATGGCCATCGACATCGAGCGCCGCTCACCGGTGCTCGGCAACAACCAGGGAGGACTCTCCGGACCGGCCATTCGGCCGATCGCGGTACTCAAAGTTCATCAGGTCTACCAGGTCTGTCGCCCGCACGGCGTGCCGATCATCGGCCAAGGTGGCGTGCAGACGGCAGCCGATGCGCTGGAGTTCCTGATCGCTGGCGCATCCGCGGTGGGTGTGGGCACGGCGCTATTCTACGATCCTTTGGTATGCCGAAAGATCAATCAGGGCATCGCAGACTACCTGGCACGACACGCGTTGGGCTCGGTGGCGCAACTGGTCGGCTCGCTGCGCCTGCATGGCTCCGCTGGCCCGAGCTGCGTGTGCTGAGGGCCACCTATCCCCTATGGGATAGCGGCCCGGTGCTTGTCCGGTGACACAGCAGTCGTGGTATATTACCGATTGTTGATAAACCCGCCTTTGCCGCGAACATCTGGACCAAGAGACCGATTTGGGGGAATAGCGATGAGCGATATCGAAGCGTTGAAGAGAGAGAAACAAGCCTTGATCGAGAAGATGCTCGACATGCAGAAGCAGTTCATCGAGTACGAGCACGATCACGGCGTGAGCGGCAAGGACTACTGGGCATCCGCGGATGGCCTGCTCGCAAACTATCGGCATGAGTATCTGGACATGGCCAACCGGGTGGTCGATCTGGCCCATCAGATCGTAGGGTCCTCGCGAGTCTAGCCTCCCTCGGTGCGCTGGTGGAGCTCCTCCACCGGTGCAAGTGCCGCGAAGCCGCTCTTTGTGGGGCGGCTTTTTGCGTTCTGGCGGGAGGTCCCCCCGGGACACGCTTCCCCACAGAGGATGCCCGCTGGTACAAGCCATCTTTTGGGGCTGGCCGTCGACTTGACGCGCCCACAACCCTTCCCCGGACTGAAGCAAGATAGTGTCGGTTCGCCAGCTCCATCTCTGGGACACCAGTCCCACCGAGGCCGCCGCGATACAGCTGCGCCTGGGTGATCGGGTAATCGCCGAGGACGCGCTGGGATCAGTCCGCTCCGTAGCCGGTATCGACGTCGGTTTCGAAGACGGGGGCAAGGTGGCCCGGGCTGCCGTCGTCGTCTTGGGCTTTCCCGGCCTGGAGGTCCTGGAGCAGATCCTGGCGCGACGGGCGTCCTCGTTCCCTTATATCCCGGGGTTGCTGTCGTTCCGGGAGATCCCGGCGGTTCTGGATGCCTTCGAGCGCTTGCGTTTCAACCCCGACCTCATTCTCTGCGACGGCCAGGGACTGGCCCATCCGCGTCGCTTTGGGCTGGCTTGTCACCTCGGTGTCCTCACCGATCTTCCAACTATTGGCGTGGCCAAGACCCGTCTGGTTGGGACCCACACCGAGCCCGGTTTGGCGCGGGGCGACTGGGCACCACTGTGGGACGCTGGATCCGTTATCGGGGCGGTGCTGCGGACACGTTCCCAGGTCAAACCGCTCTTCGTCTCCATCGGCCACCGCATCGGCCTGGACACGGCCATCGGATATGTGCTGGCCTGCTCGCCTCGATTTCGCTTACCGGAGACCACCCGCCGAGCGCACCGTCTCGCCTCTGGGTGAGACCCGCCTTGGGTCCGCCGGCCATCGCCTCACGCCGGGCGCAGGTGCTCGATGTACCGGGGGACGTCCTGCATCACCAAGCGCATCGCCCGGCCGACCGCCACCACCGGGGCCTGGTCTCCGACAAAGCGGAGCTCGCAACGGACATATCCTCGGCTGTTGAGCGGAAGCGGGATCATGTCTCGATAGGTATAGATGCTCTCGCCAACCTCGCCGCCCGCACACACCAGGGGACCGGAGGGTAGCCCCCCCTCCAGCGAGACCCCCTCCAATATCAGCTCCCCCGCCTGCCACCATCGGGTCCGCTCCAGGGAGCCGGCGAGGGTCTGGAGGATGTAGGCGCGCGAGAAATGCACCTTGAGATCGGCGCCGACGATCTCAAGTCGATCGACGACAGAGCCGAGTAGCTCGATACTGCTGGTATCCATGGTGTGGACTCACAAAAACGATCGCTGCCGCCGATAGCTGGGGAACCGCTGCTGGAATCAAGCCTTGTGGCTCTTAGATCGCATCGCCGTGGATCAGCCCGTTGTCGCCGCCGAGTCCAAGCTCCTTAATCTTCCGGGTCAGGGTGTTGCGACCCCAACCCAGGAGCCTCGCTGCCTCCTGTCGCCGGCCGCCCGTCTGCGCCAAAGCCGTCTCGATCAGGATGGACTCAAACGCCGGCAGTGCGGTCTCGAGAAGCGCCGTCTCCCCGGCGCCTAGCCGCTGGCTGGCCCAGGCCTGTAGGGCGGTTTCCCAGCCCGCTGCCTCAAGCCCCCCGGGTTGCGCCTGCCTGCGGAGCTCGGGCGGTAGGTCTGATGGATGAATCTCTGGACCCGACGCCATCACCGTGAGCCAGCGCGCGGTGTTCTCCAATTGCCGCACATTCCCGGGCCAATCCAGCTCCCGAAGTATTCGGCTTGTTTCCCCCGTTAGGACCTTAGGTTCGACACCAAGCTCAAGTGCGGCCTGGGCCAGAAAGTGACTTGCGAGCAGGGGGATGTCCTCGCGACGATCGCTTAAAGAGGGTAGGTGGATACGGATTACATTGAGTCGGTGAAACAGATCCTCGCGAAACCGACCCTTGGCGACCAACTCCTCGAGATTCTGGTGCGTGGCGGCGATGATGCGCACGTCGACTCTGCTCGGTGCTATCCCCCCGACCCGGTAGAACTCTCCTTCCGCCAACACCCGCAACAGACGGGTCTGCAGCTCCGCAGGCATGTCCCCAATCTCATCGAGAAATAGGGTGCCTCCATCGGCCTGCTCAAAACGTCCCATCCGGCGGTTTTGAGCACCGGTGAAGGCGCCACGTTCGTGTCCGAACAGCTCCGATTCCAGGAGATCGCGGGGTATCGCCGCCATGTTCAGGGCGATAAAGGGTCTCTCGCGGCGCGGGCTGTGGCGGTGCAGCGCCCTCGCCACCAATTCCTTACCGGTCCCAGACTCACCATTGATCAGCACCGTGATATTGGATCGCGCGAGCCGGCCGATCGCTCGAAACACCTCCTGCATAGCAGGCGCGCCGCCTACGATGTCCGGGTGATGGACGAGCTCTGCCCGAGCCGCTTCGGGCTCTCGGCTTCTCTGCCGGTGGGCTCGGCGCACCTGCTCCACCGCCTCTTCGAGGTCGAAGGGTTTGGGCAGATACTCAAAGGCGCCTTCGTGAAAAGCAGCGACCGCGGTTTCGAGATCGGAGTGCGCGGTCATGATGATGACCGGAAGATCAGGGTAACGGCCCTTGATCTGCTTGAGGAGGTCCAGTCCGTCGATCCCAGGCATGCGGATATCGGTGAGTATTACGTCTGGGGTCTCGCGCTGCAGGTTCTCCAAGATGCCCACGCCGTTGGAGAAGCTGGTGACCACCATGCCGGCCTTGTGCAGCGCCTTCTCCAGGACCCAGCGGATCGAGCGATCGTCGTCGACAACCCAAACGGCCGGGGCTTTATCCATGGGACGATTCCAGCGGGAGGTAAACTGTAAACAGGGTCTCTCCGGGCTTACTCTGGCACTCGATGAGACCCGCATGCCGGTTGATGAGGTTTTGTGCAATGGGCAACCCCAGTCCTGTCCCACCATTCCCTCCGGAGATCATCGGGTAGAAGATGCGATCAAGGAGTTGCGGCCCGATTCCCGGACCGTTGTCTTCGATCTCGACCTGTAACACCAAACGATGCCGCACCTGGCCAAGGGTGAACTGCCGGAGAACACGGGTGCGGATTCGGACACGGCCGGCATCGGACACCGCATGGGCGGCGTTGCGTAGGATGTTGAGAAATGCCTGGATCAACTGGTCGGGATCGGCGGAGAGCTCGGGGATGCTGGGGTCGTAATCGCGCTCAATGCACAGAAGCGGACCGGACTCGGCGCGTACCAATCCGACCACTCGCTCCAGGATCTCGTGGATATTCACTAGCCGGCGCTTGGGCGGGCGGTTCGGACCGAGCATCCGATTCATTAGGGCCTGGAGCCGGTCGGCCTCCTCGATGATGATGCGGGTATAGTCGTGCAGCGCCGGGTCGGGCAGCTCCTGCTCGAGTAGTTGGGCCGCACCCCGCAATCCACCAAGCGGATTCTTGATCTCATGCGCCAACCCGCGCACCAGGGCTTGCACCGCCTGGTGCTGTACGATGAGCTGCTCCTCGCGGCTAATGCGCAGATGTCGGTCAACCTGGTGCAACTCCACCAGGATCTCGTTGGGTGCTTCCGCATGGTAGAGGGGTTGCACCGAGCAATTCACCCGGATCTCGCGGCTATCGGGCAAGGCCAACGGCATCTCCCGCTCGGTGAAGGGATGGCCGTCGGTGAGGGCCCGGCGCAGCTTCTCCTCCACTTTTTTGTCGGGGCAGGGCAAGACCCCCGACACCGTGCCACCTAGTATGTGGCGAGCACTGACCGCGAACAGCATCTCGCCGGCGGGGTTGATATAGCTCAAACACAGGGATGCATCGAACAAGAGGACCGCGGTTGCGAGGTTGTCGAGGATGCGGTGCTCGATCCCGCTCGGCGAAGGCTGATTTAGGTTGTTGACGATGCGTGGTGGCACGGCTATTGGGCCTTCGCTTTTGGCCTCGGCAGCAGAAAGCGTCTGCGCCGGGGCAATTCCTTGCCGGTTACTTCTCTGGTGCTGTGGCTTTTAGAGGCAAGTTTCACACCAGGCCTCCGGATTCTGGGCCCGGACCCCACTTCTGGCACCGGAGCAGCCAATCTACGAGCGTTCTGGCTGGAGCTCCGTCGTTCCTTGTGGCAGATAAGCTGACGCGTTCGCACTATTATGGTGCGGTCCGCTACCGGTCGCTAAATCGACTTGCTCGGCCGGAGCGGAGGCGCGTGCGACTTCACCGGGCCCGAACAAAAAGCCCCCGCGGGCGGGGGCTTTTTGTCGAATCGGGCAGCCTCTGCAACTAGAGGCTGTAGTACAGATCGAACTCGATGGGATGGGTGGTCATGCGCAAGCGCGTCACCTCTTCCATCTTGAGATGGATGTAACCATCGATGAGATCGTTGGTGAACACCCCCCCAACAGTGAGGAACTCGCGGTCCCGATCGAGGGCCTCCAGGGCCTGGTCCAGTGAATGGCAAACCGTCGGCACCGCCTTGGCCTCTTCTGGGGGCAAGTCGTAGAGGTTCTTGTCCAGTGGATCGCCGGGATGGATTTTGTTCTGGATCCCATCGAGTCCGGCTAGGAGCATCGCCGAGAACGCAAGATAGGGATTGGCCAATGGATCGGGGAAACGGACCTCGATGCGACGCCCTTTAGGATTGGCCACCCAAGGGATCCGGATTGAGGCAGAACGGTTACGCGCCGAGTAGGCCAGCATGACCGGAGCCTCGAACCCTGGCACGAGGCGCTTGTAGCTGTTGGTACCAGGGTTACAGAAGGCGTTCAGGGCTCGGGCATGCTTGATGATGCCACCGATATAGTAGAGCGCCAATTCGGAGAGGCCGCCGTACTTGTCGCCGGCAAACAGATTCTGGCCGTCCTTGCCGAGGGACTGATGGCAGTGCATGCCACTACCGTTGTCGCCGACCAGGGGCTTGGGCATGAAGGTGGCGGTCTTACCGTACGCGTGGGCCACGTTCCAGACGCAGTACTTCAGCACCTGGTTCAAATCGGCCCGGTGAGTCAGGGTATCGAACTTGGTCCCGATCTCGCACTGTCCGGCAGTGGCCACCTCGTGGTGATGCACCTCGGTCTCCAGACCCATCTCGTGCATGGCCAGGCACATGGCGGCACGGATGTCGTTGAGGGAGTCCACCGGAGGCACCGGGAAGTAACCGCCCTTGACGGTGGGGCGGTGGCCGATGTTACCGTCATCGTAGACGCGCTCGGAGTTCCAGTGGGCCTCTTCGGAGTCAACCTTATAGAAGGCTCCGGTGATATCCGCCCCCCAGCGGACATCGTCGAGGATAAAGAACTCCGGCTCGGGGCCGAAATATGCGGTGTCGGCGATGCCAGTCGACTTTAGATAGACCTCGGCGCGCTTGGCGAGGGAGCGGGGGTCGCGCTCATAGCCCTGCATGGTGGTGGGCTCGAGGATATCGCAGCGCAGGATGAGGCTGGATTCGTCCGAGAAGGGATCGAGCACGGCGGTGGTAGGGTCGGGCATGAGCACCATGTCGGACTCTTGGATACCCTTCCATCCCGCGATGGAGGAGCCGTCGAACATCTTGCCATCCTGGAAGAATTCTTCATCGACGAGCGCAGCGGGCATGCTCACATGCTGCTCCTTGCCGTGGGTATCGGTGAAGCGGAGGTCGACGAACTTAACTTCCTTTTCTTCGATTAGCTTGGTCACTTCAGAGGACATTTTGCTGGTCTCCCGATAGGGTCAAAATTACTGCTCGGCTTGCGATGGCGAGGAGCCCCGTAAACGCCTTCCACTCACCGCATCCGCGGGAAAGGGGCGGTCCGACCGTATGAGCACAAAAGATGCCACAAGTAACAAGGTCCCATGCTTGTGCCTACCGAGGATCTAAGCAGCGAATCGATTGACCGTTGAATCAGCTAGTTGCGACCTCATGAAGAATCTAGCACGGCACCGCGACGTCTGCTTTCGGACTTCTGACTTTGCACCGGCTTAGGGCGCCGCACTAGATTAGCGCGGGTCGTGGGTAAAGCGCACTACTTTTGTGCGCACAGGAGAGAGGGCGTCTCGTCGGGCAGAAGCGGGGGCCGACCCTGCGTGCTCCGGTGGAGCAGCAACCGATCCCTATTCAACGGGGGTGGGTGGTGAAAAGTTGGACCCCAATGTCGTCAACTTAGCATCATCTCTATGAATTAGTTAATATATTTCTTATACATTGAGCGGGGACAAGTCTATGAAGAGACACGATCAAGTCCAGATGAATGCGGAAGAGATGCATGGATCGTCGGTCACTTAATTTTGTTTATACATGTATAACCAATACTTTGTCCGGAAATTCCGCCTCTCGGCTACGGCGTTTACCCGCGTTCGCGATCTGCTCTTCGCCCGCCTGGCCGCGTTCATGCTGAACCTGCGCAAGGGCAGTACCGAGCAGGAGCTCACGGGGTTGTTGCGACCTTGGAGCAACAGCCGGTAGAAGCCGCCTTCTGGGAAGGCAGCGAGGACTCGGCGATCATCGCCCTCGATCCTTCGGCCGGGCAGCGGCGCGACTGTCGCGCTCAGGGGATGGCGGGTGCGCCTGCGCGGGGGGGAGCCGGAGATTCTGGCCACCTCGATCTTGGAGGAGGCGCGTCTGCCGGCACGGCTGTTCGCCCATCTGGAGCGTGGAGGAG
>Ga0208980_10001338_pt1 | contig 14882 bp, 9 predicted proteins | sample WetSurMetagenome_3_FD_187993 | JGI IMG/M metagenome (GOLD analysis project Ga0208980, IMG submission 187993) | Wetland microbial communities from Twitchell Island in the Sacramento Delta, sample from surface sediment Aug2011 Site A1 Bulk (version 2) | ecosystem: Environmental > Aquatic > Marine... | reverse complement strand
CGTCAGCGCCGATGGTACTGCGACAGTGGGAGAGTAGGTAGTCGCCGACCTTATAACTGAAAGCCTTCCCGAATTATCGGGAGGGCTTTCTTGTTTAATGTACTCACCCCCCTGCCCCCTCTCTGCTGAAGCAAAGAGGGGGTTATCTCATTGTATACTAATTAATTTCCCCTTCATTACAAAGTAGAGTGGGGGATAAAGGCGGTGAGTTCATGTGATCATCTTCTCTGTTTAAAGGTTTCTTTTAAAATTACTATATTTGATAAACCACATTTCATAAATGCAATTCCTTTCTGATAACGACCTGGAGAAAACGAAAAAGCTCCACATACCCGAGGGACCTGTTATTGTCGAAACACTCCTGCAAATCATTAACTATAAAAGACTGAACAAGGTCTTTTCAGAACTGCATGATAAAGATCCGGTTCTTTTTATAAACTCATTGCTCGACGAACTTGAACTGAAATATGAAATACCCGGGGAGGACCTTAGAAACATTCCATCTCAGGGACCATTTGTAACTGTTTCAAATCACCCTTACAGGGGAATAGATTCAATGCTGCTGTTCAGGCTTATTTATGAGAAGAGAACTGATTTTAAAATAATGGCAAGCTTCCTCCTCCAGAAAATTGAAGCTCTGCATGACATAATCCTGCCGGTAAATACCTTTGAGACAAATAATTCCATTAAATCATCATTCGGTGGAATTAAAGAAGGTATTTTACATCTTAAGAACAATAGTTGTCTTGGTATTTTTCCAGCCGGTGAAGGATCGACCGATTATGAGATTTCCAATATAATCCTTGACAACGAATGGCAGACTCCTGCAATCAAGTTTATCAAGAATGCAAAAGTACCGGTTGTCCCGATCTATTTTCACGGTACAAGTTCATGGTTAATGCATATTGTAAGGACCATTAATCCTTTGTTGAAAGCAGCTCCCCTTCCTAAAGAGATCCGTCATAAAAGAAACAGAAATGTAATGATCAGGATAGGAACTCCTATAACTGTAAAGGAACAATCGGAATTTAAAGATATAGCCAAATACGGTCGATACCTGAGAGCCAGAACTTATTCACTTGGTTCTGCACTGGAAGCAAAGAAATTTTTCGATCTGAAACCGATCAGGTTAAAACCAATCCCTGAACAGGTTACAGGTGCAACATCTGAACTGATACTGAAAGAGGAATTTAACAGAATCAGAAAAGAGTATGAACTGTTCACTACAAAAAACTATTCTGTTGTCTGTACTCCGACATGGATAATTCCGGAGATCATTAATGAAATTGGACGACTCAGGGAACTGACATTCAGGGAAGTTGGGGAAGGTACCAATAAAAGCACTGATATTGATGAATATGATCTGTATTATAACCAACTTTTTATTTGGGATGCTGAAGCCAACAGGATCGTGGGTGCGTACAGGATCGGAAAAGGTAAAGAAATAGCAGATATTTATGGGTTGAAAGGTTTCTATATTACTTCACTCTTCAGGATAAAAAAGGGCTTTTTACCCATAATGAGAGAATCACTCGAGCTTGGAAGATCATTTATCGTAAAAGATTATCAGAAGAAAGCAATTCCCCTTTTCCTTTTATGGAAAGGAATTATGCTTTTTCTTCTGCGCAACCAGGAATACAGGTACCTTATCGGCCCGGTCAGTATAAGCAATGAATTTTCAAAATTCTCGCGGAGCCTGATTGTTGAATTTATCAGGACTTATTTTTTTGATAAGGATAAGGCCAGGTTTATTGTGCCAAGGAAAAAATTCGTTGTGAAACATGATAATGTGATTGACAGAAAAATATTTCTTGATGCTGCAGAGAGGGATATCAATAAGATTGAACGTATTATAATGGATATTGAGCCAGGATACAGGATCCCCGTTCTTCTGAGGAAATATCTGGAGATCAATGGTAAGATTATCGGATTTAATGTCGATCCTAAATTCAACGATTGTCTGGACGGATTGCTTATTATGGATCTTTATAAGGCTCCTCCCGATTACTATAAAAGCATGTCGAAGGAATTCTCCGATGATTCAATCATCACACAAAGATTCAGAATGTAATCTAAATAAGCTAAGCGACAAAATTCCGGCGTAAAGTTCTGTTAATAGAACTTATATCTTTTATCGACAATATTAGCCGATTTTCTCAGTGCTTCGTAGGCTTCATAGCTGCCTCTCATCTGAAAGGTCGAAGTAAGTCTTTCTTTTAGAAGCTTAAGATCTTCTTCACTTGCCGTGGCAGCATTGTTTACGGCTAGCATAAATACTCCGTTTTCACCTTTCACAGGACCGGTAACAACCCCCTGTTTTGAAGCAGATGCCGCTGAAATCAAGGCAGGCTCGGCTCCTGCTCCCGGTACTGAATATGATCTGAAATTTATCTGGGTTGCTTCCTGGACTTTAAGACCCATTGCACTTGCTAAATCATCAAGGCTTTTACCTGACTGGTTATTTTTTTCAAATTCAGCTTCTATAATTTCAGCCTTTTTATCCTTGGTTACAAGGAACCTGATATCATTCTCAACATCTTTAATTGGTGCAATTCCTTCCTCCTGAACCTTTGTACAATAAGCAACAACATATTTATCGCCTACTTCGAAAACAGCCTGCTGATTATTGTCAAGGACAATATTGCCTTTTTCGCCAAGGAATAAAGAAATAATCAGATTTCTGGGATTGTCAAGTCCCGGAAGAGCTTTCTGTGATGGAGTAATATCATTGGCAACACGTTTTGTAAGTCCTTGAGCGGTTATTGCCTGATTGAATTTATCATAAGTATTGTTGGTACCTGCAAACTGGCTGGCTTCACTGTAAACTTTCTGGTTTGTAACCGATCCGGGAATGATCTTTCTGTCAACTATACCAATATCATACTTACGGGTCTTTTTTGACTGGTCAAGAATCTCAATAATGTGAATTCCGAATGTTGTCTCAACAGATGTAATGTCTCCCTTTTTGCCTGAGAAGCATGCATTGCTGAACGGGACAACCATTCTTCCTTCCGGGAACCAGCCAAGATCTCCCCCTAATTGAGCTGATCCCTGGTCATCAGAATTTGTTATTGCAATTGTAGCAAATGAAGTTCCTGATTTGATGAGTTTAGTAAGGCTGTCAGCCTGCTCTTTGGCCTGCTCAAGCGATCTATTCTGGCCTACTCCCAGAAGTATATGACGGACATGCACTGAATCGGGCCTGTCAGCTACACCGAGTAATTTAGCAATCTTCAATGTTCCTTCATCATTATAAGGGCCGAAAATGCTTGTCATATCCTCTTTTTTAACAAATTCTGTAAGAAATGGCGGCACTTCACTTAATGGTGTGAAAAATCCAACATGACGTGAATCTGCAGTAAGGTTTATGAACTGTAGCGGATCGGGTGCTTCAGCGAATTCAGTTTTTGTCTTATTAATCCATTCTTCGGCCTGTCTGATATCATCTTCTGATGGGACAACATCAAAAGTGACGTATTCAATATCCCTTAAAGGACTTTTCTTAAAAGTCTCCTTATGTTTTTCATAATATGATTCTATTTCCTCAGCTGTAATTTTGACAAGTGAATCAGAAACAGCAGAATAATTTTTAACAATGTAACTGAAATCAACTGTGGAAGCAGAAAGACTTCGGTCAAATTCTGCCTGTTTGGAAGTCACAAAAAGCCCTTTTGACACAAGGGAGTTGTATTTTGTGTTCATTCTATCGTCGACTATTTCATTCTCGAAGAACAACCAGTATTTTTTATAAGTTTCATCTACCTCAGTCTGTTTAAGAAAGTTTACCAGGAACGATTTGTTGAAAACACCTGTCTTCTGATCAGTAAATAACTGTAATACAATCTGGTGAGGGTTGTTCCCCAGAACAAGTTCATCTAATTCTTCGGTACTTACTCCTACACCAAGCTTTTTGTACTGGTTATTAAGTATCCTGTCCCTTATTATTTGCTGCCATGTCTGCTCCCTGATAGATTCTGTTGTCGATTCATCAATATTGCTATTCCCCGATAACTTGTAAATCTCAAGAAGGTTCTGCACCTGCTGTTCGAAATCCTGATAGGAAACCGATTCATCTCCGATCTTGCCGATCTCATAATATTTTTTTGCCTTGATTCTTTGTCCTCTGCCATTTCCAAAGAAATCGCTTACCACAAATAAAAATAATGAAAGCCCTATAACACCTGCAACTAGTACTCCTGCTTTTTCCCTTAAAAATTGAAGTGCTGACATGAATGATTGTTTTATATAATTAAATAAGGTACCGGTTTTAAATTCAGGCGACAAATATAACAAATTTCCTTTTAAAAAAGGTCCCGGAATCATTTGCACAGAATTTATTAATCCCCCGGACTGAAGTTACCTTCAAAATAATAGAATTAAGGTTGATTTTGCATAAGATATCAGAAAAAGCAATATGTACCCCCTCAATTTGAGGGATATAGATAAAAAAAATACCATTTTTATAAATTTTTTTTAAAAATTTGGGGGGTATTATATAAAAAAAGATATTTTTGCAAGAAAAAACTGAAAAATGGCAGAACTTAGATTTAGTGCATTAAAAGAAGTATTTAGCAGGGTACCGCTCGAGATAGTTACTCCGGCAAAAAATGTTTCAAAATATTTTGGCATAGATGTTTTTAATCTGCACAAAATGGAGCATTATCTGTCGAAAGAAGCATTCTCTGTTATTAAACGTGCAATTGAAGAAGGAAAATCCCTGACCAGGCAGGATGCTGATCAGGTTGCAATCGGGCTCAAAGCCTGGGCACTTGAAAGAGGTGCCACTCATTATACCCACTGGTTCCATCCTCTTACCGACGGAACAGCTGAAAAGCATGATGGATTCATTGAGTATGGAGACAATGGGCATATAGTTGAAAATTTTTCCGGCGCAGTTCTGGTACAGTCAGAACCCGATGCTTCAAGTTTCCCAAGCGGCGGAATAAGAAACACATTTGAAGCCAGGGGATACACTGCATGGGATGTTTCTTCACCCGTATTCATCGTTGGCACAACCCTTTGTATTCCAACCATTTTTGTGTCGTGGACCGGTGAAGCCCTTGATTACAAGGCACCTCTTCTCAAAGCATTGTCGGAACTTGATAAAGCAGCTACTGATATATGTCAATACTTTGACAAAGATGTAAAAAAGGTGATCGCAACACTGGGTTGTGAACAGGAATATTTCCTTGTAGATGAGGCATTATATTATGCCCGGCCTGATTTAGTTCTTGCCGAGAGAACTCTTATGGGACATCAGTCTTCAAAGGACCAGCAGTTGTCAGATCATTATTTTGGTTCTATTCCTGAGAGAGTGATGTATTTTATCGAAGACTTTGAATGTGAGGCACACAAACTGGGAATCCCTATTAAAACCCGTCACAATGAAGTCGCTCCGAACCAATTTGAAAGCGCTCCAATGTTCGAGGAGGTTAATCTGGCTGTAGATCATAACCAGCTTCTGATGGATATAATGAGAAGGGTCGCGAGAAAACATAAGTTCCGGGTCCTTTTTCATGAAAAACCTTTTGCCGGAATTAACGGTTCCGGAAAGCATAATAACTGGTCAATGGCTACCAATACCGGCATTAATCTTTTATCCCCGGGGAAAAATCCAAAAACAAATCTGCAATTTCTTACCTTCCTGGTAAATGTAATTAAAGCCGTTAATGACAGCAATGAACTTATAAGGGCTTCAGTAATGAATGAATCTAATTCATGGCGACTTGGTGGACATGAAGCACCTCCTGCAATAATATCTGTATTCCTTGGGTCTTATCTGATTAACACTCTGAATGAGATAGCCCGTAAAGTAACAGATAAGAAAATGACTCCTGCCCAGAAAACTGAACTTAAACTTGGAATTGGCAAAATCCCGGAGATCTTCCGAGATAATACTGACCGTAACCGCACATCTCCTTTTGCCTTTACGGGAAACAAGTTTGAATTCAGAGCTGTAGGATCATCAGCTAACTGCAGTGCTGCCATGATCACTCTTAACGCTGCTGTTGCCAGTCAGCTGGTAAAATTTAAGAAAGAAGTTGATTCTATTATCAGGAAGGGCAAGAACAAGGATGAAGCAATATTCCAGGTTCTGAAGAAGACTATTATTGAATCTGAAAATGTTCTTTTTGAGGGAGATAATTACAGTCCTGAGTGGCATAAAGAAGCTAAAAAAAGAGGATTATCAAATATTGAAAGTGTTCCTGAATCTATAAGCAGATACCTTTCTCCCAGCTCTCGCAATGTGCTGATAGGCTCGGGTATTTTCACCGATAAGGAACTTGAGAGCCGGGTTGAAGTTGAATATGAAAAATTCACCAAGAAAGTCCAGATTGAATCAAGGGTTCTTGCTGATCTTGCAATTAATCATATAGTTCCCACAGGGATCAAATATATGTCTTCACTTCTCGAAAACCTTAAAGGACTTAAGGAGGTATTTGAAGCAAAGGAATATGAGAAGCTTGCCGGAACAAGTAAAGAAGCTATAATAATCATTTCTGAACATATTACAGAGATTAAAAAGCTGGTTTTTGAAATGGTGGAAGAAAGAAAAAATGCAAATGTTATCGAGGATGCATTTAAAAAGGCCATTGCTTATGAAAAAAAGGTAAAACCCTACCTTGAAGAGATCCGCCAGCATATCGATAAGCTGGAGTTGATTGTTGATGATGAGATCTGGCCATTGCCAAAATACAGGGAGCTTCTCTTTACCAGATAGGTTTTAGTTAGTTGGATTAATGCTTTTGGAGAGATCGCGGGGACATCGGGTAAATGTCCCCGCTTCGCTTAAAATAATTATTCTGGCACATCGTTTGATGTAATATCAATCTCCCTATAAATTGATTACTTTTAGAGTCAAATTGAAGTTGACATCATGAAACGAATTATACTCCTCATAATAATATTAATTGCATTCAGCTATCAGGATTCTGCTGCCCAGAAACGTAAATCTGAAAGGGCCTATGCTGCATTCAATGCAGGTGAATACTATGATGCAATTGACCTGTTTAAGGATACATATTCAAAATCAAAAAAGGCAGATAAGAGTGTCAGAACCGAGCTCAGTTTTATGATCGGAGAGTGTTACCGTCTTACAAATGACCCCAAAAATTCAGAAACGTGGTACAGACTGGCCGTAAGATCTTCAACCTCAAAACCTGAGGCTCAGTACTATCTTGCAGAATCCCTGAAGAAGGATGGGAAATACCAGCAGGCTATCGACGAATTCAAGAAATATAAGCAGGTAGCTCCTTCTGACTCAAGGGCAGATCAGCAGATCCTTTCATGTCAGCTAGCAATTGATTGGCAGAAGAATCCGGAAGCCTATAAGGTTGAAGAATTAAAGGATCTGAATTCCAGAGACGCTGATTTCAGTCCTGCTTACGGACGTGATGATTTTGGAGTTATTTATTTTACCTCCTCGAGGGAGGATGCTGCCGGGAGCAAAACGCACGGAGCCACCGGACAAAGCTTTACGGACATTTTTGAAAGTCGCCTTGATAAAAAATCAAAATGGAGCACCCCGGTTCCTGTAGAAAATCTTAACAGTGAGTCAGAAGACGGGACACCCTGTTTTTCGTCCGACTATAAGGAAGTCTATTTTACCAGATGTGAAGCAGGGAAACGAGAAAAAAAAGGATGCATAATCATGGTTTCAAAACGTACAGGCGATAAATGGAGCGATCCTGAAGATACTAAAATACTTCCTGATTCTCTTGTCGCTGCGCATCCTGCATTATCAAAAGACGGCTTAACACTTTACTTTGTTTCTGATATGCCGGGAGGTTTTGGTCAGAAGGATATCTATTCAGTAACACGGGCCGATGTTACTGATCCCTGGTCAACTCCTGTCAACCTTGGTCCTGATATAAATACCAACGGGAATGAGCTCTTTCCCTATATCAGGGAAGATGGAACTCTGTATTTCGCCTCCGACGGGCAAATTGGTATGGGAGGACTCGATATATTTAAAGCAACTTCCCAACCAGATGGGTCCTGGATTGTGAAGAATATGCAATCTCCGGTCAATAGTCCAGCTGACGACTTTGGGATCACCTTCGAGGATGGTAATGAACGCGGTATTTTCAGTTCAACACGAAAGGGGAGGGGGAATGATGAACTCTACACTTTTGAACTTCCGCCATTAAGGTTTAATGTCACCGGACTGGTTAAGGACGAAAAAACTGGAAGCCCAATACAGGCATCAGTTATCCAGCTGATTGCAAGTGACGGATCAAACCTGCAGGCTGAAACCGGAACTGGTGGCGATTTCAAATTTGCTCTTAAGCAGGACGTTGATTATATTTTTCTTGCTTCAAAGAGAGGTTACCTTAATGGTAAGGAAAAAGAGACAACAAAAGGCCAGGAGAAGAGCCGCGACTTTATGGTTACTATTCTCCTCACTGCAATAGATAAGCCTATTGAACTCCCGAATATATTCTATGATTTTGGCAAATGGGACCTCAGACCAGAATCGATGGTTTCACTTGATAAGCTTGTGGAGACCCTGACTGATAATCCCAACGTGACAATTGAACTTATGTCACATACTGATTCACGAGATACGGAAGAGTACAATCAGGATCTTTCTCAGAAAAGAGCCCAGTCGGTCGTTCAGTATTTGATTGAGAAGGGAATAGAACCTGCACGGCTTTCTCCAAAAGGTTATGGGGAATCAACTCCAAAAGTTGTGGATGACGCCATTGCTGAGCAGAATCCTTTCCTTAAATTAGGCACTTCCCTTTCGGAGCAATATATCAATTCTCTGGCTTCTGAGGAACAAAAAGAGATTGCTCACCAGATTAATAGGCGTACAGAGTTCAGGGTTCTGAGGACAGATTATGAGAGTCCTAAAAAATGACCCATCCCCAAACCCCTCCCCTAGTAGGGAGGAGCTTATGGGTTGTATATTAATAAATTACTCCCTTCTCCCAGGTGAGAAGGGGGATATGGGGATGAGGTCGATTAAAAACATAATATCATACTATATACTCCCACATATGAAAAGCTTGTTATCATCTGTTCTTTTAGTTCTTGCAACAACCATAACACTTTTTGCTTCAAAACCTATCCGGATTCTGGTCATCACCGGCGGACATGACTACAAGACAGAAGAGTTTAATAATATGCTTTCCAGCCTGGCCCCTGAAATTACTTACCAGATCGCTGAATTGCCGTCAGCTTTTGAAATGCTCAAGCCAGATAAACGTAACCAATATGATGTTCTTGTATTTTATCATATGTGGCAGACAATCAGTGATGAGCAGGCAAAGAATTTTGCAGATTGCATCAGGGAGGGAAAGCCAGTTGTTGCCCTTCATCATAGTTTATGCGCTTTTGACGACTGGCCTGAATACTGGAATATTATTGGGGGGAAATATTTTCATAAAGCCACAAACTTCAATGGAAAACTATACGAACCGTGCTCATATATACATGATCTTCATTTTAATGTGAAGATAACTGACGGGAATCATCCTGTCACAAGAGGTTTGAAGGATTTTCCGGTTTTTGACGAAACCTATAAAGGTTACTATGTAGAAGAAGGAGTAACTCCATTGCTGACAACCGACGAACCTTCAAGTACTCCGATAATTGGGTGGACAAAGCATTATGGGAAATCAAAGGTGGTCGTACTTCAGAGTGGACATGATGTTCCTACTTTCGAAAATCCGAACTTCAGAAAGATTCTGAAGCAGTCTATCCAATGGGTGTTTAAAAAATAAAACACTGTCCGTCCCAGTGTTTCTCCGGATTTTCTCCATGAAACAATAAAAGGTTTTAAGATTTTACACTGAGTTACACAGAGAATACAGAGGGCAACAGAGAACTTTGACTTTTTTTTATCTTTGATGACATATTTTACAGGAATGTCAGGCGAATCAAAATACAATAAAAGGGGCGTCTCATCTTCCAAAGAGGATGTTCATGCTGCTATAAAGAACATTGATAAGGGCCTCTATCCAAAAGCATTCTGTAAAATCGTCCCTGACATTATGGGTGGAAATCCCGACTTCTGTAATATAATGCACGCCGATGGTGCCGGAACAAAATCATCTCTTGCTTATATCTACTGGAAAGAGACAGGAGATATGTCTGTCTGGAAGGGCATTGCTAAGGATGCAATTGTAATGAATACTGATGATCTTTTATGCATTGGTGCTTTTGATAACATGCTTCTTTCTTCTACGATAGGGAGAAATAAAAACCTGATTCCCGGTGAAATTATTTCAGCAATTATAAACGGAACTGAAGAGGTGCTGGAAGAGCTTCGCAGTCTCGGGATTGGAATCTGGTCAACTGGAGGAGAGACCGCTGATCTGGGTGATCTTGTCAGAACAATTGTGGTGGACTCAACAGTTGTTACCCGGATGAAAAGGTCAGATGTGATTTCCAATCATAAGATTAAAGCCGGGGATGTGATAGTCGGACTGGCATCTTTCGGACAGACAACCTATGAAAATGATTACAACAGCGGGATAGGAAGCAACGGTCTGACATCTGCCCGACATGACGTTTTTGCACCATACCTGGCTTCAAAATATCCCGACAGTTTTGATACAACTCTTCCTTATGATCTTATATACTCGGGAAGGCTTAAGCTGACTGACCGGATCGAAAACCTTAAAATGGATGCAGGTAAAATGGTGCTTTCCCCGACACGCACATATGCGCCTGTGATTAAAAAGATTCTTGAAAAATTACGACCTGAAATCGACGGAATGATCCATTGCTCCGGAGGAGGCCAGACTAAGATCATTCATTTTATTGATAATATGCATGTTGTCAAGGATAACATGTTCCCTGTACCGCCATTGTTTAGAATTATTCATGAGCAATCTGAAACTCCATGGAGTGAAATGTACAAAGTCTTCAATATGGGACACAGGTTCGAGATATATACGGCTGAGAAGAATGCTGATGAAATAGTTAGTATTGCATCTGGTTTTAATCTTGAAGCAAAAATTATAGGACATTGTGAAAAATCCGATAAAAAGAGACTATCAATTCTGACAGAAAACGGTCTGTTTGAATTTTAATATCAGATTTATAGTTTCAAAGAATAACACCGGGAAGACACGGAGATCCACAAAGTTAAAAGTTCATATTAATTCAATAAACCTGTTATTTGACATATTGTCGTTGCATATTACCTGTTGCATATCATCTTTCGCCTATCTTCTATCGTCTATCGTAAATCGCCTTTAGTACATTATAGGTTGTCTTTACACCTTTGAGCCATTGCACCTTTACGCCTTTTTATTATCTTTGCCCCCTGAAAATTATCCGCAGATGGCAAATAATATGATTCTGGAAAGGCTTGAGGGAGTTAAAGCCAGGTTCGTTGAGGTAGGGGAACTTTTAACTCATCCGGATATTCTTTCAGATATGGACAGGTATGTCAAGCTTAGTAAGGAATATAAAGATCTTCAGCCAATAATTGAGTCTTATGAAAGATACAAGCTTGTCCTGACAAATATTTCAAGCACAAAGGAATTACTGTCGACCGAAAAAGATGAGGAGATGAGGGAAATGGCCAAGGCGGAGCTGGAACAGCTTAATGCAAGCATCCCTGAAATGGAAGAGGAGATAAAGCTGCTTCTTATTCCTGCTGATCCCGAAGATGATAAGAATGCAGTTATGGAAATCAGAGCTGGTACAGGAGGCGATGAGGCAAGTATTTTCGCCGGTGACCTGTTCAGGATGTATTCAAAGTTTTTTGAGCAGAAAGGATGGAAAGCAGAGGTAAATAGTTTTTCGGAGGGCACCGCCGGCGGTTACAAAGAGATTGTGCTGAGCGTCTCAGGTGATGGTGTCTATGGGATTTTAAAATATGAATCGGGTGTGCACAGGGTCCAGAGAGTTCCTCAAACCGAGACTCAGGGTAGGATACATACATCAGCTGCCTCTGTTGTGGTTTTGCCAGAAGCTGATGAATTTGATGTGGAGATTAAGAATGAGGATATCCGTAAAGACACTTATTGTTCTTCCGGGCCTGGCGGTCAGTCAGTCAACACAACCTATTCGGCAATACGTCTCACCCATATTCCGACAGGCATCGTTGTAACCTGCCAGGATGAAAAATCACAGATTAAGAATTACGATAAAGCACTCAAGGAGTTAAGGACACGACTATATAATCTTGAATATCAGAAGTATCTTGATGAGGTTTCACATAAGAGGAAGACTATGGTTTCGACAGGCGACAGATCTGCAAAGATTCGTACCTACAATTATCCTCAGGGCAGAATGACCGATCACAGGATAAACCTGACAATCTATAACCTTCCATCAATACTTGATGGTAATATTCAGGAGATTATTGGTGCACTTCAGATGGCAGAAAATGCAGAGCGACTGAAAGATAGCAATATCTAATCAATATAAAAATGGATTATTCAGAGTTATTTAAGAAAATTGTTGCGAAACGATCATTTCTTTGCGTCGGACTTGATTCTGAAATTGAAAAGATCCCTGCATTCCTTCTCAGAACAAAGGACCCTGTTTTTGAGTTTAATAAACTAATCATCGATTCTACCTTCAGTTACGCCGTGGCTTATAAACCGAACATTGCATTCTATGAATGTAATGGTCCTGCCGGATGGAAATCACTTGGATCGACACTGACATACATTAAAAAGAACTATCCCGACATTTTAGTAATAGCTGACGCAAAGCGCGGAGATATAGGAAATACCTCAAAAATGTATGCCAGGACTTTTTTTGAAAAAATGAATTTTGATGCTATAACAGTTGCACCTTATATGGGGGAGGATTCCGTAACCCCTTTCCTGACATATAAGGATAAGTGGGTAATCCTTCTGGCGCTTACTTCCAATAAGGGTGCTGATGATTTTCAGTATCATAATGAAGACGGGCTCAGGCTTTTTGAAAGAGTACTGACATTATCGATGAAATGGGGATCAATTGATAACCTGATGTATGTCGTTGGTGCAACCCGTGCTGAAATGCTCAGGGAGATCAGAAAGATAGTTCCCGAACATTTTCTTCTTGTACCAGGGGTAGGAGCTCAGGGAGGAAGCCTCCGTGACGTGGCAAAATACGGGCTTAACAGTAAATGCGGACTTCTGGTCAATTCATCTAGGGGTATAATTTTCGCTGACAATACCGAAAATTTCGATAAGGTCGCAGGTGAAAAAGCAAAAGAGATCCAGTCTGAAATGGAACTTTATCTTTCCCAGCACAAACTCATCTGAACCATCTTTATATCTTTTTCCTGATTCCTTACGATATAATTAAGGTACATTTCGTATCTTTAACTTCTCGCTGTTTTTCTAATATGTGCATCCATGAAAGAAGAATTTCTTCACTATTTGTGGAAATATAATCTTTATGATCATGATTCATTAACCGACAATGAAAAATGCAGAATTGTTGTGTTGAATCCCGGTGAGTACAACCGTGATTCGGGACCTGATTTTTTCAATGCAAGGATCCTCATTTCTGGAACCGAATGGGCTGGGAATGTCGAAATACATGCCAGATCATCACATTTTAACAGCCACGGTCATAACAAGGACCATGCCTTTGATAATGTTATACTTCATGTCGTAACCGAAAACGACAAAAAGGTTTATAATTCTCAGGGTGAAGAGTTATTGACTGTCGAAATCAGATATGATCAGGTTCTGTATGAAAAATACTCAGAACTTATAAATAATCCTTGCGTTATTGCATGTCAGAAAGAAATTCAAAAACTCGAAAACTTTTACCTGAGACACTGGCTTAATGCACTGCTTATTGAAAGATTGCAGGTGAAATCGGATGCAATAATGAAAATTTTTGCAGCAACAGGAAATGATTGGGATGAAACATTTTACAGAATAATAACCCGATATTTTGGTTTCAGGGTAAATACGGAACCGTTCGAAATGCTGGCTTCTGCTTTGCCTTTCAGAATCATACGTAAACACTCAGATAACAGGTTTCAGATTGAGGCCCTGCTTTTCGGAACTTCAGGAATGCTTGATGAGGGTTTGTTTAAGGGAGCTTTATCAGATCAATACTACAAAGATCTGATAAGGGAATACAGAATACTTTCAGCAAAATATTGTCTTCATCCGGTTCACGGCTGGCTCTGGAAGTTTTCCAGGCTCAGGCCTGTCAATTTCCCGACGATAAGAATTTCCCAGCTCGCAGCAATGCTTTCTGTAACAGGGGGTTTATTTTCCAGAATTCTGGATTCCGTTGATATAAAAGAGCTTAAGGAACTGTTTGAAAGTAAAGCATCTTCCTATTGGGATGATCATTACGTCTTTGGTAAAAAGAGCACTTCAATACCAAAAAGAACAGGATTGCAGGCAGCCGATATTTTTCTTATTAATGCTGTGATACCAATGATTTTTATTTATGGCCGCTTTCATGACCGGAATGAGATGTGTGAAAGGGCTCTGGCATTTCTTGAAGAAATTGATCCCGAGAAAAACTCAGTTATCAGTGACTGGAAATCAGCAGGTATTAAAATGGAATCAGCATTTTATACCCAGGCTCTCTTGCAGCTTACTGATGAATACTGCAAGAGGAGGAGATGTCTTGAATGCAGGATCGGGTGCAAGCTTATCAGTATGGGTAAAAACCTTATCAGCGGGAATGAGCTTATGCTCGAACCTTAATAACTTCTGCCAGCTGTTGATAAATTGTTGAAGTATAACAATATTCGACGCAACGTTCAGCAATATATTTACGTCTTTATAATAAACAAAACAATAATTTTAATACTGATATCGTTGCACTAAAAGAAATTATTTACTGAACATTTTAAAAAAAGTAGTCAATTGTTTGATAATTTACATAAAAAAGCCTTATTTTTGCGTTCCAAAATTGGGGATTCAATTTATTTATGGATAAATAACATATTA
>Ga0208980_10001337_pt1 | contig 14885 bp, 10 predicted proteins | sample WetSurMetagenome_3_FD_187993 | JGI IMG/M metagenome (GOLD analysis project Ga0208980, IMG submission 187993) | Wetland microbial communities from Twitchell Island in the Sacramento Delta, sample from surface sediment Aug2011 Site A1 Bulk (version 2) | ecosystem: Environmental > Aquatic > Marine... | reverse complement strand
CTTATTTGGGTTTTGTATTTTTACGCCTGTTAAAAATTCCAGTTCGGCATATTGTTTTAAATAGTTTGTTTCTTCCGTAATCAGCATCTGGTCGGCTTCCCTAAGTTTCCTGTAAGAATCAAGCAGGTTCATAAACTCACCCGAGCTTGAGGAATATGAAACCAGAGAAGAGTTAAAGGTTTGTTCGGTCTGCGGAATTATTACCTCCCTTATATAATCTGTCTTTTTCTTAATAGTGTTCAGCATGATAATCATAGAAACCAGTTCATTCCGCATATATTGAAAAGTGGAACTCTGGACCGAACTTACCTGCAGTTCCGTCAGTGACTTTTCCTCAACGACTGCGTCAATTCTTTTCTTATTCCAGGGCATAAAAGAGAGGTCAATGCCGACGCCGAAAGTCATAAACGTCATAGGTTCATTAGCCATATATTTTATTCCGCCTCTTAAGGTTATATCCGGTATCCTTTCATTTCCGGCAATCTTCTTTTCAAGCCTTGTCTCATCCAGCATATTGTTAATCATTTTAAATTCAGGATTATTGGCAAGCATAGTTCTTATGAGTTTATTAGAGTCGAGCTCTGTTATGTTTTCTGCATTTACATCTTTTGTCTCATAATCATCCGGAAGGTTTACGTTTGCAAGAATGCGCAGATTATTAATGCTTACTTTTTTCATTTCATTCATTTCAATCTGCTCGAGTTCCAACATCTGTAGTTCGTTGTTCATCTTCAGAATCTGGCTCTGGCTTCCCATCCCCGAGGCATAGCTGTTTTCAAGTGTTTTGACAATATTCCTCATAATTTTGCGGTATTCGGAATTGAATGCAAGAAGCCTTTCAAGAGAGTAAAGCTGAAAATAATTTTGCTTAATCTGCTTGACCAGTTCAATCCTCAGCATTTCTTTTTCGATTTCCTGTTTATTTGCTTTAATTGCCGACATCTCTTCCATGTCACCCAGTTTTCCAAGCATCAGTTTCTGAGAATAAAATGCACCGTATTCGGGTTTAGCCATAAAGTCAAAAGGAATATAGTCAATCATACCTTCAATCATCGGCATCGGTTGTTTATTGACCTGGTTTTTCTTCGAAAGTTCAACCCGTTTTTGAATTTCAATAGGTTCGAATTTTACATTTCTGCCAAAAGCAGACATAATAAGGTCATTCAAACCAATTTGTTTCAACGTATCCGTTTGCGCGCTTGCCAGCGAAACACTTATTGCCATCAACAGGAAAACTATTAATTTCCTCATAATATTTATTTTGAAATTTTTAAAATTAGACCGAAAAACGGACACAACTATCCGTTAATCATTTGTTGGGTGCGGGGTAAGTTTAAATACGTAGTTTTGACAATTTAACGGGCAGGTCCCGTACCGGTAGATAGAAAAGTAAATTCTCCCCGTGTATTGTTTTTTTCGATAAAAACTCATCGAAAGTAAAAACATAATTTACTGATTCGGCTGCGGGTTTTTGAACCGATTCCTGTAATTTCGTGAAATCAGCATTATTAGAAATATTTTTTACCTCTTCCTTACAGCAGGAAACTTTTTTAAATGCATTCTGCGGGGTTTTGTTATTCATATCACAGGTGCATTTTGACATGGATGTCATTCCGCAAAAACTATACGTTACCGAATAGCTTATATTAGTAAGCATAACCAGTAAAACCGAAACTGCAACGTATATTTTTAATGCTTTCTTCAATTAATCCAAACCATGTTTAATATATTTAACGTTATGATATTAATAAAGTTCTAAATATCTTACAGGATTATTAAATGAGATTATATTGTGAGCGACAGTAGATTTTATTTGTATTTATGTATGGGGTTTAATTTGTTATTTTTGAATATGTTAAATAATCAAGAGAAGAAATGAACAACATTATTACGCTGAAAGACAGGAAGGTAGTACAGAACAACAATATTGCGATGTGGTTTGACCGCACAGGAAGCGATTTTACTTTTGAGCCCGGGCAGTACGCCAGAATTACGCTGCTTGAACCAATACATCATGATAACGAAGGGAATTCGAGGCTTTTTTCGATAGCCAGTTCCCCGAAAAAGGATTATGTGATGTTTACTACACGGGCACTGGACTCCGCATTCAATAAAAACATTCTCGAAATGCCGATTGGTGCAAAAGCAGAAATAAGCGGGTTCGGGGGAAATACGGTACTTCATAAAGACACGAATATTCCCGCGGTTTTTTTGATAGGCGGAATCGGAATTACTCCCGTAAGGTGCATGGTGGAATACATGGTAACAGAAAAACTTCCATACGAAGCGTTTCTTTTTTACTCAAATCCGAATGCAGGGTCAATGGCGTTTTTCAGTGAATTTGAAAAATGGGCGGAGGAATATAAAGGGTTCAGGTTCATTCCTTTGGTTGATGACAGGAGAGATAAAAACTGGAAATACGGATATGGTTATATTAATAAAGATGTAATACTGGAACACATTTCAAACGTTAATAAACCCATATATTATATAGTGGGACCCACTGCAATGGTCGAAGCAATGGAAAATATCCTGATAGATTTAAAAATTAATCCTGAAAATATTAAACTGGAAAAATTCGGATGAAAAACTCAATTTCAAGATTCACGGGCAGAGTTGATAATTACGCAAAGTACAGACCATCCTATCCCGAGCAGGTTATCTTGCTGCTTGAAAAAAAGATTAACTTTGATGCTTCTAAAGATATTGCAGACATAGGGTGCGGAACGGGCATACTGAGCAGGGTGTTTCTGAACAACGGCAACTTGGTATTCGGAGTAGAGCCGAATGATGAAATGAGGGCGATGTCGGAAAAACTTCTCGGAAAGTTCATAAACTTTATAAGCATAAACGGAACTGCGGAGAAAACAATGCTGGCACCGCACTGTGCCGACATAATTACTGTCGGACAGGCGTTTCACTGGTTTGACCTTAAGAAGACAAAATCTGAATTCAAAAGAATATTAAAGAAAGACGGGCATGTTGTTCTTGTATGGAACGAAAGGACTAACGGAACGCCATTTATGAAAGCGCTTAATGCAATACTCAAAAGCCTGAATGAAGAATATGAGGAAGCGGAAAAGAATCATGCGGACAAAAAACTGCTGAAAACTTTCTTCGGAACGGAAGATTTTCATGCGAGTTCGATTGTGAATTTTCAGAATCTTGACCTGACAGGATTAAAGGGACGTGTGCAGTCAATTTCATATGTTCCCGAAAAAGGCGAAGAGCATAACAGGATTATGAAAGAGCTTAAAGATATATTCGACCGATTTAATAACGGCGGAATGGTGAGAATTGAGTATAAGACAAAAGTTTTTGCGGGGGCTCTTGTTTAGAGAGCAGTTAAATAGGAAAATAGGAATTTGTAAATTTGTGATTTGGTGAATTAGGAATTGGCTAATTAGGAATTGGTGAATTAGGAATTGGTGAATTAGGAATTGGTGAATTAGAAAACAGTTAAAGATTAAAAGAATTTGCCGGGTAGAGCACAGAGAGAATAGTTAAAGAGAAAACAGAAAACAGTTAAAGATTAAGAAAATTCACCGAGTAGAGCACAGAGAAAGAATGAATTTTTATACGGCATAATTAAGAAAGAGCAACAAAGCAACAAGGTTACAAAGTGACAGAGTAATAAGGTGCAGGGGAATCCTGATTAAAAGAATTCACCACAGAGAGCACAAAAGAAAGTTAAAGAGAAAACAGTTCGAGTAATAGATGATTTGGTATCTGGAGGTTTGTAATTTCGGGACTATTAGACTAAAGTCCTGAATATTGAATAACCCGTTTCCGTTCACTAAAGTGAACGGCAATTGATTAAAGAAATACCGCGATAAGCTGAAAAATATTTTGGGAATAAAAGCTTTTAGGACAAGGTGTAATGAGTTCGGTAAAATCTTGAAAAATACATCTACTAAAAAATAATACTAAAGCTATGAAAAGATTTTTTGCACTTCTTTTGGTTTTCATTTCTTTCTCAATTTTAAGAGCTCAGCCTGTGGTTGAGGGAGACTGGAGCGGAGCCGTTAAAATAATGGGGCAAACCCTTGAAATCATTACGCATTTCAAGACTGAGGGCGGAAATATTTCGGGAACAATAGACATTCCGCCTCAGGGAGCTTACGGACTTAAGTTAAGCAATTTCGTATATGTATATCCAAATTTTTCGTTTGAACTTGAAGTTCCGAACGGGGTTGCAAAATTTGACGGATTGTTTTCGGAGGAGTCGTTAAACGGAAAGTATACTCAGGCGGGCATTGAAGGAACGTTTTATCTGCTAAGAAGCGGTGAATCTGCGCCGAAGAAAGAAACGGAAGAAAAACCTGAAAAACTTCCATACAAAGAGGAAGAAATAAGTTTTTCTAACGATGAAAATATTTTTGCGGGAACACTTACTCTGCCGGATTATCCGGGAAAGCATCCCGCTGTTGTAATGATTACGGGAAGCGGGGCACAGAACAGGGATGAAGAATTGTTCGGATTCAAACCGTTTCAGATTATTGCTGATCATTTGACTAAAAACGGAATTGCGGTGCTCAGGTACGACGACAGGAGTTTCGGAAAAAGCACGGGAAAAACGGTACAGGAGTCAACGTCTGAAGATTTTGCGTATGACGTGATTGAGGCTGTAAAATTCCTTCAGAAGAGAACTGACATAAATCCGAAGCAAATCGGGTTAATCGGACACAGCGAGGGCGGAGTAGTCGGTCCGCTGGCAGCTTCAAAATACAAAGATATCGCTTTTGTGGTGTGCATTGCGGGAACCGGTGTTAACGGAGAAGATATTATTTTAGAGCAGACAAAACTTATACAGAGGGCAAACAACGTTCCGGAGGAGGAGATAAATGAAGACCAGGGGTTTATAAAAAAACTGATTGCGCTTGCAAAAAGCAGCGAAGACAAACAGTGGGCGCTTGATACACTTAAGAGTGTACAACTGAGAGAATATGAAAAGATGACGGATGAGCAGAAGAGCCAGATAAAAGATAAAAACGAGTGGGCAGAGGCGTTTGCTAAAAGGACGATGTCGCAATTTGATAATACGTGGATGAAATATTTTCTCGCGTATGATCCTGTTCCGGCACTTGAAAATACAAAGTGTCCGGTGTTACTATTGTTTGGGGAACTGGATTTACAGGTTGCCCCTGCGCAAAATCTTGAACCAATGAAAAGAGCGCTCGAAAAAGGCGGAAATAAAGATTTTGAGATTAAGACGTTTAATAGAGCAAATCATTTGTTCCAGGAAGCAAAGACAGGAAGCCCAAATGAATACGCAACTCTTGAGAAGAAGTTTATTGACGGATTTTTAGATTATGTTTCGGGATGGGTGCTGAAAAGAATAACAGTGACCAGGTGACAAAGTAACGTGTTACAAAGTGACAAAGTAACAAAGTGACAAGGTAACAAGATAACAAAGTGACAAGGTAACAAAGTGATCCCGATAAAAAGAATTTCCGACGAGTCTGGATAAACCGGGACGCTGAAAAACGAACAACGTGATGGGTAATGAAGCGGGGAGTAATCCAGACAAATCGAAACACAAAAAACTTCAGGGAGGTGTTAAATAAAAATGAACTTTCGGAGCAATTTATGTGTTGATACATATAATTGGGCTTTAATAATCAAATATAAAAGGAGATTTAAAAATGTTAGCGTGCAATGTCGGTAAGCCGGATAAAATTGTCAGGATAATAATAGGGGTTGTAATACTTGCAGCGGGATTTTATCTGAAAAGCTGGTGGGGATTAATCGGAGTTGTTCCGATTTTGACAGGTGTGTTTGGTAGATGCGGGTTATATTATCCGCTGAAGATAAATACTGTTAAGAAAGAAGCGAATTAAAAGGTTTTTTCCTTCCAAATCGGAGTTTGGAGTGAAGTTGTGTAATAATTTCTTTTGGTCGCAGGCATGCCAGCCTTCCTGCAGCAGGCAGGCGACCTACTCTGATAAAGATAAGAAAGCTGAAAAATATTTGTTTGTCTGGGACTAAAGTCCAAAGAGAAAAATTCTCTATCCGTCGGTTAAAACCGAAGGCAATTCATAAAAAATAAATAGAACACCTCTATCCGTCGGTTAAAACCGAAGGCAATTCATGAGAGCAATTGGCAGTTTGTTTGAAACAAACAAATTCACTAATTAACAAAGTTACTAATTAACAAACTACAGATATTGGTCAAGACCTTTACGGCGCAGGTAATCAACGACTTCTTTTACGTTTTGGGACTCGCCTTTTTTGCAAATCAGTAGTCCGTTATCAGTGTCAATAATAAGCAGGTCGTCAACACCGATTACCGCGGAGATGCGCTGGTCATTTATAATCAGGCAGTTTTTGGTGTTAATAGTAACGGTTCTTCCAATCTTTACATTTCCGTCTCCGTCTTTCCCTTTAAGGTTATATATTTCATCCCAGGAACCTACGTCGCTCCAGTCAAAATGGCTCTTAATAGTAAACACCTGGTCTGATTTTTCCATCACGCCGTAATCTATAGAAATGCTTTTAAGTTTTGCATATTCAAGTTCAAGCGTTTTATCAAAATTCTTTGACAGCAGATCTTTTTCAAGAATTCCAAGGCAACGGTGCAAATCGGGCAGTGATTTCTTAATTTCGTCCAGCATTGTATCAACCCGGAAAATAAACATGCCGCTGTTCCATAAAAAGTCCCCGCTTTCTATAAATGCCTTTGCGGTTTCCAGGTTCGGCTTTTCCGCAAATGTTTTTACCTTATATACGTTTTCCGTAAGTGAATGGCCTGCATGATGCCTGCCCGAGATTTTTGTCAGATTATCTTCATCAAATTGAATATATCCGTATCCGGTTTCAGGTGCTGTGGGATATATTCCAAGGGTGACTATTCCTCCGTTCTCATCCGTAAATTTCAGACCGCATTTTGCAACCCTCTGAAATTCCTCGATATCTTTAATAATGTGGTCAGACGGAACAACCAAGACATTTGCCTTAATATCAAACTGTTTAATAAAAAGACATGTCAGGCCTATGCACGGAGCTGTATTTCGCCCGAACGGTTCGCAGATTATATTTTCTTCGGGTATTTTGGGTAGGTGTTTTTTTGTAACATTTTTATATGCAGCGCCTGTTACAACAAATATATTTGTGACCGGTACAATACCCTCGAGACGCCTGAAGGTTTGCTGAATCATAGAGTGTTTTTCGTCTTCAATTGACAAAAACTGCTTCGGAAGTTTTGTGGTCCCCTTGGGCCAGAATCTTGTTCCGATTCCTCCGGCCATTATTACGGCATAATTATTCATTGGGTTGTTTTTTTTGATGAAATATTTTAACAGGGTCGTTCAGATAAGAAATAAATACTTCCAGTTCTTTTACGGGTTTATCGAGATAAATCAGCTTAAAACTGTATATCATGAATCTAAAAACTTCAATCACGTCTTCTTTAAAGGGGTCCAGTCTGTAATTCTGTATGAACTTAACGAATACATATCCGGCTTCGGCGAGCCGCGCAAGCTTATTCATCTCGAGAATTCCGGAAACATTTACAATTTCCCTGAAAACTGTGAAGGTAGACGAAAGTTTTCTCAGAGATTCAAACGGATGAATTTTATCTTTCATTTCGTTCTGGGCATCAAAGATTTTTTCAAGTTCGAGTATTTTATCCCTCAGGTGCAGGTATGCTTCCTTTTCGCTGTTATCTTTGAACTCTTCAATAATTTTTTTCTCCTCTTCTCCGAAATCGTACTTTTTCTTTTCATATTCTTCCCTGAGTTCAAGCATTTGTTTAAGTTCGTCTTCAACGTATTCCACTTTCTTGATTGTATTGCTGAAATTTCCAAGGTCATCGCCGCGGACAAGTTTTTCTATTCCGTTTATTGCTTCCCTGAAAACGGATATTGTTTCTTCTGAGATGACTATATCCTTAAACTTCTGACTAAAACAGAAAATCACAGAATCATAAATTCTCGTAATAATTTCAAAGGTCATTGTACCCGATTTTTCTTTCAGCAGCCATGCAATATCGCACAATTCTTTGAGAAGAGCGTCTCTTTTTGTATAATCTGGAGATTTATCATTTGCGATGGTTATAAGTTCGTCAAATATATTCCTGATGGTGTCGTTTTTAATGTAGAGTTCGGATTCATATCTGATGAACTCTGAATTTATCAGCTCCTCTGACGTTTCTAACTCGATTTCTTTGAGTTTTCCTGCAATTTCGCTGTCTTCTTCAATGGTAATTGATTTACTTTCCGCTTTACCGTTTTCATTTATATTTTCACCAATGCCCTCAATACTGTCAGTGTTTCTGCCGGACACAGCAGCGTCATCAACAAATTTTTCTTTTTCTGTTAACTTATTTCCGGTATCTTTTTGGGGAGGTGCTTCGCCGGTTTCGGATTCCGCAAGCCAGGATTTTTCTTCGCCGTCAAGCTGTTCGAAGAACTCCGCAAGATTTTTACTTTTTATCTCGGCGGTTTCCCCGGTTTTTGTTCTTTTTTCGGATGCCTCTTTTCCCGAAAGACCTGTTTCTTTCTTTGTACCTTTTTGCAAATCAGCCGGGAGGCTGAATACGTCTCCTTCTTCGGGAATATCCTGATTATCCGGCCGTATAATTTCCGCACCTTTTTCCTTTTCAACAAGGCGCAAGTATTTGTCTTCGGAAATTTCCAGATCGCTTAACGGGTTCGATTCAATAAACTCTTCGTTAACCAGTTTGTTTTCAAGGGTTTCTATCCTGAAAGTTGATTCAGAAAGGGAGTATATGCTTTCATCCTTTTCGGTATACTGTAAAACATCGGTATTAAATTTTTCGGTTTCCTGTTCTTCTGCCTCCGGTTCGGTAACAGACTCAAGGTTATAATAAGTTTGCAGATATTTTTCAAGAAACTCTTTATCGGTTTTGAAATTTTCAAGAAAGTTGTCAAGATTAATGCGGTTCGATTCAATTTTCTTGTACATGAAAATAATATAGAAGGCCAGCTTTCTCAGTTTTTTAATACCGGAAAGTACGTATGCTTCGCGAAGGATATTGTCAGCAGACTTCATCGAACGAAGTATTGTAATTACTTTTTCATATTCGTTGCCGGAGCTGTACTCCGCAAAGTCAGATTCAACTCTTGATATTACAAATTTTATGTAATCAGGATTTCTCAAATACCGCCAAGATATGTTTTTGCAAGTTAGAAAAACCTTTAATAACTCTAAAGGGAATTTGGTGATTAGAAAACAGAAAATAGGAAAACAGAAAATAGTTAAAACGTCTTATGTTAATGTTTAAGTAAAGAGAAAAAAGAAAACCGTTAAAACGGTTTACACGAATTGACGAGACGATAAAAAGGCAAAATGCAAAGCGCAAACACTGTATAAAAAAACTTAAAGGGCAAGAAACAAAAAGCAATATGTTATAACTGTTTTCTGTTTTTCCCGATACGTTATGCTATTCCCGACGCACAGGAACAGGCGGGGACGCCCTGGGGACTCGGGGTAAACTGCGAACGCACTGTTTAACCCTTTTATTATAACCTCTGGTTATAACGAAAACTTAAACGTGATTTAACCGTTTTCTGATTTCTATTTTCTGTTTAACTTTTAAATAAGAGAGATTGATAATTTTCAAACTTGACTTAAATGATTTCATTGATTAATATTATCTGTTGAATAGTTGTTTGATTTCTTTGTTGGTAAATTGTTAATAACTTCCGGGAGATGTTTTCCTATAAAAGAGCGGTAAAAAGGGGTTTTTAAGTTATTAACAAACTTTGTTAATAAACACGGAATGGTTACACAACCTCCTTAAAAACAAAGATGTTATGCGTTCGAGCCCGGTGTTAAAAACAATAAAAAAACACCCCTAAAAATATAGGCTTAAAAATCACACAACTTAAAGTAATATATTAAGTGAATGCTTTTTGTTAACAAATTTTACATGTTTTTATGACAGATTTTCTTACTAATTCTCATGATTTAAACAGCAGCGGTATGGATGACTTTTCGTCTCGTTCCTCAGAGGTTGCAAGAGATACATGGAAAAAATTTCTTGAGCTTCTCTCACAAAATTTAAGGCAGGCAGAAATAAAAACCTGGTTTTCGGTAATAGTGCCAAAAGATTTTGAAAACAATGTTCTTACAATTCAGGTACCAAGTACTGATTTTTACGCAATGATAGAAAAAAGATACAACAAAGAAATCAACGGGATTATAGAAAGCGGATTGCTTGGAAAGGGCGGAAAGTTAAAATATGTGGTTTACCAGCAGGGGCTTTTTGAAACTCCGAGGACTGATAACCCGGCACAAACAAAAATAACAGATTTCAAATATCCTTACGGTTCAAGTCAGCAGAAAAAAGAGAACGGTGAGGTTTTTTCTTCTAACCTTCTGATAAGACACACTTTCGAAAATTTTGTAAAAGGTGAAAGTAATGAGCTTGCGGTTGCCGCAGCATTTGCAATAGCGAATAATCCCGGGGGTTCTTATAATCCGTGTCTTGTTTACGGAGGAGTCGGGGTCGGAAAAACACATCTTGTACAGGCAATCGGAAACGAAATACTAAAGCGCAATCCAGATAAACGGGTTTATTACCTGACAACACCTGATTTTACAAACCAGTTTACAACAAGCATTGCAAGGGACAAGTTTGACTTTTCAAACGGAAAAGGCGGCGCGAAAAAACTCGACAGCTTTTACAAATCACTCGACGTGCTTATTCTGGATGACATTCAGAATCTCGAGGGCAAGCCCGGAACGCAGGATTTTATGTACCAGATATTCAATTCACTTTACAACCAGAAGAGGCAGATAATATTCTCCAGCGATAAACCGATAAGCCAGCTTAAAAGCATTGAAGAACGCCTTATATCGCGTTTTCAGTGGGGAATAACTGTTGATATTCAGCCGCCGAGCTGGGAAATGAGGGTTGCCATAATTCAGAAGAAGCTTGAAGAGGCAAACATCAATGATGTACCCGATGACGTAATTCATTATATCGCTACAAATATAAAAGACAGCATACGTTCCCTGGAGGGGTGTATTGTAAACATTATTGCAGAAAGTCTTCTCGTAACAAAATCAGAAATCAACCTCGAACTTGCAGAGCGGGTCGTACACAAATTTCTCGGAACGGTAAGAAGGTCAAAGAGTGTTTCGATAGAAAATATAATTTTCGCTACCGCCGAATACTTCAAAATTTCAGAGAACCAGATTCTCTCGCGGAAAAGAACAAAGGAAATCGCTTTCGCGCGCCAGATTGCTATGTACCTTGCAAAAGAAATGACAAATTATACGCTTGAGTCAATCGGCTTAAACTTCGGCGGCAAGGACCACGCTACGGTATTGTATTCGCACAATATGATTAAAGAAAACCTGAAGAAAAACAACGAACTGCACGACATAGTCGCGGATATTAAATCGGCACTGGCTAAATTGTAGTTTGTGAATTGGTGAATTTGTGACTTGGGGAAATAGTGAATTAGTGAATTGGGGAATTGGTGAATTGGGGAAATAGAAAACAGGAAAATAGAAAACAGGGGGAAATAGAGTGCAAAACGTAGAGTGCAAAGCGTAAAAATAAGAAAACGGGAAACACAAAATATAAAAGCGCCGTTTCAGACGGCGCTTTTTTGTTTTTAAAAGAATTATTAGAATGCTGATATTATTCCGACTGTAAATCTTGAGGTTTTAGAGTCCTGAATATAGGTGTATTCCCCTATCAGGCGAATATTTCTTGCAAGGAGATAATTAAGTCCTGCTGTATAACTGCGGTAATCAAGTTCTTTTATGTCTGATTCCACGTAATTATAAAGCAGGGAACCAATGAATCTGCTTTTATCTCCTTTCGGTGCAACAAGCAATTCCACAAAACCGCCCTGTGTATTTTTGCGCGTAGGTTCACTTCCTGAAACCATGTAGGGATTGCTGTCGCTTCTGTAAACGTACTGACCGTTCAGTTCCACCTTATCATTGCCTATCGTTAAATCGGCTCCTGCCATGTATAATTCGTTTGATGTTGTGTCGGGTTTTTCTTTTCCGTAGTACCCGAAACCGCCGATACGAAGATACGGCAGAACTTCCTGTGATGCGCGGAACATAAAGTTTTTATAGTTGTCAACGTCGAACAATTCCGTTGTTCCTATTCCGCTGCCGTTCAACACCTGCGCTGATAAATCTGTTTTTGTCGGTGCGCCGTAATTGAACATCAGGCCGCGGTCATATTTAAGAGAAGCAAGGGAGTGACCGGGTTTAACCGTGTATATTTTATAATCTTCCTGTGTCAGACGGAGTTCGCGTTTAAACAACGGGTCAGATACCTGAAACTGTCCTGCGGTAATGTCAAAATCTATTTTATCGGAAAATACGTTGTTAAAAGACGCAAAAGCGTCTTCTATTCCCACCATTTCACCTCTTTCGCTGATAAAAAAGTAAAAATAGTAAGATACGTCTTTAAATATATTTCCGCCTGACATAAACTTCAGAATGTACGGGGTCTGGAAGTCGGTATTTGCCTTACGGTTATTTTCATATTCACCGTACAGTTCCAGCCTCATGGCTATTGGTAATTCCCTCATTAGCAACAGCAGGTCATCGCCGGTTTTTTTGAAATATCTTGCCGGTTCTTTATCCGGCAGTTGAAATCCGTTTGCGGCGAATTCTTCACCGTACGGTTTAAGTTTTGGAAAAGGCGCGTGACAAACATTGCAGGACATATTATATTTTCTGGCAAAAGCAGGGATTGCGTCGGCATTGTACGCCTGGGAGAGTATTATTAAGATTAAAGTTAAGGGTATAATAATCTTTTTCATTTTTTTATCCTCGTTTAATATTATTAATCTTCGACAATCATCACGACTGTCGTGTGATTATTTACTTCTATTATTTCCGCTTCTTCTTTCGGAACGCCGAGATATTCGGCAACCGGAGACGGAAGTTTCTGGTAATATAAATATGCTTTTACCGTGAGTTTTCCGTCCGTTATTTCATCCGGCGGAGTCCAGGTAAAGGTTTCTGTTTTTGTTTCCCTCGGTCCGAGCCTGTAATCTGGACCGAACGATGCGGTATTCCACTGCTGTATTGTCATTCTGCCGAGCGGGTCAATGTACGGCATTCTGAAAATTCTGTCACCTTCCGGAACACCGTCTCTTTGAATGCCTTTAAAATCGGGGATTCCCAGGGGTACGCTCATATCCTGATATGCGAGAATATTTGAAGCGATTGTATAGTCTTCTCCTTCAAATCCTTTACGGTCAACTTTTAAATGATATACTTTTCCGTTTGCATCAGTTGCTTCAACGTGAAGCCAGAGCATTCTTTCCTCTGCCGAGCCTGTGGGAAATTTATGTCCGGTTTTCTGGTTGAAAAGTACGACGGTAAATTTAGCGGGTTCACCGGGTACTATTTCATCGGCGTCGGAATGAATCCGCAGTTCAACCGTCCCGCGGACTTTTCCGGGGTCATGCGCTCCGTGAAATAGGTGCTGTGCAATATCCTGCCTGTATTCACCCATGGCTGAACTGATTCCGGGTGATTTCGGCATATGGCAGTTCTGGCATTGGACGCCTTCTTTTGAGTAGGGCCCGTCTTTCCATTCAAGGTGTGTTGCTTTTACCCAGGCGCCGAACGGGGACTTTTCGTTATGGCATGTTCCGCAAAACTCCGCCTTTGATAAAAGCGGGTTTTTTGCCGTTTCGTGTTCGGGGGAAACCAGGCCTTCCCGGCTACCATATTTAATTTTCCCTGGATTTGATATAAAATTAAAATTATACGGAGTATCCCCTACATACCCGGTAACGGTATGGCAAACATCGCACGAAACAGATTCGTTAGCACGTGAGTTAAATTCGGGTTTTGGAGGCGGAACATCTCCCGACATAAATGATGCCGGCGCATGACATCCGTTACACCCCTCTTTAACGTCGGCTACTTTAGGTTCCTTTTCGGCGTGCGGAACGGCAAGTTTAAAATATTCTATTTCATCCCACTCGTGAGTGTAGCATTTCGACATCATCATCTGTTTCCACTGGGCATAGAAATCAACATGACATGACGAACCGCATTCCTGCGGTTTCTGAAAGTCTTCATATTTAAAAATTCCTTTTGCGTCGTCTCCGCCCTTTATGTTCTGGGCATAGACACTAACGGGAAAAAGTAGGAAAAAAAGCAATAACGATTTATTCATCCTGTTGCTCCTTTAAAATTTGGCAGTAGATAAAGTTAAATATTTCTTTAATAAAAAGTGATTGAATTTTTAAGGACAATTACTGCAAAACGCAAAGGGCAAAACGCAAAGGGCAAAACGCAAAGGGCAAAACGCAAAGGGCAAAACGCAAAGGGCAAAACGCAAAGAAAATAAAAACAAGAGCAGGTTCACAAAGTATCACAAAGACAAGGTCGAAAAAGAACACATAAAGATAAATCGTTATCGGGCAATAAAAAGAAAATCAGTTTCTTGGTCGCAAGATTATATAATTATCAGACCGCTGGTTTAAAAACAAAAAAAGGGTCACAAAGGGGGGCTGTAATTTATTTTGTGTTAATTGGAAGTTTTGGTTATACCGGATAAGAATCCTTTGAAAATAAATCCATTAGATATCCATACTATTATTGTTTTAGAGTCAATCAAAGTAGGAAAGTCTGTATATAAAATCGGCCATTAAAACAGTTCTCGGTTTCTAAAGTTTGTCATCCCCGCGTGATTTTGGCGGGGATATAATCATTTATCTCTTATCTTCCCATGAGCTATCAGCTATGAGCCATCAGCTATGAGCTGTGAGCTATCAGCTCTTTCTTGTCACTCTGTTACTCTGTTAATCTGTTACTCTGTTACTCTGTTAATCTGTTAATCTGTTACTCTGTTAATCTGTTAATCTGTTAATCTGTTAATCTGTTAATCTGTTACTCTGTTAATCTGTTAATCTGTTAATCTGTTA
>Ga0208980_10001336_pt1 | contig 14887 bp, 13 predicted proteins | sample WetSurMetagenome_3_FD_187993 | JGI IMG/M metagenome (GOLD analysis project Ga0208980, IMG submission 187993) | Wetland microbial communities from Twitchell Island in the Sacramento Delta, sample from surface sediment Aug2011 Site A1 Bulk (version 2) | ecosystem: Environmental > Aquatic > Marine... | reverse complement strand
TCTGAAACTTTCAAACTGTGCAGCAAGAACAAGATAGATCAATCCAAGAGCAAGAAGAAAAGCAAATAACAAACTCGAAGAGCTTTCCTGAAAATCTTTGGAAGGACCATCGAGTGCAGTTGCAAACGATTCATCGAGAACTTTATCGGCAATCTCATACATTGCATCTATTCCTTCACCTAAAGTTCTTCCCGGCGCTAAACCAGCAGAAACTGTTGCAGAAACGTACCGGTTAAACCTGTAAAGCTGAGGCGGTGCACTTTGCTCTTCCGTGTAAACGACATTATCAAGCTGAATGAGTTCGCCCTGGTTATTTTTTACATAGGTTGATTTCAGATCAATAGGTGCATCACGATTTTCTCTTGAGAACTGACCAATCACCTGGTACTGTTTTCCATCTTTTATAAAGAAACCAAATCTCTGACCGCTGAAAGCTGCTTGTATTGTCTGTGCAATATCAGCAGTTGAAACACCAAGCGTTCTTGCTTTTTGCCTGTCAATGCTCAGCTTTAATTCCGGTTTGTTGAATTTCAGATTGACATCAACGATTGTGAAGATCGGATAGTTTCTCGTTTCATCTAAAAACTTTGGAAGGAATTCTTCAAGCTTTTCAAAGTTTGGTGCCTGAATTACAAACTGAACAGGCAAACCACCTCTTCTTCCTCCGCCAATTGTTTGCTGCTGAGTTACAAAAGTTCTTGCCCCCGTAAACTTATTTACAACCGGAGTAATATCATCGGATATTTGCATTTGTGATCTTTTCCGCAAATCCGGTTCAACTAAAATTGCACCGGCAAATCCTGAATTAACTGAACTCGATGCGCCAAAACCGGGAGATGTTACTGAAAAAATTCCGACTGCCTCAGGAATACTGTCTTTCATAATCTCAATCAGCTGGTCCATATAATGATCCATATACTCAAATGTAGCACCTTCAGGAGCTGTGGCATTCACATTCATACGACTTCTGTCTTCAAGCGGAGCCAATTCAGATGGTAAACTGGCGAATAAAATCCAGATCAGTATAACAGTGACTGCTATTCCAGGCAAAGTGAGCCATCTTCTTTTCATAAAAAATGTAAGCTGACGTTTATACGCAGAATTCATTTTAACAAAGAATGGTTCGGTAAGATTGTAAAATAAATTATATTTTTCTCTTCGCTTTAAAATTTTCGAACTCAGCATAGGCGTTAGTGTAAGAGCAACAAAAGCAGAGATGATAACGCTTCCTGCAATTACAATTCCGAATTCACGGAACAATCTTCCTGTAATTCCCTGAAGAAAAATGACCGGCATAAACACTGAAACCAGAGCAACTGTAGTTGAAACCACAGCAAAAAAGATTTCGGACGCTCCTCTTTTTGCTGCTTCAATCGGTTCCATTTTATTTTCAATTTTTACATAGATGTTTTCCAGAACGATAATAGCATCATCGACAACTATTCCTATCGCCAAAACAATTCCAAGTAATGTTAAAACGTTAATTGTGAAATCGGCAATATACATTACAAAGAAAGCTCCGATGAGCGAAATAGGAATTGCAATAACCGGGATAATAGTTGAACGCCAATCTCTCAGGAAAAGGAAAATTATTAAAACCACAAGAGCAAATGCTACAATTATTGTTTGTTCAACTTCAGTAATTGATTCTTTAATAAAAGTTGTAACATCAAAACCGATTGTAGTAGTTATGTCCGGGGGAAGAGTTTTTTTAAGAATGTCAAGTCGTTTATAAAATTCATCCGTGATTGCAATATTATTTGCACCGGCTTGAGCAATCAAAACAACTCCTACCATCGGAATCCCATTCCACTTTAAAATTGATCTTTCATTTTCTGCTCCAAGCTCAGCATATCCAAGATCTCTTAATCTTACAATTCCACCGGCATCTTCCTTAATAATGAGATCGTTGAATTCTTCTTCTGTTGATAATCTTCCAACTGTTCTTATCGAAAGTTCTGTATTATCCCCTTCGATTCTTCCGGATGGCAATTCTATATTTTCACGATTTAAAGCATTGCGAACGTCAACAGCAGACAAATTAAATGCAGCTAGTTTAGAAGGATCGAGCCAGAGACGCATTGAATATTTTTTCTCTCCCCAAATCTGAACACTGCTGACACCAGGAATTGTCTGCATTCTTTCTTTGAAAACATTGTTTGCCATTTCAGTTAGCTCAAGCAGATTTCTGGTATTACTCTGTATTCCTAAGAACACAATCGGTACTGCATCAGCATCTGCTTTGGATACAATCGGGATATCTATGTCCGGAGGTAAAAAACTGAGCGATCGGGATACACGATCTCTCACATCATTTGTAGCTGCTTCAAGATCTACATCAATATCAAATTCAACCGTGACCGTACTTCTTCCATCCCTGCTGACAGAAGTTAAACTCTTTATTCCTGCAATACCGTTTATTGATTCTTCCAGTGGTTCTGTTATCTGACTTTCAATCACATCTGCATTCGCACCAATATAGCTTGTTGAAACCGTAATAACAGGCGGATCAACTGAGGGGAATTCTCTTACTCCTAGATAGGTATATCCTATAATGCCGAAAACAAGAATAACTATTGACATTACTATCGCAAGTACCGGTCTTCGAATGCTTGTGGATGATAAGCTCATAAAAAATTTATTTATTTAAATCTTCTTAAAGATGATATCTTTATGTATAAAAAGCATTAATTAAAATCCGTTATTATAACTTTAGCACCAGGTCGAATCTGAAGAATTCCAGACGTTATAACTGTATCCCCTTCTGCTAATCCTGAAATAATCTGCACTCTTTTTTCTTCTCGTAATCCAATCTCAACTGATTGAGGACTGACTATTCCTCCTCTGTACATATAAACAGATTGCCCTTTCAATTCAGGAACAACTGCCACCGACGGTATGAGTATTGCCTGTTCAGTTTCTTTAAGATTCACTTCAACATTTACAAATGCACCGGGATATAAATCCTTATAGCTTGCTGTGCAGATTGCACGCAATTTTAATGTCCTTGTTGATGGATCAATTTTAGGTTCTATTGCGTACACTTTAGCCTTATACTGAAAATCATTTCCGCTAAGTTTAAAGTTTAATTCATCACCAATTTTAACAAGCGAAGTATATTTTTGAGGAATTGCAAAATCAATTTTAAGATTAGATAGATTTTGAAGACGAGCAATAATGGTCGAAGTTGTAACAAAACTTCCTTCACTTACCTCACGTAATCCAACAACTCCATTGAAAGGTGCTTTTATTTCTGTTTTGTCAATTTGCGCTTTTATCAAATCATATTCTGCTTTGCTAGCTTCCAAGTCATTTAATGTACTTTCATAATCTTCCTGGCTTATCATCTGATTTTGTGCAAGCTGTCTTTGCCGGGTTTCCCGATCTTCAATCAATTTAACTTTTGATTCTGCCTTCCTAAGTTGAGCTTGTAAGTCGGCATCATTAATTTTAATAAGAAGATCTCCTTTATTTACGAAGGCACCTTCTCTGAATAAAATTTCTGTGATCTTACCAGAGATTTCACTTCTTAATTCAACTTCTTCATTTGCTAGAATTGTCCCCGTTGTGTAAACAACATTACCAAGCTTTTCATAAATCACGATGTGTCCTGTTACAGGAATTTCAGTGTTCATTGCCATAGGATTTTTTCCCGCTGTATTTTCTCCTGCTGATGAAAATATTTTGGGTAAAATAATTATCAGTATCACGATGAATATTAAGAGACCGATAAGCTGTGATTTATATTTTTTAATCATTTCCGAAAGAGTTTATTATTATAACTTAAAATTACGTCGATTGGTTCAAATTATCTTTAGTTTAAAAATAAAAAAAGCCAGTAAAACTGGCTTTTTCGTAAACCGCGAAAATCCGAATTAAGCTTTGCTTGTTTTTTTGCTTGAATATTTCTTCTGGAATTTCTCAACACGTCCTGCTGTATCAAGCAGCTTTTGTTTACCGGTAAAATAAGGATGTGAACCACTTGATATTTCTAATTTTATAAGAGGATATGTATTTCCATCATTCCATTTTATGCTTTCAGAAGACTTGATCGTTGATCTAGTAAGAATAGCAAAATCACATGATGTATCTTGAAAGACTACTGCTCTATATTCCGGATGAATGCCTTTTTTCATCTTAAAATCCTTAATTAATTAACATTTTCTTCAAATTTGAGGGTTAAATATAGAAAGATTATAAGGAAATAAAAAGAAAGTTTTGGTCAGGAATTTGGGATGAAGAAACCATTAAATATTTTGAAATACGGTTATTTTTGACCTTTATTACTTTTTTCAAGTGATTGAACCTGCGATTTAAGTTCATTAACGGTCTTCTGTTCTTCTTCAGTTAGCTGGATTTGCCTGAAATTCAATTCTTCTTTGGAAATTGTCTGCCCGACTACTGCTTCTGTACCTACTTCCGTCGGTACTGTTGGCTGAGGACTTTCAGTATTTATAGTTGCTAATGAATCTACAACTTTATTGGCACCAGCCACAATGCTCTCATTTCTTACTGCATCTTTTTCATCGGTAAATCCTTCAACTTCCCCAGATTTTTCTCTGTCTATGATTATTTTATCATCTGAAGTTTTTAGTTGAATATCATCTCTTTTTTGTTCAACCGCAGATTCCTCTTTCTTTAAAGATTTTTCTTTTGATAATTCTTCATGCTTCTTTTCTGATTCTCTGTAGTCAGCAACAGCAATAACATCTTCACGTATTCTTGGTTCAATCAGAAAAGGATTGTCCACTTCCTCAGAACTAGTATCTACTACAAAAAAGATTATTACAGAAACAGCTACTAATCCAACTGAAGGGATTAATCTTGAAGGCACGAAAATATTTTCCCAGAAACTCTTCTTTTCCTCTTTCGAAATTTTTTCCGAATTAATTCTGCGCTGAAGATCTGCTTCAAAGTTTTCGGGAGCTTTTACATCCTGCAAGCATTTCAATGCTTTTATTACATCTTCATATTTCTTTTCATCGTTTTCCATTTTATCAACTCACTCTTTATAAATGCCTTTCAACAACTCCTGTAATTGTGCTCTTCCTCTGTTTATTCTTGATTTAATTGTTCCTTCATTCACTCCGAGTATCTCAGAAATTTCTTCGTAACTTAATCCCTGAATATCCCGAAGAATTACTGCTTCTCTGTATGTTTCTTTTACTTTTAATAATGCTTTCTGAATTATTTCATCTTTTATTCCGCTGTCTGTCGCAACATCCGGTCTGTAAGTTTCATCTGGCAGATCGAACGTTTGATGCTCTTCACCATAATCATTGATTGAGAAAATATTTTGTCTTCTCTGCCGCCTGTATTCTGTCCGTGCAAGGTTTCCCGCAATTGTATAAATCCAGGTTGAGAATTTTGCCACTGAGTTGTACGCATCTTTATACCTGTAAACTTTTATCATCGTTTCCTGCACAACATCTGCACAAGCCGTATAATCACCTAAAAATCTGAACACAAAATTTGTTAACGGATTTTTATATCTCTGAACCAGAATATTAAAGGCATCTTCCGTGTTGTTCTTCTGGAACTCAAGAATCAGCTCTTCATCCGAAAGTTCACGGAGCTTTATATCCATTAATCCGCTTTTATACTGGTGTTAGTTGAAATTTGTTTCAAATTAGACAATGTCAAATTAACCAAAAAAGTGATTATTGAGAAGAAAAGGATTGATTTGATAGTGTATTTGTAGGGACAATCCGCTTTAGCGGAGCGACTTGTCCCCACGGTTATTTTCATTTTAGTAGTATCATTTTCTTTGTATCGACAAAAGAACCTGCTATTAATTGATAAAAATAAATTCCACTTGATAACCGTGAACCATCAATTTCAGCTTGATATTTTCCTGGATTCTTTTCCTCGTTAACAAGTGTTGCAACTTCATTGCCAAGTGCGTCGAATATTTTTAAAGTAACCATAATTTCACTCTGAGTTTGCGGAAGCATGACTGATGGTATTTCAAATTTTATTACTGCTGTTGAGTTAAATGGATTAGGGTAATTTTGATATAAAGTAGTTTCAATTCTCGGAAATTCTTCTACATAATTTTCTAAGCCGGTTATTACTTCACCGAGATTCCCATAAACACTAACTTTAAGTACCCTTATAGCGAAGTCAGAATTTAAATAACCAACACCTATAGCACCACTAAAACAATCTGTTGTCATACTGAAATAGCCAAGTGAAGGTTCGTTCAATAATACAGGACCTTTTTGCCATAAATCAGAACCTGTCGAATCAATTCGCCTTGCATAGTTAGCATTATATGTTTGAGGACTTTCCCAATGTGTCCAAGCGTATATATTGCTTCCGTCGTAAGACAAAATGATTGGTATTGAGGTAACTGAAGTAGGCAAATCGCTTAACGGTATCGAACCTCCAATAAATAATTTTGTTCCATCATTTCTTAAACTTTGAATTTGTATAATCTCAGCAACACCGTTTTTCTTTCCCAACCAACCGTAATAATAGTAATTATTATTTGCAAGAATGCTTAAACTAGTACCAATATCTAAACTATCAGCAATCTCAACATAAGGTTCCTGCCAGAGGTTATTTCCTAATGAATCTTTTCTTTGTGCTACCAGCTTTCTATTATTTATATTACCTACTCTACCACTTAAAACAACACCTCCATATGGATCAGCAACAGGGTAACCTAGATCAATACTGTCCCTTTTTACTATTTCTCCGTTTTGTCTAATTCTATAAATGTATTCACCTGTTTCGATATAATAGTTATTATCGCTAGCTCTTATTATTCTCATTCCTGTGTACGCACTTGTGCCTATTACTTTTCCTGAATCTCCCCAAGCTCTTTCTCCTCCTCCAGTTATTCGGTTGATGTAGTATTTCCCAATGTTATCCTGCCATAAAACTACACAACCTCCATCACCATCATTTACTAATTCCTGCGCACCATGTGTTTTTTCTTCTACTGATACTCTTAAGCCAGTTTGTCCCCACAAAAAATTACCATTGCTGTCAACTCTCTGTACTCTTACTCTTGTTATGTAATCTGTACCTATTACTTCATTATCCTCATAGCTTACAATAACACCACCTTCGCTGTCTTCAACTATTTCTGCTTGCCATTGTTCTGGCAATTCACCAAGAATTTGTTTCTTTGTTCCCCAGGGTTTGAATCCATACATATCCAATCTTTCAACAGCAAGCTTTTGCGGGTAAAAACTTTCATAGTTGTATGTTACATAACATCCTCCGGCACTATCGCTTACAATATGCGGATCCCAGCCAGTAGCAATAACGAGATTATTATTTGGATCGGTAGACCATTGAGGGAACAAGTTAATGCAGAAGGTTATTAAAAATGCGAGAACTAATATGATGTTTTTCATTTATGATCTGTTCTATTTAACCGAGAACTGTTGTACAGAACTTTTCCAATTTTATACTGTAAAAATTAATCATAAGAAAACAGGAAACAATCAGCGATAAAAAAATTTCAGTTTCCGCTCACCAGCGGATAAAACTTTTAGTTAAATATATGTAAAATTATTGCAGTATTTCAGCAATAAGGAGAGTAATTATCGTTTTGTCATCCGAGGTTGTGGTTTTAACAGATAAATCAGCTTTTAGAAGTGAACGAAACACTTCAACAAGTTTTTGATCAGAAAAGAGATTTCTTGCTTTTACGTATTGAGGATAATAGAAATGATGTGTACCGACAATCCGTGCTGCTTCCTGAACAGGGGTGTTTTTAGTCTGCAGTTCTGTGATTTTTGCCAATCCGGTGAAATATCTTGTGAGCATTGTGATAATAAAAGTTGGTTCAGCTCCGTTATCAAGAAGATTGTTTGCAACAGTAAGTGATTTGGCTTTGTCTTTTACTCCGATCGAATTCTGCAGATCGAAAATGTTAAACTGCTTTAATTCGGATGAAACCTGTTTAATGCTTTCAAGTGATATTTCCTTTTCTTTGTTGAGAAACACACAAATTTTTTCAAGCTGGTCTTCGAGCATACTTCTGTTCTCTCCGACAATGTCAACCATCACCTGTGCGTTTTCTTCGGAAAGTTTTTTCTCCTTTTCATCTGCGATGCTTATCAGCCAATCAATGAGATTTTTCCCTTTTAATTCTTTCGCTTCATATAGAAATTCATTTGCATCAAGAGTTTTAAACGGTTCGGTACCGAGATTGGTAATTGAACCGTTATGAAAGAATGCTAGTACAGTAAATTCAGCAGGAGAAGAAGCATAATCCTTTAATGGTTTCTTGTCCTTTATTTTTTCAGCTTCCTTGACGATGATTAATTTTTTTTCCGAACCAAACGGAAAAGCAGTTGCAATTCCAAGAATATCATTAATTGATCTGTCTTCAGAGTAAATTGTTTCTTTGTCGAAATCAGATTTCAGAATTGGTATGAAAGATTCTTCAAGCTTGTGAAGTGTAGCTGAAAGATTATACGTATCTTCACCGAAGAAATAGTAAACCGGCTTGAACTTCCGTTTCTTGATTTCCGGTAATGCTTCCAGTATCGATGGGGCTTTACTTTTTGCCATTCTGCATCTTTAATTTTTCATAACGTAATGCTCTGCTAAGGAAAAATGTTAATCCGCCCCATACTATTCCGATAACTAATATTGCTGTTATGATTGTAAAGAAATACATACTACTTATACTCCAAAATCTTAGATATGAACTTGTCATCACGATCCCGCTTTCGCGGGAGAAGTGATCTTATTATTAAATTAAATTCAATAGGTTGCTTCGTCGTTTTACTCCTCGCAATGACTCTAATGTTTTTCAACCGATAACCGGCTCACCATTGCTTTATTCAATACAAAAAACAAAATCATAATTATTGTCCATTGAAAAATTACAGTTCCAAAATTTTCTGCGTGGAATGGATTCCACCATTCTGTGTCCCAGCCAATTGATGAGATGAGCCACCAGCTTATGAGAATAACAACTTGAATTGGAACTAAAATTCCGATTACAAAATTATACCATTTACCAATTTTCACATCACTACCATAACCATTAATAATTTCTGTTCTGAATTTATCTACTCCGAATTTTATAATTGAGAATGAGATAAATGCACCGCTGAGAATTAATCCAACACCCCAGACCCAATCCTGATTAACAAGAAATTTTAAATCAAGTGCTGATGGAATTCCCAGTATGAATCCTAACACTGCAATTAAAATTACTGCTCGTTTTCTGGTATAGCCAAAATCAATCAAAGTTCTTGTTGAAAGTTCAACCATTGAAATCAAAGATGTAAATGCTGCAAAAAATAATGCTAGAAAAAATAGTGATGCGAAAAATGTATTAATTATATTGCTATTAGAAAGTTTGGTAAACAACATCGGTAAATAAATAAATGTTAATCCGGTATTTGCCGGACCTGACTGGGATATCTGTGTCATTGCATCAACTGAACCAAGTGCAAACACTGTAGAAAAAATTGTGATACCGGCAAGCAGTGATACGCTGTTATTTCCAAATCCAATCAACGCAGCGTTAAGAGAAATATCCTCGTTCTTATTCATATAAATTGCATAAGCTAAAATTAAACCCCAACCGGCACCAGTATCCCATGCGTTTTGTGTAAGAGCATTCAGCCAAACCTTATAATCAAGAATTACATAGATGTCGGGAGTGAAGAAATATTTTATACCCTCAATTGCATTTGGGAGAGTAATTGCACGAATGAAAAGAATTATAAGTATAGCCAGCAATGATGGAACCATCAGCTTTGTTATTCTTTCAATTCCGTTTGTAACCCCTCTTAAAATTACAATTGCAGCGAAAAATATGGCGAAGAAATGAAATAACAATGGCTGGAAACTTGTCGAAAATTCATTCCAATAAGCTAAATGTTCAGACGTGTTGAATAAATCTCCGGAAGCTGCAGAGAAGAAATATCTTATGCACCATCCTGTAACAACAGAGTAGTAAAACATTATTGCAGTGGAAACAAATACGATCCATGCACCCATCCATGCATAATTTTTTCCAGCAACTTTTGTAATTGCACCAACTGGTCCCATCCGTGATGATTTACCAATTGCAAACTCAGCAATGATTAATGGAACAGACCAGATTAAAAGGAATATTACCCAGGGAATAAGAAAAGAACCGCCGCCGTTCTGAGCAACAACTCTTGAAAATCTCCAGATGTTACCTGTCCCAACAGCAATTCCCAAAGTTGCAATAATCAATGACCAGCGTGACGAAAAAAATTCTTGTTTGCTTTCTGGAGGTTTCATTTTCATTTAAATGAAAAAGCCGCATCTTGAGTGATGCGGCTGAACTTTGATTATTTCTTTTCTCTCTTCTCAATTGTTACTGATTCTATAACAACATCTTTAAGGGGTTTGTCGCCGGGCTTGCTTGTTTGCGCTTTGCTGATAGCATAAACGACATCCATTCCTCCAATAACCTTTCCAAAAATTGTATGTTTTCCATTTAACCAGCTTGTTGGAGCAACTGTAATAAAAAACTGGCTGCCATTTGTATTCGGGCCAGCATTTGCCATTGCAAGTATGCCGGGTTCATCAAATACGAGTGATTTAACAATTTCGTCGGCAAATGGTTCTCCCCAAATACTTTCACCACCTCTTCCCGTTCCTGTTGGATCGCCACTTTGGATCATAAAGTTTGCAATTACTCTATGAAATATTACACCGTTGTAATAATCTGCTTTTGCATGACCCACGAAGTTCTCAACAGTTTTAGGTGTTTTGTCTGCATATAATTCAAGTTCAATTGTTCCCATATTGGTTTTTATTACAGCAACTGCCATTTCATTTTCTCCAAATTTTAATTGTTCCGGTTTTGTTTCTATTGTTTCAACTTTTTTTGTTTCGGTTGGTTTCACTTGCGTTTGAACTTTATTATTATCTTGTCCGTTACAAGCCCAGACAGTAAACATTGTTATGAAAGCGATCATAATTTGTTTCATTATTTTTTCTCCTTTATGGTTGAATGATTTTGTTGAATAATAAGATTAAAATAAATATTCCCAAAGCAATTCTGTAATAAACAAAAATAAAAGTTGTGTTCTTCTTCAAAAATTTGAGCAGAAAATCTATTGCCAGATAACCGCTTATACCCGAAACGATAGTGGAGACAATAATATTAACTGCCATAGTCGGATCAATAAACTTCAAGGCTTCGTATAGTTGTAAAGCTCCACTAGCAAGCACTGCCGGGACACTAAGTAAGAAAGAAAATCTTGCTGCGGCTTCACGGTTTAATCCTACAAATAATCCAGCGGTAATTGTTGTCCCTGATCTTGATGAACCTGGAATAAGCGACAATGCTTGCGCTATTCCAATAATTATTGAGTCGAGGATTGTAATATCTTCAACATCTTTTCTGAACTTAGCAATTTTTTCTGCCAAAGCTAATATAAGTGCAAGCACAATCAAGCTCGTAGCGATAACAAAAAGATTTTTTGTTAACGCACCTTCAATTGCATCTTTGAAAGCTAAACCAATTAAAACAACGGGTATAGTTCCAATAATTATCAGCCAGCCCAGTTTTGAATTTATATTCTGCTTAGAGTACTTAACGGGTTTTATAAGATTATCATGAATAAAATCTTTAATAATCGCAATCAAATCTTTCCAGAAATAAACAAGAACCGCAAGAAGAGTTCCCAATTGAATTACAGCTATGAACGATGTCCATTGCTCAGGATGATTTTCTGAGATAAGATTCATCAGCTTACCGGCAAGAGTTAAATGACCAGTGCTGCTTATCGGGAGAAACTCAGTCAGACCTTGAACAATTCCAAGGACAATTGCTTCAATTATGTTCAATTGCTTCCACCGATTATGTATGAAACACCAAGTTTAACACCAAGTGAAAAAGTATCAAAGTTTACGTTTTCACCCTTAACATTATTTATCAGTGTATTACCATTACTATTTTCAGGTTCACCATTTATATCATACCTTAAATCGACACCAATATTTGCGTAGACATTTTCGGCTAATGCAGTATTTGCTTCTGCACGAATGAGTCCTCCAAAACCAACTGATGTAAAAGTATCTTCTGTTCCCTGCCATTTTTTGCTTTCTGTTACATCGATAAAACGAACACCGGCACCACCTCCAAACTTAACATTGTAACCTTCTCCTAAAAGCACATAGTAAGCCATCACAGAAGGCAATAAGGAATTGTAGGCTAGTTCATATTGTCCCGGACCAACATTTTCAGTATAGGAAAATATCTGGTAAGGAATTTCAATACTTAGTTCAAAGGATTTGCTCAGAAATGTACCAACTTCACCTGTAAAAATAACGGCTGAGTTAAATGTACCTAACTCTCCGCCGGAAGGAGCAAAATTTTCATTGATATAATCCTGAAGAGAGGGAATGCTTAAAAAATTAATTCCCATTGTACCTTTCAATTCAATTTGAGCTACTGACAGATTGGAAATAATTATCGAGAATAATAATAGGAATATTTTTTTCATGTCTCTTCGGAATTTGATTTAAAGATATTGAATAAGCTGGCATGCTGCTTGTTAAGTAAAAAGAACATTACTAGTGCGGTGACGATAAATAATATATAAGAGATGATATGTGTAAGAAAAGCATAAGCCGCACTAATTGTTTCTCCAAAGCCAAACAATAGAACAAGCGTGCTTATTGCAAGAGCATGGTATGAGCCTGTTGCCCCGGGAGTCGGAATAACAACACCAATTGCACTTATACTCATAAGTATCCAGCCCATTGCAAAAGTTATATTATTTCCTGATTGCATATTCAGCATAAAGAATCCAATATAAGAAGTCAGCGCATAAATGATTAACAGTAATGCTGATGTTATAAAAGTCAGAGTATAGTTTTTTGTCCCTTTTAAACTCGTAAATCCCTGTATCAGCATTTCGAATATATACCCAAGCCGTTCTGCAAAATTGGAAGATATTTTTCCGACCAACTTTAAGAAATAACCATAAAATTTTTCCCGAAGTTTGACGGAAAGATAAATCACAATAAGGACAACAGCCAGTATTAAGGCAGAAATATAGAGCGCAGCTTCCAGCCAGGGAAATGTTTCATAAAGATTCGAACTCCAGATGAATGCAGAAATTAAAACTGCAACTCCAAGCGAAATAATATCAATAACTCTTTCAACTATAACCGTCCCAAACATAGATGATCTTGAAAGGTTTTCATATCTGCCGATCATTATTGCGCGTGACACTTCACCGAGCTTTGGAGTTACACAATTAACTCCGTAACCTATCATTAGCGCTCCGAATAAATTCCACATCTTAATATCTGGTTTTACAGAATGTAATATATACTTCCAGCGAAGCGCTCTAACATAATGACCCAGCATAATTGCAGCAGCAAAGATTATAATCCAAAAGATAGAGGCTTGCGATACCAATTCCATAACCTCACCAAAATTAACATCTGAAAAAGCCAGATAAAGGAATAGTACGGCTAACCCAACGGAAAGTGAAAAATTGAGAACTCCTCGCAGAGCAGGTATTTTTTTTACATTATCTGAGATCAAGAACCTGGCTTCCTTCGGATGGAGTAAATGAGAAATAGCTTTCAGGCAAGTTTTTATTTAATTGATAATTCGATAGATCAATCTGAATTTTTCCGGTTGCAGGATCATCAACTAGTACTTTTGTTATGAGATTTTCAGAATCGATAAAAAGTTTAACCGAGCTAAAACTGAAAGTATCATCTTTCGGAATTAACTCAAGAACTTTTTTACCTTCTGCCTCAAATGTGCTGAGTTCACAGTCTTCAGGATATTCAAAAATAATTTGACGAATTGAGAGAATTTTATTTCCCTCATTTTCATAATTAGTGATTATAACCTTATCCTGCTTTTTGTTGTAATTCCAGGAAGTTTCACCATCTGAAATTATAAGTACGTTATCAAACTCAAATCTTAAATTATTTTCCTTCTTATAGAATACTTTGCCTTTAAGATTAACTTTCTGATTTATGGATTGAGTTAGTTGTGCTGAAAGATCATTAATCGAATCAAACTTATCCTGGATATTCTTTAAAACTGTGTTTGCATTTTCTTGAGCAATACTGGGGCTAAACGAAGCTATAATAAAAATTGATGCGAATATCATTTTTGTTATCATCATTTCTCCTTATTTAAAGTGTTCTCAAAACAGTTTCAAGCTGTTCTTCATTTTCAATTAATACCTGCCTTGCCTTACTTCCATCATTCGGTCCTACTATTCCAGCATCTTCAAGCTGATCAACAATTCTTGCAGCACGGGAGTATCCAAGTTTTAATTTCCTCTGTAACAGTGAAACAGAGCCTTGCTGATGGCGTACAATTACTTTGGCTGCTTCTTCAAACATCGGATCAAGATCAGCAGAAAATCCGGAAGAAGATCCTTTCTTCTTGTCATATATCGATGGCAAGTAATACGGTTTTGAATAAGACGGCTGAGAGTAAATATAGTTTGTTATGCTTTCAACTTCATCAGTAGAAATAAATGCATTTTGCATTCTTATAGGTTTGGGTGAACCTGTTGGAAGAAACAGCATATCACCTCTGCCAAGTAGTTGTTCGGCACCATTCATATCGAGAATTGTCCGTGAATCTATCTTCGTTGCGACCTGATATGCAATTCTGGAACTGAAGTTTGCTTTAATCAAACCAGTAATAACATTCACTGATGGCCTTTGCGTTGCAAGCACCAAATGAATTCCAACTGCACGAGCGAGCTGAGCCAGTCTGGTTATGGGTTCTTCAACATCTCTACCAGCTGTTATCATCAAATCTGCAAGTTCATCAATTATAACGATAAGATACGGCAAGTGATGATGCTTGATTGATTCTGTATCGTGCGGTTTACTTTTAGGATTATCAACTTTCTTATTGTAATCAACAATATTTCTTACCCCA
>Ga0208980_10001335_pt1 | contig 14893 bp, 11 predicted proteins | sample WetSurMetagenome_3_FD_187993 | JGI IMG/M metagenome (GOLD analysis project Ga0208980, IMG submission 187993) | Wetland microbial communities from Twitchell Island in the Sacramento Delta, sample from surface sediment Aug2011 Site A1 Bulk (version 2) | ecosystem: Environmental > Aquatic > Marine... | reverse complement strand
CGAGGCAATGGCCAGGGCGGAAGTGGGGGACGACGTGTTCGGCGAGGATCCCACAGTCAACAAGCTGCAGCAAACGGTAGCAGAGCTTCTGGGGAAGGAAGCCGCACTCTACGTTCCCAGCGGGACGATGGGGAATCAACTGTGCATCAAGGTGCATACTCAGCCAGGTGACGAGGTCATAGCGGAAAAAGGATGTCACGTCTTCAACTATGAAACGGCGGGCATGGCATTCCTTTCCAATGTTCAGGTCCATACGATTGAAGGGAAACATGGTGCGTTTAGCGTGGATCAGGTCAAGCGGGCGATACGACCAAAGGCATACTACATGCCGCGCACGCGACTGATTTGTATGGAGAACACACACAACAGGGCAGGTGGCACCGTCATCCCGATTTCGCTCATCAAAGAGATGAGTGCACTTGCAACGAGCGAAGGCATCAGGTTCCATCTCGACGGGGCGAGACTGTGGAATGCTTGCGCCGAAACTGGAATCACTCCGAAAGAGTATGTATCGTATTTTGATTCTGTTTCTGTCTGTCTCTCAAAGGGGCTTGGGGCGCCGGTGGGTTCAGTGATTGCATCGTCTGGTGAATTCATTGCTGAGGCGCGAAGGTATCGGAAGATCTTCGGCGGCGGAATGCGGCAAGCTGGAGTACTTGCTGCCGCTTGCATCTATGCGTTGGAGAACAACATCGCCCGACTGAAGGAAGACCATGCAAATGCCAGGGATCTCGCCCGGGAGTTGGCAACGATCCGCGGCTTCGACATTGACATGGAGTCCGTTCAGACAAACATTGTCATCATCAGCCTCGAGAATCTCGGCAAGTCGCCGGATGAGGTGCTTGCACTCTTCAAGAAAAAAGGAGTCCTTCTCACCCTCGGGAACTACATGGGGATTCGAGCTGTGACGCACATGGATGTTTCGACTGAGCAGGTGAAGCGGGCCGCACAGGTTATCAAGGAAACAGTTTGTTGATCATGCCTCACCAGAGATCGAATCGTTTGGAGAGAAACTCCAAGGAATTCCGAAGCCTTGTGCGCATGTTTGAGTAAGACCGTGCGATAATCGCGGTTCCTGCATTGCTTTGCTAACCAAGGTTTTCAATAATTCTCTTGCTTTTGTCTTCCCGCCTCACTACATTTATGCCGTAGTACGTCGTATTTAGTAGCCCGGTTTGGGCTATTTTTGTTTGGTTCTGCCCTCCACTCCTCATGTGAAGCCCATGACAACGGTCGAGATACAGAGTCTTGTTGAGGATTGCATCTCGAAGCATGGGGTGCACCTTGTCGCTCTGGAGGTAAAAGGTGAGGGGAAGGGGAAATCGGTCGAGGTCTACATAGATTCGGAGAAGGGGGTCACCACTGAGATCTGCTCAACAGTGAGCCGCGAGGTGGATCGTCTTGTGGAATCGGCTGGGATCGTCCGGGATTCGTATCGGCTGACGGTTTCATCTCCAGGTATTGCGCGCCCACTGAAGTATGCCTGGCAATATGGGAAGCATGTGGGGCGACAACTGGAAGTGAAGGCAAGATCTGGCGAAGGTCTGCGCAGTTATGCAGGGAAACTGGAGTCGGTGAGCGACAGGATGATTGTTCTCGCGTCCGGGAAGAATGGCGAGCCGGAAACTATAGCGTTTGACGTGATTGTGGAAGCTCGTGTGAGAGCTCCGTGGTAGAGAATTGGTGATTTTGTTTTTATCGATGAGGAGGCTGTAATGAATTCGGAGATCGTCGAATCATTTTCACAAATGGTTCGTGAGAAGGGGATTGACAAGGACATCCTGACTGGGATCGTGGAGGACGTTTTCTCCATGATGGTACGGAAGAAGTATGGCCAGGATGCCAAGTTCGACGTTGTGGTGAACATGGATAAGGGCGACATCGAAATCTTCTACGAGCGCGAGGTCGTGGATGTCGTCGAGGATCCGATCACGCAGATCGACAAGGCATCTGCAAGGGAGGTCACAGGTGAGGATCTAGACGTCGGCGAGGATTGTGTCGAGGTCGTGCCCCTGGCGACGTTTGGTCGCCGTCTGGTCGTCAGCGCGAAGCAGAACCTGAACCAACGCATCAAGGAGATTGAACGGGAGATTGTCTACAACGAGTACAGCAACACTCTTGGCGATATTGTTGTGGGTGAAATTTACCAGATACGGAGAAATGAGATTCTTATCAATCACAACAGGAACGAGCTCATCCTTCCGAAGGGTGAACAGATTTTCAAGGAACGATACAAGAAGGGTGACACCATCCGTGCAGTAATCAAAGAGGTGAAGAAGAACGCCGGCGCTCCGCTGGTCATTGTATCCCGGGCCGACGTGAAATTTCTGGCCAAGCTGTTCGAGATGGAGATTCCCGAAATCTATGACGGAATCATTGAGATCAAGAATATTGCGCGGGAACCGGGCGAGCGTGCAAAGGTTGCCGTTGAATCTCATGACGACCGCATTGATGCTGTTGGCGCGTGCGTTGGCATGAAGGGTGTACGCATTCACACCATCGTCCGGGAATTGAACAATGAGAATATCGATGTGATCAACTACAGCGAGCAGCCCGAGGTGTTCATTCAGCGATCGCTTGCGCCATCGAAACTGAAGAGTGTACAGGTCAACAAGGAAACGAAGACTGCCGATGTTGTTGTTGGCGCAGACCAGGTGTCGCTTGCCATTGGACGCAACGGGCAGAACATCCGGTTGGCCTCGAAGCTTACCGGCTACGAAATCAATCTCATCAAGGAGGGTGGCGAAGAGGATGAGTATGATATTGAGCTGATTGATTTCAGGGAGGAACTGGGCGAAGAACTCTACATGAAGCTCATCAACGCCAAGCTTGATACTGCAAAGGAAGTTATTGAAGCAGAGGATGAACTTCTCCTGGGCATTGAAGGCCTGACAAAAGAAAAGATCGATGAGATCCGCGAAATGATGCGACGCGATCTTGAGGAAGCGGAAGTGGAGGAAGATGAGGAGGAGGAAGAAGAGGAAGAGGAGACAAAGGGCGAGAATACGGTGACCGAGACCCCCACCCAGGTTGAAGAACATAGCGAAGCGCAACCACCAACGACGGAGGATGCCCCGACAGACCAGGCAGAGAAGAAGGAGTGAACCGAATCCGACGTAGCTATGTTGAGTTTTCACTAAGGGACTGAATGGCTGAGACAGCAGAAAAGAAAAAGAAGATCTACAAAGTCGCGACGGAGCTGAACCTTTCGCACGAAACTCTTGTGGAGTTCCTGAGGAAGAAAGGGCACGAAGTCAAGAACCACATGTCTTCCGTTGATGCGGACATGATGAGGGATATTCTTGTCCACTTCAAGAAGGAGAAGGACACGGCTGAAAAGCACCATCGAAAGATGGCGGAGATCAAGGAGAGCAAGAAGAAAGTTGAGAAGAAGGTCGAGGAGATTGTTCCGGCTCCCGCTCCTTCTGTCTCAGTACCGGAAGTGCATACTGTGGAGGAAGCGCCGCCGCCCACTCCAATCGCCGTGGAAGTTCCTTTAGAAGAACCCGGGCCAACCGCTGAACCGGTTGTGGTGGAGGAACCGGCCTTGGAGCTGAGTGCCATCGCCGAGGGTCCTCCTGTGGTTGAAGGACCTGAGGTGAAAGAAGTAGTTGAAGGAAAGCTCTCGCCTTTGGAAAAGGAACGGCGGGCAAAAGTCGGGCTGACGATCAAAGGAAAGATGGATCTCGCTCCGAAGAGGGTTGCAGCCAAACGCGCACCTGCAAAGGTAGAGCCTGCCGCACCGGCACCCGTTGCGAGCGAAGCGGAAGGTGTTCATCGGAAGAAGAAGAAGAAGAAGCTTCGTGAAGACATTGTTGAAGCAAAAGGCGGCGAGGTCGATGACCTCGACCGGAAGAAGAAGAAGAAGAAGAAGCTCCGCCATAAGGAAATCGATCAGGCCGAGGTGAAGGATGCAATTCGCCGCACCTTCGCCGCGATGGATGAGACTGCTGTCAGCGGCCGCGCCATTCTCAGGAAGCGGAAAAAGAAAGAACGTGAAGAGGAAGAACTCCGTATCCAGCAAGAGGCCGAGTTGGAAAAAGGGAGGCTCCGCGTTACGGAATTCGTTTCGGTGAACGACCTCGCGAACCTGATGCACGTGAACGTCAGCGAAGTGATCAAGAAGTGCATGGAACTTGGCATCATGGTGTCGATCAACCAGCGGCTCGACAAGGACACCATCATGCTTGTTGCGGACGAATTCGGCTACGAGGTCAGCTTCTATACTGAGATCACAGAAGAAGACTCCATCAAAGATGAGCCGGATTCCCCTGAAACACTCAAGCGCCGTCCTCCAGTCGTTACGATCATGGGACATGTGGACCACGGTAAAACATCCTTGCTGGATTACATTCGTCGTTCCAATGTCGTTGCCGGAGAAGCGGGGGGCATTACCCAGCACATCGGAGCGTACGAGGTGACCACATCAACCGGGAACAAGATAACGTTTCTTGACACACCCGGTCACGAAGCATTCACTGCGATGCGTGCACGGGGTGCGCAGGTCACGGACATAGTGGTTCTTGTCGTTGCCGCTGACGATAGCGTCATGCCTCAAACGCTCGAGGCAATCAGCCATGCGCAGGCTGCGAACGTTCCAATCCTCATTGCCATCAATAAGATTGACAAATCAGAAGCAAACTCTGACCGGATCAAGCAGCAACTTTCTGAGAAGAATGTTCTTGTTGAAGAGTGGGGTGGCAAATACCAGTCGGTTGAGCTTTCCGCGCGGACAGGAAAGAACGTTGACCTTCTTCTCGAAAAGCTTGCACTTGAGGCGGAGGTCCTTGATTTGAAGGCCAACCCGGACCGGGAAGCAAGGGGTACCATCGTTGAAGCTCAACTCGACAAAGGCAAGGGCATTACTGCCACTGTTCTTGTTCAGAAAGGAACGCTCCGAGTTGGCGATCCATTCATTGCCGGAATCTACAGCGGAAAGGTCCGCTCAATGTTTGATGAGCGCGGTAATCGGATTGAAGCCGCGGGGCCGTCAACACCCGTGCAACTGACCGGCCTCGATGGTTTCCCTCAGGCGGGAGACACGTTCGTCGCTATCGAATCGGATCGTGATGCGCGAGAGATCAGCTTGCGTCGGCAACAGCTCAAGCGTGAACAGGATTTCCGTCAGATTCGCCTGACGACGCTGGATGATATCTCCCAGCAGATCAAAGAGGGCCAGGTGAGAGAGCTCAACGTCATCGTGAAGGGTGACGTCGATGGGTCGGTCGAAGCCCTCTCTGACTCACTGATGAAGATCATTCACAAAGAAGTGAAGCTGCGGGTTATTCACAGCGGCGTCGGCACGATCTCTGAATCTGATATCATGCTTGCTGCTGCATCGAGTGCCGTCATCATTGGATTCAGGGTGAGGCCGAACCTCAACGCCCGCAGGCTCTCCGAAAAAGAGAAGGTCGACATCCGGACGTACAACATCATCTATGACGCCATCAACGACATTCACAATGCGTTGGAGGGCTTGCTGGCGCCCGAGAAGAAGGAAGAAGTAACGGCAACCGTTGAAGTCCGCGAGGTCTTCAAAGTACCGAAGATCGGAAACATCGCAGGGTGTCAGGTGCAGGATGGAAAGATTGTTCGCAACAATAGGGTGCGTCTTGTCCGCGATGGTCTTCAGGTGTTCGAAGGCGGCATCTCTTCTCTCAAGCGTTTCAAGGACGATGTGCGTGAGGTGGAAGCCGGGTTCGAATGCGGCATTGGCCTCGACAACTTCAACGACGTCAAGGTTGGCGATGTTATCGAAGCATTCAAGATTGTTGAATCCAAGAGAAAGCTCTAGGACTCTTGGTGGGAAAGAGGTGTGTGAACAATGTCGATTAGGACGGAACGGGTTGCCTCCGTGATTAAGGAGCGCATTGGCGAAATTCTTATCCACGATTACAGTGATCCGTCAAACGGCTTCATTACTGTGACGGACGTGAAGATGACTCCGGACCTGAAAATTGCCAAGGTATATTTCAGTGTGTTCGGGAACGAGATCGTCCAGTCCAAGGCAATGAAGATGCTCGAAGGCGGGAAGCAACATATTCGCGGGATGGTTGCTTCGAGCGTGAGGCTGAAGTTTGCGCCGACGCTCCAATTCTTTCTCGATCATACACTCGAAGAGGCAGACAGGATCAATCGCCTGATCAACAAGATCCACGAAAACGACAATAAGCCGTCAGATGATTCTGAATAGGGAACTCCATCTCGCAGAGGGGGAGACCTTTCTCGTCAACAAACCAATACGCTGGACATCGTTCGATGTTGTGGCGAAGATGAGGGCTATCTTCCATTTCGAGAAGATTGGCCACGCCGGCTCGCTCGACCCACTGGCAAGCGGCTTGATGATCGTCTGCACCGGTAAGAAGACGAAAGAAATCGGGCAGTTCGTCGGATTGGAGAAGGAGTACATCGCCACGATCCGTCTTGGTGGACGGACGCCGAGTTATGATACAGAGACAGAAGTAGCAGTAACCCATACTGTGGATGATATAACACCCGATGCTGTCGTATCTGTTCTATGTGAGTTTGTCGGGCCTCAGGTTCAGGTTCCTCCGATGTGGTCAGCGGCGAAAGTGGGGGGCAAGCGACTGTACAAGTATGCCAGGAAAGGCCGGCTCGTTGATCGTAGACCACGAGAGGTGGTCATTAGCTCGATCACGCCAATCGAGATCAACATACCGGACGTGACGCTCAATGTTGTGTGTTCTAAAGGCACTTACATCCGCACTCTTGCCGACGATATTGGCCAGAGGCTCGGATGCGGGGGGTATCTGGTTGCATTGGAGCGTCGCCGTGTTGGAGAGTTTCGCATCGAAGATGCGTACTCGATTGACGACCTCCTTGAGTACAGACGTTCTTTGCAGAGAGCATGATAGTCGCACGGTCACTTGCTGAGATAGCAAAGGATGCCGGCTCGGTGGTTACGGTTGGCACGTTTGACGGCGTGCACCTCGCCCATCAGGAGATCCTCCGTGAAGTTGTCAACCGGGCGAGGATGAATGAGGGACGCAGTGTGGTTGTGACGTTCGAGCCACATCCCAAAGAGGTAGTGGGGAAGAAGGCAGATCCTATTCATCTTCTCACAACACACGAAGAGCGCATCGAGCGGGTGAGAAAGATGAACGTCGACCTGCTGTTGGTCGTCGACTTTACTATCGAGTTTTCCCGTCTCAGCGCCCGCGAATTTTATCGGGAGTATGTGGTCGAAGGCGTCGGGGTGAACGAAGTGGTGGTCGGGTATGATCATATGTTCGGCCGTGACCGCTCCGGTGGGATTGACGAATTGGTGCACATGGGACGGGAGTTCAATTTCTCAGTCTCGGCAGTTCATCCATATCGGGTCGACGGCGAGATTGTGAGCAGCACTCGGATTCGCAAGGCACTGGCGGGTGGGGAGGTTGAGCAGGCAGCCAAGCTGCTGGGCTACCCGTTCACGATTTCGGGTGCCGTTGTACACGGCGATGGAAGAGGTAAGCAACTGGGATATCCGACCGCAAACATCGAACCCGACTCTGCCCGTAAGATCATGCCGGGAAGAGGCGTTTATCTGGTCGGTGTCTTACTGAGGGGAGAACAGCGGTATGGAATGATGAATATCGGTCTTCGGCCTACCGTACAACAAGCCGGCGGAACCTCTCTTGAAGTGCACATCTTTGGTTTGGGCGGCGACGTTTACGGTGAACATGCACGCATTACGTTTCTGCGGAAACTGCGTGATGAGCAAAAGTTTGGGTCACTTGAGGAGCTTACGCAGCAACTGGACAAGGACAAGGAAGCATCGTTGCGCTACATTGCTGAGTTTGACAAACGACAATAACATCTACGTACAATGATTCAAGTAAGGAGCAGTTCATGTCATTAACAAAAGAAACGAAAGCCGAGATCATCAAGAAGTATGGTGAGAAGACGAACGACACGGGTCGACCCGAAGTTCAGATAGCGTTACTCACTGCGCGCATCAACGATCTGTCGCCACACTTCGAGAAGTTTCCGAAAGACCATCATTCACGTGTTGGTCTTCTGAAGATGGTCGGCAAGCGCCGTCGTCTTCTGGATTATCTGCAGGAAAAGAACGTCGAGCGCTATCGCAAGCTGATTGTTGAGCTTCAGATCAGAAAGTAAGGCTGCGCATTCCAATACCGCTTCATCAAGAAGCAGGAATCTGCAGTATTCATTCATGTAAGGAAGTAGAAGTATGAAGGTAACAAAAGAGATTGTGGTGGGAGGGAAAACCTTCTCTCTCGAAACAGGCCGGTTCGCAAAGCAGGCGGACGGGGCTGTGATGGCAAGGTTCGGGGACACGATGGTGCTTGCAACGGTTGTTGCTGCAAAGGAAGAGAAAGCGGGACTTGATTACTTCCCGCTTCAGGTTGAGTACCGCGAGAAGGCTGCATCCGCAGGGAAAATCCCCGGCGGCTTCTTCAAGCGTGAGGCCCGGCCGTCGGAGAAGGAAATTCTCTCGTCACGGTTGATCGATAGGCCAATCAGGCCGATGTTTCCCGAATGGTTTAAGTCCGAGACACAAGTGATCGTTACCGTGTACTCGTCCGATCAGGAACACGATGGCGATGTGCTCGGCGCGGTTGCAGCATCGGCAGCGCTTTCCATATCCGACATTCCATTTGAGGGACCGATTGCAGAAGTACGCGTCGGTCGCGTCGACGGACAGTTCGTCATCAACCCGACATTCAGCACTCTCGGCCAGAGCGATATGGACGTTACGGTCGCGGGCACTGCTGACTCAATCGTCATGGTGGAAGGCGAATCGAGGGAAATTTCGGAGAAGGACATGATCGATGCACTTGCATTTGCTCATGGCTTCATTAAAGATATGTGCGCATTGCAGGTTGAGCTGGCGAAAGAGTGCGGTCGCGCCAAGCGACAGGCGCCTGCAACAGAAGGCAAAGATGCCCTTGTTGCCGATGTGAAAGCGGCGGCGGGGGACAGAATCAGAGTCCTGGCTGGAACGCCAATGCTCAAAGAAGAGCGGGCAAGCAAGACTGCCGCAATCTATGAGGAAGTGAACAAGGGCCTGGCAGAGAAGTATCCAGAGATGGAGAAGGCGATCAACGAAATCCTGCACGACATGGAATACGTTGAAATGCGGGAGATGATTCTTGCCCATGGGAAACGTCTCGACGGTCGTGGACTTACGGATATCAGGCCGATTAGTATTGAGATCGGATTGTTGCCACGCACGCATGGTTCTGCATTGTTCCAGCGTGGCGAAACACAGAGTCTCACAACGCTCACGCTGGGAACGAAGCTGGATGAGCAAATCATCGACGGACTGCTTCCCGATTCGACAAAGCGGTTCATGCTACACTACAACTTCCCCCCCTTCTCAGTCGGTGAGGTTGGAAGGTTGGGAACAACCGGCCGTCGTGAAATCGGCCATGGTAATCTTGCCGAGCGATCCATCAAAGGCATGATGGCACCGGAGGCGGAATTCCCGTACACCGTGCGCATCGTGTCCGACGTTCTTGAATCGAATGGATCATCGTCAATGGCAACGGTGTGCGCTGCTTCGCTGGCATTGATGGATGGTGGTGCACCGTTGAAGAAACCAGTGGCTGGCATTGCCATGGGACTCGTGAAGGAAGCTGATCGCGTTGCGATCCTGAGTGACATCCTTGGCAACGAGGATCATCTGGGCGACATGGATTTCAAGGTCGCAGGCTCAGCTGATGGCATCACCGCATTCCAGATGGACATCAAGATCCGTGGTATCTCGCTGGAGATCATGAAGCGGGCACTTGAGCAGGCACGTCTTGGACGCTTGCACATTCTTGGCAAGATGGCTGAGGCAATTGCGGCGCCTCGTGGCGACCTTTCGTCGTTCGCACCGCGGTTGACAACGCTGAAAGTTCCTGTGGACATGATCGGAGCGGTCATCGGGCCGGGTGGAAAGAACATTCGCCAGATCGTGAAGGATAGCGGCGCTGAAGTGAACATTGAGGATGACGGGACGATTGTAGTGGCCGCGACTTCAAAGGAATCAGCAGACAAGGCCATTGCAGCAATCTCGAAGATTACCGAAGTGCCTGAAGTTGGGAAGGTGTATCACGCAACAGTGAAGAAGATCATGGATTTCGGCGCGTTCGTGGAGTTCCTTCCCGGCAAGGAAGGTCTCGTGCACGTCTCGCAGCTCGATACCAAGAGGGTCAACCATCCTTCAGATGTTGTGAAGGTGGGCGATCAGTTTGATGTGAAGATCACCGACAAGGACGACCAGGGACGCTACAAGCTCAGCCGCAAGGTGCTGATGAAACCAGAGCACCATGCAGAGGCGAAACCCGTAGAGCAACATTGACCATCAAATGTCATTGCGAGCGTAGCGAAGCAATCTGACTCTTGAGTTCGTGGTGAAAGCGAGATTGCTTCGTCCTTAAGAGCGGGACTCGCAATGACAATGAGATTCCATTCAAGCCCATCTTCCCACGAGGGAGGATGGGTTTTCTGTTTTTGTAGAACGTGTTGTATGTTCACACTCCATTTCTTAGATTGATTGCACAGTATGGTCAATCTTTCTGATGAAAAGCCCTGTTGTCGAGTCCATTGAGTACCTTGCCTTTGCATTCCTTGTCTGGTTGGCGCGAATGCTCTCGTTCAGGATGGCCGGCAAGGTTGGCCGGTTGCTCGGCTCAACAGGATACTACATCATCAACTACCGAAAGAAGATCACGCTCGACAATCTTGCGCACTCCTTCCCCGATCTCACCGAAAAGGAAAGACGCTCAATTGCCGCTGGCGCTTACAAGAGTTACGGCACCGTGCTTGTGGAAGGCTTGTGGGCTGGTGGACAGACCAAAGAAGAGTTGTTGAAGACATGCCGGTTTGTGAACCCAGAGGTGATGCGGAAACATCTTTGCAATCCTCACGGACTTATTTTTCTTTCGGGGCATTTCGGGAATTGGGAATTTCTCGCCAGTGCATTCAGCCTCCTGCTTGGCCAGCCGATTTCCATAATCGCCCAGCACCAACGAAACAAGCGGATTGATGCTACGCTCGAAGCGATCCGTTCTCGATGGGGCTGCAAGATGATTCCCATGGGCATCTCCACGCGTGAGGTGTTCCGCACGCTGCAGGAGGGGAAAGTCGTGGCAATGCTGGGCGACCAGAGTGGACCAAAGGAAGCCGTGTTCATCAACTTCTTTAGCAGACCTGCGGCAACACATCGTGGCCCGGCAGCGTTTAGTCTCAAATCCGGTACGCCGATTGTCATGCTGTTCTTTGTCCGTCAGAAGGATGGAGTGTACGACATCCACTTCGAGGAGGTTGACCGGACCGGCCTTGATGGCTATACCGAAGAGAACGTGATCGAGCTGACTCGGCGCCACACTGCCATCCTTGAAAAGTACATCCGCATGTATCCTGAATACTGGCTCTGGATGCACAAACGCTGGAAGCATACCGAATACTACGAATCCACTTTGCCTACTGAACAGGAAGCCTGAGCGTGACTCCCTCGAAGATCCTTGTGTTTCACACGGCGTTCATCGGAGATGTCGTGCTCACACTTCCCCTTGTCCAACGGTTGCGGGCTTCCTTTCCAACTGCACACATCACGTTTGTGGCAATTCCCTCTGCGGCGAATGTTCTGGAGAACCATCCGGCCATCAATAACATTCTTATCTATGACAAGCGTCGCAGAGATTCCGGGTTTGGCGGAATGTTTAGGCTTGTACGACGACTGCGCGATGACGCGTACGATGTTGCTATTATTCCTCATCGATCACTGCGAAGTGCTCTTGTTGGATGGCTTTCGAGAATTCCCCGACGCATCGGGTTTTCGACGAGTGCTGCGACCACTCTGTTCACAGACATCGTGTTGTATGACAAGAGAAGTCACGAGATTGACCGCAACTTGCGTTTGCTCCAGCCACTGGGGTTGACTCATTCAGGAACCGAGCTTCCAACTCTGTATCCGAGCCAGAACGATCGGGATGTCGTGGATGCATTTCTCACTGCTCAATTCCTCGCTGCTTCCAATCACGGCAGGCGACGAGAGGATGTCATCAGCATCGCCCCCGGTTCAGCGTGGAATACGAAGCGCTGGCTCAAAGAACATTTCATTGCCCTTGGGAAGATGCTCGTCAAAGATGGCTACTCGATCGTCCTTGTTGGTGGGAGGGAAGATAACGTGTTGTGCAACGACATTAAGAACGGCATCCGGGCTGGAGCCGTCGTAAATGCTGCGGGAATGCTCACATTGCTTCAATCAGCCGAATTGATCCGGCGATGTGTCGCGCTTGTGTCAAATGATAGCGCGCCGGTGCATCTTGCTGCAGGCGTCGAGACTCCGGTTGTTGCCATTTTCGGGGCGACTGCGCCGGCATTCGGCTTTGCTCCCCGCGGTGCGCACGATATCGTCGTTGAGACGCACGGACTCATGTGCCGTCCGTGCGCAATTCACGGCGGAAGGAAGTGCCCCATCAAGACATTTGCGTGCATGACAGACTTGAAGCCGGAATTGGTGTATTCCAAGGTGCAAACAATCATCGGGGGATTTGGGTCGGAGGTACAATGAGTGAAATAATGGCTGTCGATCTGGCTAATCCTGAAGAATCCGTCTTGCGACATGCGGCAGAAGTTGTTCTGCGTGGTGGGCTTATTGTCTATCCCACCGAAACGCTCTACGGTATTGGCGCCGATGCGACCAATCCCTCAGCAATTGGAAAAGTTCACGAGGCGAAGGAGAGAACAGAACGCAAACCGATACTCATGATAGTCGATTCGGTGGAGATGATGTCTCCGTATGTTGAGCAAGTTTCCCTTAACGCCCGAATACTCATGGAGAAGCTGTGGCCAGGGCCGCTGACATTGGTCCTCAAAGCTTCAGCAAAGGTGCCGGTTGAGCTCACGCAGGGGAGTGGGACAATTGGCATTCGAATGCCATCAAGCCGTCTATGCTTGCGACTTCTGGCTCAAATCGGTCGTCCACTTACTTCAACGAGCGCAAATCGCGCAGGTGACAATCCCGGACGGCTCATCAGCGAGATCCACAAACAGTTAAGTGGCATTGATCTCTTTCTTGATGCGGGAGCATTGCCGGAGAGTCAGCCGTCGACTGTTGTCGACGTCTCTGGTCGTGTGCCACGCGTATTGAGGAGCGGGGCAGTCACATCAGGCCAACTTGACCGGATTCTGTTGAACCGGGAAGCGTAACCAATCACTTGAGAGGAATTCTGTGCACAAGCATTCGAGGCTCCTTCTGTTTCTGATTCCATATCTGCTCAAGGCACAGCCCTCCGTAGATCTGCAACAGGCCTTCCTTGATATCAGTAATGATGCTGTTCTGATGTGTGTGTCCGCACACCCTGATGATGAAGATGGTGCCTCGCTTGCATACTACGGAATGAAATATGGCGTGAAGACCTATTCGGTGTTCATGACACGCGGCGAAGGTGGACAGAATGAGAAGGGACCTGAGTTGTACGAGGACCTTGGTGTTTTAAGGAGCGCGGAGACACAAGCAGCGGGCAGGATTCAGGGCACCGAAGTGCACTTCCTCAACTTCAAGGACTTCGGCTATTCCAAAAGCGCTACAGAGGCATTTCACAAATGGGGAAGAGATGAAGTGCTCCGTCGGCTGGTGTATATCATTCGCAAGGTGAAACCCGACGTCATCTTTTCCAGTCTCAACCCCGTGGATGGGCATGGCCATCATCAAGCGACGGCCAACGCAGCCATTGCTGCATTCGATGCAGCTGCGGATTCAACCTACGCGCCGGAGCAACTGCGTCTTCCCGGCATTACCGTGTGGCAGCCTAAGAAATTCTTTATCCGCAATGTCAATCGTCCGGAATTCGGTTTCAATGACTGGGGGCGGTGCGATGTCGTTGTCAATCTGGAAGAGATGAATGACGCTCGCCAAACGGCATACCTCGACATTGCCGCGAATGCGCTCCGTATGCACAAGACACAAGGGATGGAGCGAGCCGACCTTCGAAGGTTTGCCCGCGGACGAAACTGCTACAAGATGATTCGCGCAAGCAGCTTATTTGACCGGGACACGACGACATTCTTCGGTGGCATTGATTTGTGGAGCGACCATCTTCTGGCGCCACTCGTCCCGCTCCGAAGAGCCCTTTCAACCTTGCGAATCGGCATGCCACAAGACTCACTCCTGACTGTTGCTTCAGAGTTACTTGGTCAGGTCAGGTCATTACAGAAGACGGTGAATGCGACGGCTCTTGCTCAACGAATTCTCATGCATTGGCAGGAAGGGTTGGAAAAGCTCGCACGGCTTTCCTGCAATATCTCACTCAGATTCGCGCTCGCCGATACCGTGGTTGTGCCGCGGCAGAGAGTGAACTGTACGCTGGAGATAGGGTCCAAAGAGTGCAAGATCAGTGGAGTGAAACAAGAGTTCAGTGTTCCTCCAGGGTGGTCTATAAGTGAAGCGGTGGGATCGGCCCCCGTCCTGGATCAACACCGGTATGTGCACGATTTCAGTCTTGTGGTTGGCGAAGCCCCCGTGCTCACGCTTCCGAAAGCCGTTGCCCAGTACCGCCCGATTGAGGCCGAACAAGATGTACGTGCAACAATAAGTTGTACGGTCTCTGGGCATCCGTTTACCTTTTCAACTCATGCCTTGTTCGACGTCGCTCCTCCTCAGACATTCGCTGTTTCTCCGACGAACACGAGGATCGCTCCTGCTCAACTTTCCAAAGGCAAGACATTTGAGTACACTATCACGAATTGCCGTCCGGGAGAAATGACAGGAAAGGTGGTTGTGCAGTGTCCGGTTGGATGGAGGTCAGAATCTGAATCCTATCGGATCCAGGCCGAGGACAGTACCACCCACGGAACGATCACGATTCGCGCTGCCAAAGACACAAAACCGGGTGAGTACGTGTTGAAGTTCAAAACGGAATATGCAGTGCAAGAG
>Ga0208980_10001334_pt1 | contig 14896 bp, 19 predicted proteins | sample WetSurMetagenome_3_FD_187993 | JGI IMG/M metagenome (GOLD analysis project Ga0208980, IMG submission 187993) | Wetland microbial communities from Twitchell Island in the Sacramento Delta, sample from surface sediment Aug2011 Site A1 Bulk (version 2) | ecosystem: Environmental > Aquatic > Marine... | reverse complement strand
CCCGCCGGGTTGCGCGTGAACTGCACCGACGACGCGTCGGCCAGGAACTCGCGCTGGCGGCTGACGGCGGCCTGCAACAAGCGGCCCGCGGCCCAGCCCAGCGAGCCGACCGCCATCAGGCCGAGCCCGAACAACGCACCTGGACCGCGCCGCCCGTCCTCGTTCGGGGCCCACAGCGAGCAGCCCAGGCCCCACACCATCTGCAGGCCCCACACCATGCCGACCAGCCGCATGTTGAGTCGCGTATCGCCATGCACCAGGTGGCTGAACTCGTGCGCGACCACGCCTTGCAGCTCGGCGCGCGTCAGCCGTTCGAGCGCACCGCGCGTGACGGCCACCACCGCGTCTTCGCCACCCCAGCCGGCCGCGAAGGCATTGATCGCATCGTCCTTGGGCAACACCCACGCGGCGGGCACGCCCTCGCGGCCGTCGGTGTGCCCGGAAGCGATCGCCATCTCGTGCACGATGTTGGCAAAGCGGCGCTCGAGCGTGGCCAACTCGCCGCCACCCGATACCTGGGCCTGGCGGCCGCCTGCGAGCTGGGCCACATGCACGCCGCCCCCGCGCAGCCGCAGCGTTTCGACCCAGCAGCCGCCGAGCACGAACAGCAGCACCAGCGCGGTATTGGTCTCGAAGAAGTACGCCGGAAAGCCGTGTGCGAACGGGAACGTGATGCGGTAGATCAGTGCCAGCACCGCGTTGATGGACAGCACCAGGCCGATCAGGACGGCGCCGAACAGCAACAGCAGGCGCAGCGTCGACTGCGTCGCCGCCTGCTGATGCTGGCGAAACCGCATCGGGCGCGGAAACTCAGTGCGGCGTCACAGGGCCACGCGCACGGCGCTGCGTTCGGCCTCGGTCGCGGTGGCTTCGAGCATCGCCGCCGGCTTGAACCCGAACAGTCCGGCGACCACGTTGGTCGGCACCTGCTGCGCGGCATTGTTGTAGTCGAGCACGCTGTCGTTGAAGGCCTGGCGCGCGAACGCGATGCGGTTCTCGGTGTGGCCGAGTTCTTCGCTCAGTTCGCGCAGCGTGGCGTCGGCCTTCAGCTCGGGGTAGGCCTCGACGACGACGGCCAGCTGTTTCATCAGGCCAGCCAGCGTCCCTTCGGCACCGGCCAGTGCACCGATGCGCGCAGCGTCGGCCGGCTTGGCCCGTGCGGCGTCGCTGGCGCTCTTGGCGCCATTGCGCGCAGCGATCACGGCCTCGAGCGTGTCCCGTTCGTGCTGCACGTACTTGCGCGCCACGTCGACGAGGTTGGGAATCAGGTCATAGCGGCGCTTCAGCTGCACGTCGATCTGTGCAAAGGCGTTGGCGATCTCGTTGCGGTTGCGCACCAGCCGGTTGTAGGCCGCCAGCATCCACAGCGCCAGCGTGACCAGCACGAACCAGGTGACGATCTGAACAGCGCTCATGTGGCCGGCCCTCCTTGCCGATGGGCCGCAATGTACGACAGCGTGCCACCTACAATCCCGGCAACATGTCACTGCCCGCCCAAGAACCCACCGCCGACGAGGTGCGAGCCTTCATCGCCGCCGGCCTGGCCTGCGAGCACCTCGAGGTCGAGGGCGACGGGCGCCACTTTTTCGCCACGATCGTCGCGGCCGAGTTCGAGGGGCGCCCGCGGGTGGCCCGCCACCAGCGTGTCTACGCGGCGCTGGGCGATAGAATGCGCGAACAAATTCACGCGCTTTCGATGAAGACGCTGACACCCGCCGAGTGGCATGCCAGCCCCCCGGCTGCCGATCCGGCCCACCACCACTGACCCTGCCCGCGGCGTGCACGCTGCGGGTGGCGGTCGGCGTCGCCCACCAGAGCGACCGTCGACTTGTCCCCCCGGCACCGGCATGTGATTTGCTGCCCGGCCCACGACGACAGACGACGACCATGGACAAGCTTCTCATTCGCGGTGGCCGCCGGCTGCAAGGCGAGGTGCCGATTGCCGGTGCGAAGAACGCCGCGCTGCCGGAGCTGACCGCGGCGCTGCTGACCGACGAGCCGGTGCAGCTGGCCAACGTGCCGCGGTTGCAGGACGTGGCAACGATGTTGAAGCTGCTGCGCAACATGGGCGTGGCGGCCGCCCGCTCGCCCGACGACCCCGCCGTGGTCACACTCGATGCCTCCGCGCTCACGGCGCCCGAGGCGCCCTACGAGCTGGTGAAGACGATGCGGGCGTCGATCCTGGTGCTCGGGCCGCTGCTGGCGCGCCTGGGCCGCGCCAAGGTCTCGCTGCCCGGCGGTTGTGCGATCGGCTCGCGGCCGGTCGACCAGCACATCAAGGGCCTGCAGGCGATGGGCGCCGAGATCGCCGTCGAGCACGGCTACATCGTGGCCCGTGCCCGGCGTCTGAAAGGCGCACGCATCGCCACCGACATGGTCACCGTCACCGGTACCGAGAACCTGCTGATGGCCGCCACGCTGGCCGACGGCGAGACGCTGCTCGAGAACGCCGCGCAGGAGCCCGAGGTGACCGACCTGGCCGAACTGCTGATCGCGATGGGTGCGCGCATCGAAGGCCACGGCACCAGCCGCATCCGCGTGCAAGGCGTCGATGCGCTGCATGCACCGCGCGACGGCCACCGCATCATCCCCGATCGCATCGAGACCGGGACTTTCCTGTGCGCGGTGGCGGCGGCCGGCGGCGACGTGACGTTGCGCCACACGCGGGCCGATCACCTCGACGCGCTGATCGACAAGCTGCGTGAGGCGGGCGTGCTGATCGATGCCGGTAGCGACTGGATTCGCGTGCGCGCCGAGGGCCGGCTCGGCGCCGTCGGCTTTCGCACCAGCGAGTACCCGGCGTTCCCGACCGACATGCAGGCGCAGCTGATGGCGGTGAACTGCATCGCCGAAGGCAGTGCAGTGATCAGCGAAACGATCTTCGAGAACCGCTTCATGCACGTCAACGAGCTGGTGCGGCTGGGCGCGAAGATCGAGATCGACGGCCACACCGCGGTGGTGCACGGTGTGCCGCAGTTGTCGGGTGCCACGGTGATGGCCACCGATCTGCGTGCCTCGGCCAGCCTGGTGATCGCCGGCCTGGTGGCCGAGGGCCAGACGCAGGTCGAACGCATCTACCACCTCGACCGTGGCTACGACCGCATGGAAGCCAAGCTGCGGGCCATCGGCGCGGATATCGAAAGAGTGTCGGCATGATCACCCTCGCGTTGTCGAAGGGCCGCATCCTCGACGAGTGCCTGCCGCTGCTGAAGGCGGCCGGCATCGAGGTCGAGGAGGATCCGGAAACATCGCGCAAGTTGATCCTGGCCACCAGCCGGCCCGACGTGCGCGTGGTGCTGGTGCGCGCCAGCGACGTGCCGACCTATGTGCAGTACGGCGGCGCCGACCTGGGCGTGGCCGGCAAGGACGTGCTGCTCGAGCACAGCGGCGACGGCCTGTACCTGCCGCTGGATCTGAAGATCGCGCGTTGCCGCATGAGCGTGGCGGTGCGCGCCGATTTCGACTATGCCCAGGCGGTCAAGCAGGGCTCGCGCATCCGCGTGGCCACCAAGTACACCGGCGTGGCGCGCCAGCATTTCGCCGACAAGGGCGTGCACGTCGACCTGATCAAGCTCTACGGTTCGATGGAGCTGGCGCCGCTGACGGGGCTGGCCGACGCCATCGTCGACCTGGTGTCGTCGGGCAGCACGCTGCGCGCCAACCAGCTGGTCGAGGTCGAGAAGATCATGGACATCTCGTCGCGGCTGGTCGTCAACCAGGCCGCGCTGAAGTTGAAGCGTGCAGCGATCCAACCATTGATCGAGGCCTTCGAGGCCGCCGTCCAGCCATGACGCTGAACCTGCGCCAGCTCGACACCCGCAGCGCCGACTTCGAGGCCAGCTTCGAGCGCCTGCGCCATTGGTCGGCCGAGGCCGACGCGGCGATCGAGTCGCGCGTGGCCGAGATCCTCGCCGACGTGCGTGCGCGCGGCGATGCGGCGGTGCTCGAGTGCACCGCGCGTTTCGATGCGCTGCCGGCCACGTCGATGGCCGCGCTGACCCTGACACGCGACGAGATGCGGGCGGCCTACGAGGCCATCACGCCGGTGCAGCGCGACGCGCTGCAGGGCGCGGCGCGGCGCATCCGCAGCTACCACGAACGCCAGCTCGAGGCCTGCGGCCGCTCGTGGAGCTACCGCGACGAGGACGGCACGCTGCTGGGACAGAAGGTCACCCCGCTGGATCGCGTCGGCATCTACGTGCCGGGCGGCAAGGCGGCCTATCCGTCGAGCCTGTTGATGAATGCCGTGCCGGCCCAGGTGGCGGGGGTCGGCGAGACGGTGATGGTGGTGCCGACGCCCCGCGGCGAGAAGAACCTGCTGGTGCTGGCCGCCGCGCATGTGGCCGGCGTGCAGCGCGCGTTCACGATCGGCGGTGCGCAGGCCGTGGCAGCGCTGGCCTATGGCACGGCGTCGATCCCGCGCGTGGACAAGATCACCGGCCCGGGCAACGCCTACGTGGCCAGCGCGAAGAAGCATGTGTTCGGCGCGGTCGGCATCGACATGATCGCGGGCCCGAGCGAGATCCTCGTGATCGCCGACGGCACGACGCCCGCCGACTGGGTGGCGATGGACTTGTTCTCGCAGGCCGAGCACGACGAACTGGCACAGAGCATCCTGCTGTGCCCCGACGCGGCCTACCTCGATGCGGTGCGTGCGGCGATCGAACGGCTGCTGCCGACGCTGCCGCGCGCGGCCATCATCCGCGCCTCGCTCGAAGGTCGCGGGGCGCTGATCCTGACGCGGTCGATGGCCGAGGCCTGCGAGCTCAGCAATCGCATCGCGCCCGAGCACCTCGAGGTCAGCGCGCAGGATCCCGGGCGCTGGGAGCCGCTGCTCAGGCATGCCGGCGCGATCTTCCTCGGTGCCTACACCAGCGAGAGCCTGGGCGACTACTGCGCCGGTCCGAACCACGTGCTGCCGACGTCGGGGACCGCGCGCTTCTCGTCGCCACTGGGCGTGTACGACTTCCAGAAGCGCAGCAGCCTGATCGAAGTCAGCCAGGCCGGCGCCCAGGTGCTGGGCCCGATGGCCGCCGAACTGGCCCACGGCGAGGGCCTGCAGGCGCACGCACGCGCCGCGGAACTGCGCCTCACCCGATCCAGCCCCCAATGAGTGCCCCGATCCTGTCAGAACGCATCGCGCGCACGATCCGCCAGGACGTGCAGTCCGCCGCCGGCTACGCCATCCAGCCCAGCGCCGGCATGGTCAAGCTCGATGCGATGGAGAACCCGTTCAGCTTGCCGCGCGCCTTGCAGCGCGAACTCGGCGAGCGGCTCGCGCGCGTCGCGCTCAACCGCTATCCGCTCGGCAAGGGCGCGGTCGCGGCCGCGTTGGCCCGGCACTTCGCGGTGCCCGACGGGTGCCGCGTCGTCGTCGGCAACGGTTCCGACGAACTGATCGACATCCTGTCGGTCGCCTGCGACGTGCCCGGCGCGGTGGTGCTGGCCCCGTTGCCCGGCTTCGTGATGTACGAGATGTCGGCGCGGCTGCGCGGGCTGCGTTTCGTCGGCGTGCCGCTGACCGCGACCTTCGAGCTCGACGAGTCGGCAATGCTGGCCGCGATCGAGCGTGAACGGCCGGCGCTGACCTACATCGCCTATCCCAACAACCCGACCGGCAACCTGTTCGACGACGCGGCGATCGACCGCATCGTCGCTGCGGTGGGCGCGCAGCACGGCCTGGTGGTCTTCGACGAGGCCTACCAGCCGTTCTCGTCGCGCACCTGGATGCAGCGCATGGCGGCGCACCCGCACGTGCTGGTGATGCGCACGCTGTCCAAGTTCGGGCTGGCCGGCGTGCGCCTGGGCTACATGGCGGGCGCGGCGGCGCTCGTCGAGCAGATCGAGAAGGTGATGCCGCCCTACAACGTCAGCGTGCTCAATGCCGAAGCGACGCTGTTCGCCCTCGAGCACGCCGACGTCTTTGCCGAGCAGGCTGCGGTGCTGCGCGCCGAGCGCACGCGGCTGGCTGCCGCGCTGTCGCTGCTGCCCGGCGTGACCGTGTTCCCCAGCGATGCCAACATGCTGCTGGTGCGCGTGCCCGATTCGACGCGCGCTTTCGAGGGCCTGAAGGCGCGCGGCGTGCTGGTCAAGCACATCGCCGGGCTGCACCCGCTGCTGGCCCAGTGCCTGCGCCTGACGGTGGGCACGCCCGACGAGAACACGCTGATGATCGATGCCTTGAAAGCGAGCTTGTGATGTCACGTATCGCCGAAGTCCAGCGCAACACCAAAGAGACACAGATCCGCGTGCGCGTCGACCTCGACGGCAGCGGCGCCGCCAAGCTCGCCACCGGCATCGGGTTCTTCGACCACATGCTCGACCAGGTCGCGCGCCACGGGCTGATCGACCTCGAGATCGAGGCCCGGGGCGACCTGCACATCGACGGTCACCACACCGTCGAGGACGTCGGCATCACGCTCGGTCAGGCGGTGGCGCAGGCGGTGGGCGACAAGGCCGGTCTCACGCGCTACGGGCACGCCTACGTGCCGCTGGACGAAGCGCTGTCGCGCGTGGTGATCGACCTGTCGGGCCGGCCGGGCTTGCACATGGACGTGCCGTTCAGGAGCGGCATGGTCGGCGGGTTCGACACCCAGCTGACCTACGAGTTCTTCCAGGGCTTTGCCAACCATGCGCTGGCCACGCTGCACATCGACAACCTGAAGGGCGCCAACGCGCACCACCAGTGCGAGACGGTGTTCAAGGCCTTCGGCCGTGCGCTGCGGATGGCACTGGCGATCGATCCGCGCAGCGCCGGCGTGATCCCGTCGACCAAGGGCTCGCTCTGAGATGTCCCGCACCGTCGCGGTCGTCGACTACGGCATGGGTAACCTGCGCTCGGTGTCGCAGGCGGTGATGCACGTGGCCGCCGGCAGCGGCATCGAGGTCGTCGTGACGCAGCGGCCGGAGGCGGTGATGGCCGCCGAGCGCGTGGTGCTGCCGGGTCAGGGCGCGATGCGCGACTGCATGCGTGAGCTCACCGATTCGGGGCTGAAGCAGGCGGTGCTCGACGCGGCGCGCTCCAAGCCGCTGTTCGGTGTCTGCGTCGGCATGCAGATGCTGCTCGACCACAGCGAGGAGCAGGACACGCCGGGGCTGGGGCTGATCGGCGGGCGCGTCAGACGTTTTCGCCTCGAGGGCATGCTGCAGCCCGATGGCAGCCGCTACAAGGTTCCGCAAATGGGCTGGAACCGCGTGCAACAGGCATTGCCGCATCCGCTCTGGTCGGGCGTGCCCGATGGCGCGTGGTTCTACTTCGTGCACAGTTTCTACGCCGAACCGTCGGTGGCGCACCACAGCGCCGGGCTCACCGAGTACGGCACGCGCTTTACCTCGGCCGTGGCCCGGGATAACATTTTTGCCACCCAGTTCCATCCCGAGAAGAGCGCTGCCGACGGCCTGACGCTGTACCGCAACTTCCTCGCCTGGAAGCCCTAGGTCCTTCCATCCCTCCACCATGCTGCTGATACCTGCGATCGACCTCAAGGATGGCCATTGCGTGCGCCTCGAACAGGGCGACATGGCGGTCTCGACCACGTTCGGGGAAGACCCGGCGGCGATGGCGCGGCGCTGGCTCGCTGCCGGCGCACGACGGTTGCACCTGGTGGACCTGAACGGTGCTTTCGCCGGCAAGCCGGTCAACGAAGCGGCGGTCAAGGCCATCGTGCGCGCAGTCGGCGACGAAATCCCGGTGCAGCTCGGCGGCGGCCTGCGCGACCTCGACACCATCGAGCGCTACCTCGACGACGGGCTCAGCTACGTGATCATCGGGACTGCTGCGGTCAAGAGCCCGGGCTTCCTGAAAGACGCCTGCACGGCCTTCGGCGGCCACATCATCGTCGGCCTCGACGCCAAGGACGGCAAGGTGGCCACCGACGGCTGGAGCAAGCTGACCGGCCACGAGGTCGTCGACCTGGCCAGGAAGTTCGAGGACTACGGTGTCGAGGCCGTGATCTACACCGACATCGGCCGCGACGGCATGATGACCGGCATCAACATCGACGCCACCGTCAAGCTGGCGCAGGCCCTGACGATTCCCGTGATCGCCTCGGGCGGGCTGTCGGGAATGGCCGACATCGAGCGGCTGTGCGCGATCGAGGGCGAGGGCGTCGACGGTGTGATCTGTGGCCGCGCGATCTACAACGGCGCGCTCGACTTCGCCGCCGCCCAACGCCGCGCCGACGAGCTGAACGGCCAGGGGTGATGGCCAGCGCCCCGCGCACGTCGTTCACGGTCCCCCGAGGGCGCGCTCAGCGCCCCGGGGAGCGGCCCAGCGGGCGCTGAGATGCTCGCCAAACGCATCATTCCCTGTCTGGACGTCACCGGCGGGCGCGTCGTCAAGGGCGTCAATTTCGTCGAACTGCGCGATGCCGGCGACCCGGTGGAGATCGCGGCGCGCTACAACGACCAGGGTGCCGACGAACTCACCTTCCTCGACATCACCGCCACCAGCGACGGCCGCGACCTGATCCTGCCGATCATCGAGGCGGTGGCCTCGCAGGTCTTCATTCCGCTGACCGTCGGCGGCGGCGTTCGCAGCGTGGCCGACGTGCGGCGCTTGCTCAATGCCGGCGCCGACAAGGTCAGCTTCAACTCCGCCGCGGTGGCGCGGCCCGAGCTGATCCGCGAGGCCAGCGACAAGTACGGGGCGCAGTGCATCGTGGTGGCCATCGACGCCAAGCGCCGAGCCGCGTCGCAGGGTGGCGGCTGGCATGTCTTCACCCACGGGGGGCGCAACGATACCGGGCTCGACGCGGTGGCCTGGGCGCGAAGGATGGCCGAACTCGGCGCCGGCGAGATCCTGCTCACCAGCATGGACCGCGACGGCACCAAGAGCGGCTTCGACCTCGACCTCACGCGCGCGGTCTGCGACGCCGTGCCGGTGCCGGTGATCGCCTCCGGCGGCGTCGGCGCGCTCGAGCACTTGAGCGACGGCATCCGCATCGGCGGCGCGGATGCGGTGCTGGCTGCGAGCATCTTCCACTACGGCGAGTTCACGGTCGGCCAAGCCAAGGCGCTGCTCGCGCGCGACGGCATCCCGGTGCGTCTGTGACGCGCCGCGGCGGCCCGCCCGGCGAAGTCCGCCTGATCGGTGGCCTGTGGAAGCGCAGCAAGTTGCCGGTGGCCGACCGGCCGGGCCTGCGCCCGACGCCCGACCGGGTGCGCGAGACGCTGTTCAACTGGCTCGGCCAGGACCTCGCCGGCTGGCGTGTGCTCGACGCCTTCGCCGGCAGCGGCGCCCTCGGCTTCGAGGCCGCGTCACGCGGCGCGGCCGAAGTGCTGATGCTCGAACGCGACGCGGTGTTGCTGCGCGGCCTGGCCGAAGTCAAGACCAGGCTGCACGCCGACGCGGTGCAGGTGATCGGCAGCGACGCGCTGGCCTGGCTGTCGCGCTGCACGCCCGGTCGATTCGACCTGGTGCTGCTGGATCCGCCGTTCGACAGTGACCTGTTCGACGCGGCACTGGCCGCGGCCGCGCCGGCAGTTGCCGCGGGCGGCTTCCTCTACCTGGAGGCGCCGCGGCCTTTCGCGGCGGTGCCGGCGGGCTTCACGGCTCACCGCCACTTGCGCGCCGGCGCGGTGCATGCGCACCTGTTCCGGCGCGTCGACGGCTAAACTGCCGCACGACTGCCCGTCCCTGCCTTGACCTCCGCCACCCGCCTCACCGCCGTCTACCCCGGCACCTTCGACCCGATGACGCTGGGCCATCAGGACCTGATGGCGCGCTCCAGCCGTTTGTTCGAGCGCCTGATCCTGGCGGTGGCTGTCGGCCACCACAAGCGCACGATGTTCACGATCGACGAACGCCTGCAAATTGCCCGCGAACTTGCGACGCCCTACCCGAACGTCGAGGTCATCCCGTTTCGCGGTCTGCTGCGCGACTTCGTCGTTGGCCATGATGGCAAGGTGGTCGTGCGCGGCTTGCGCGCGGTCAGCGATTTCGAGTACGAGTTTCAGATGGCCGGCATGAACCGCCAGTTGATGCCCGAAGTCGAGACGCTGTTCCTGACGCCCAGCGACCAATACCAGTTCATCAGCGGCACCTTCGTGCGCGAGATTGCCACCTTGGGCGGCGATGTCTCCAAGTTCGTGGCACCCTTGGTGCTCGAGAAACTGAAGGAGCGCGTGGCGCAAGTGCCGCGCGAATGAGCCGCATGGCGTTGATGATCACCGACGAGTGCATCAACTGCGACGTCTGCGAACCCGAGTGCCCGAACCAGGCGATCTCGATGGGGCCCGAGTTCTACCAGATCGACCCGTCGCGCTGCACTGAATGCGTCGGCCACTTCGACGAGCCGCAATGCGTGCAGGTGTGCCCGGTCGCATGCATTCCGCTGCACCCGCAGCATGTGGAGTCCAACGCAACGCTGTGGGCCAAGTATCGGCGCCTGCAGCAGCAGGTTGCGCCGGCACCCGGCCTGGCTCAGGGCTGAGTCGGTTTGGTCGAGGCGGCGGGCTTGCCGCTGTCGGCGCGCGGTTTCTTCGCAGCCGTGCCCGAGGCGGCCGATGCCGCCGGCTTGGCGGCTGACGGGCGGGCGGTCTGCCTCGGGCCTTGCTTGGCGGCTGCAGCCTCTTGCGCCTGCCGCTCGCGTGTCATCTTCTCGACGGTCTTGCCCTCGCGCTTGGTGGCGTCTTCAGCGGCCTTGCGCTGTTCGGCGCTGCGTGGATCGGCGACGTTGACCTCGTAGCCGTCAACGCATGGCGTCTGTGAATAGGTGCTGCCGTCCGGGCCGCAACGAAAGACCTTCTGCTGAGCCGCACCGCTGCTGCCGGCAGCCAGCCAAAGCACCGCGGCCAACAGCGCGGCCGCGCTGCATGTGCGTCGGATCACGGTGTTTCTCCCGGCTCGATCCCGGCCACGGGCGGCGCGGTTTTCGGCAGCGGCGGCTTGGTGTGTATCTTCATCATCGCGCGCTCCATCGCACCGGCCAGCAGCAGGTCGAGGGCGTCCAGCGTGCGCACGATGCATTGATCGATCGCCTCACGGTGCTCCGGCGACGGACGCTTCAGTACGTAGTGGATGACTTCGGACTTGACCCCTGGATGGCCGATGCCAAGCCGAAGCCGCCAGAAGTCGGTGGTGCCCAACTGCGCGACGATGTCCTTGAGGCCGTTGTGGCCGGCAGCGCTGCCGCCCTGTTTGAGCTTCACCTGGCCGGGCGACAGATCGAGTTCGTCGTGGGCCACCAGGATTTCGTCGGGCGCGATCTTGTAGAACCGCGCCAGCGCAGCCACGGACTTGCCCGACAGGTTCATGAAGGTCTGCGGCTCGAGCAGCCACAGGGGCTCGCTGCCCGCGCGGTTCAAGCGCGCCACCAGACCGTGATAGCCGCGATCGAACGACAGCCGCGCACCGAGCTTGGAGGCCACGGCATCGACCCACCAGAAACCGGCGTTGTGTCGCGTGGCGTCGTACTCGGCCCCTGGATTGCCCAGGCCGACCAGCAATCGAATCGTCATGTTGATCCGATCATAAGGGGGCGCAGAAAGAGAACAGGCCCCGCGTTGCGGGGCCTGTCGATCGAACAGCAGTGCCTGCGGCCTACTTCTTGTTCTGCTTTTCGGTCTTCTTGGCTTTCTTCTCTGGGGGCGCTGCGGCAATCACCGGTGCTGGGGCGGCCTCCTCGACCTCTTCCTTCGGCAGGGTCACGGCGGCGATCACCGGATCCTTCTTGCCGTGGGTCACGATCTTGACGCCTTCGCCGAGTTGCAAGTCGCTGGCCTTCAGCGACTGGCCCTTGACCAGGTTGCCCAGGTCGACGGTCAGGAACTCGGGCAGCTGCGAGGCCAGGCACTGGATTTCCACCTCGGTGACGACGTGGCTCACCAGGCACTTGTCGGTCTTGACGGCCGGCGAGAGCTCTTCATTGACGAAGTGCAGCGGCACCTTCTTGGTCACCTTGGTGGTGTCGTCGACACGCTGGAAGTCGACGTGAAGCACGTTCTGCTTCCAGGCGTGCATCTGGAAATCGCGCAACAACACCTTCTCGGTTCTGCTGCCGAGCTCCATCTCGAGGATCGACGAGTGGAACGCCTCCTTCTTCAGCGCGAAGTACAACGCGTTGTGGTCCAGTTCGATCATCGTTGGCGTTCCCGCGCCATAGACGATGCCCGGAACCTTGTTGGTCAGACGCAGGCGGCGGCTCGCTCCGGTCCCCTGCAACGTACGCTCGTAAGCGACGAATTTCATGGTTTTCACTCCAAAGTGAGAGCCCCGCGACCAGGGCTCAAGGTAGAGGCCCGACAACGGACCCAAAAGGAAAAGGCTCCCGCAAGGAGCCCGCTCTTCATCTAGAAATTGTTGTTCTGCTCCGCGAACAGCGATGTGACCGACTCGCCGTCGGAGATGCGGCGGATGGTCTCGGCAAACAGGAAGGCGACCGACAGCTGGCGGATCTTCCGGCAGGCTTTGGCACCGTCGCTGAGCGGGATGGTGTTGGTGATCACCACCTCGTCGAGCGCCGAGGTGGCGATGCGCTCGATCGCCGGGCCCGAGAACACCGCGTGCGTGCAGTACGCATAGACGCTCTGGGCACCGCGCTCCTTGAGCACGTCGGCCGCCTTCACCAGCGTGCCGGCGGTGTCGATCATGTCGTCCATGATGACGCAGTTGCGGCCCTCGATCTCGCCGATCACATGCATCACTTCGGCCACGTTGGCGGCCGAGCGGCGCTTGTCGATGATGGCCAGGTCGCAGCCGAGTTGCTTGGCCAGTGCGCGGGCGCGGACCACGCCGCCGACGTCGGGGGAGACCACGATCAGGTCGCGGTAGTCCTTGCTCTTCAAGTCGGCCAACAGCACCGGCGAGGCGTAGATGTTGTCGACCGGGATGTCGAAGAAACCCTGGATCTGGTCGGCGTGCAGGTCCATCGTCAGCACCCGCTCGATGCCCACGGTTTCGAGCAGGTTGGCCACCACCTTGGCGCTGATCGGCACGCGTGTGCTGCGCGGACGGCGGTCCTGGCGGGCATAGCCGAAGTAGGGGATCACGGCGGTGATGCGGCGCGCGCTGGCGCGCTTCAATGCATCGACCATGATCAACAGTTCCATCAGGTTGTCGTTGGTCGGCGCGCAGGTCGATTGCACGACGAAGACGTCTCGCGCGCGCACGTTCTGGTGAACTTCGACGGTGACCTCGCCGTCCGAGAAGCGACCGACCGTGGCCTTGCCGAGGTCGACGCCGAGGTGGGCCGTGATCTCTTCGGCCAGCACGCGGTTCGCGTTGCCGGTGAACAGCATGGTGTTGAACAGCACGGCGTGGGCTTTCAGGGGGCAGGCTGCAGGTCAGGGCAGGTTGAATGGACGCGTGAAGTGCATGTTTTGGCAGGGGAGGAAGGACTCGAACCCTCGCATGTCGGAATCAAAATCCGATGCCTTGACCAACTTGGCGACTCCCCTACGCCGGAAGCGGCTCGCGCCACCACCGTGAAACCCTTTCAACCGGGCTCGTCATCTGCCCATTCGATGAGCGGATGCCGGTCCAGGCTGCGGCACATCCGACCCACCCAGCCCGGCGGAAGTTCTTCCGCCGGCCATGTCGCCAGGGGCTGGTCGCCAGTGCCGTTTCTCGCAAACACTGCGCTGCCAGAGCCCGTCATCCGACTGTTGCCGAACCGCGATCGCAACCACTCGGCGGCCTTGGCCACGTCGCGGCAGCGCTCCTCGGCGGGCGGTTGCAGGTCGTTCCTGCCATAGCCCAGCTGCCAGAACCCGGGTTTTGCTGCGTCTGCAAGAAAGCCTGAAAGTATAACAGCGGGCGTATCGCGGACCAACGCAGGGTGCCCGAAGATGGTCTCCGTGGCGAGCCCTGTGGCCGGCTTGACGACGGCGAACCACTGGCGCGGCACCGCCAGCGGCGCCAGTCGCTCGCCGATGCCCTCGACGAAAGCGTTGTGGCCCCCGATGAAGAACGGCACATCGGCGCCGAGCTTGGCGGCCAACGTTGCCAGCCGCGGGCGCGGCCAGCCCAGGTCCCACAGGCGGTTCAGTGCCAGCAGGGTGGTGGCGGCGTCGGAACTGCCGCCGCCGAGCCCGGCTGCCCAGGGCACGCGCTTGTCGACCGAGATGTCGCAGCCGTGGCGGGTACCGCTCTCGGCCTGCAGCAGCCGGGCCGCGGCCAGCGTCAGGTCATCGGCAGGCAATGCGGCGCCGAGGTCGTGCCGCAGCAGTCGACCGTCGCCGCGGCGTTCGAAGTGAAGGGTGTCGGTCCAGTCGATCAGCACGAATACCGACTGCAACAGGTGGTAGCCGTCGGCCCGACGACCGACCACATGCAGGAACAGGTTCAGCTTGGCCGGTGCCGGCACGTCGAACAGGCTGTGCAGACTCACGGCAGTTCCAGTCGGACGCGAACCGAGATCGCCGGCGTGCGCTCGCGCGCCGCCAGCACCCAGCCCTCGGCGAAGCGGCTGAGATCGACGCGCCAGCCGAGTTGTTCGAAGCCGCCGGGCGACGCCAGGCTCGGCGCGCCGGGCCAAGGGCGCCCACGCAGCCAATCGATCAGCGCCGCCAGCGGCAGCGCCTCACCGAGCAGTTCCTGCGCCAGGGCGTCGAGGTCGGCGAAGCCGCGCTGGGCTTCGGCTGTGATCAGTTCTGCGGCACCGGGCCGCCAGCGCGCCTGCGCGGTCGTGCTGCCGATCGGCGTGGTCAATCGCAGCTCACCGGCTCGTCCATCGCCGCGCAGCTCGAATCCGGTGCCGAAGCTGTGCGGCTCGGTGCCATCGTGAGCCTCGACGCGCAGCACGAGTCGTCCGGCCAGATCGGGTGCCGTGCCTGGAGTCGGCGTCGCGCAGCCCACCAGCAGGAACAGCCCGGCGAACAGCGCCGCGGGGCTGCCCCGGCACTTCACAGCTTGACCTGCAGGCGCGTCAGCGTCTCGCGCAGCACCTCGTTGGCG
>Ga0208980_10001333_pt1 | contig 14899 bp, 9 predicted proteins | sample WetSurMetagenome_3_FD_187993 | JGI IMG/M metagenome (GOLD analysis project Ga0208980, IMG submission 187993) | Wetland microbial communities from Twitchell Island in the Sacramento Delta, sample from surface sediment Aug2011 Site A1 Bulk (version 2) | ecosystem: Environmental > Aquatic > Marine... | reverse complement strand
CAAAAAAGATAGTGAAGTTGGGGGGCAAACACAAAAAAGAAAGCGAAGTTGGGGGGCAGACACTTAGAAAAGGAAGAGTGGTTTCGGGCAAAAAAAGAATAAGAACTAACATTGTATTATATAACAATCATGGAAAACTCAATACTCATTTCAATTGAGGCACTTAAAAAGCACTTTACTACTTCAGGAGGCAGATTCACTGCTCTTAACGGAATTGACCTCTCGATCAGGAAAGCCGAATTCACAGGTGTCGTTGGTCCAAGCGGAAGCGGAAAAACTACCTTGCTGAACATTATTGGGTCTCTCGATTCGCCTTCGGAAGGCAGAGCGATAGTCCTTGGCCAGTCGATTAATGACCTGAGTGTAAAGCAAGCTGCTCTTCTCAGAAGATCGAGACTTGGATTTATTTTCCAGAGTTATAATCTTCTGCCGGTCTATACTGTTTTCGAAAATGTCGAATTCCCTCTGCTCCTGCTTAAACTTAATGACGGTCAGCGCAGGAAAATGGTGATGGATTCCCTTGACTGGCTGGGACTCACAGATAAAGTTAAATCGAAGCCGGCCCAGCTTTCCGGTGGTGAGTGCCAGAGAGTCGCAATTGCAAGGGCAATGGTCAAGAAGCCAGAAATAGTCCTTGCCGATGAACCTACAGCAAATCTTGATGCGGCAAATTCACATCATATTCTTAAAACAATGGTCAGGCTGAACAATGAATTTCAGACAACATTCATTTTCGCTACTCATGATGAAAAGGTCATTTCATATCTTAAAAGAAAGATCTCACTTGTTGACGGTAAGGTTGCAAAGGACGAAATCACAGGAAACTAAATCCCGGGAATTATGAAGCTATTATTTAAACTGGCTGCAAAGAACCTGATTGGAGCAGGTCTAAGGACCTGGCTTAACGTTATTGTACTTTCATTCTCTTTCCTTGTAATAATCTGGCATAAGGGTTTGCTGAACGGATGGGACATGCAGGCAAGAACTGATATGGTCAACTGGGAAACAGGTACAGGTCAGTACTGGCAGTCATCGTATGATCCCTATGATCCTTTCTCCCTTACAGACGCCCATTCAAAGATCCCTCCGGTTTTTGATACTCTGATTTCAAAAGGAGAGATTGCTCCGATTCTAATAACACAGGGAACTATCTACCCGGGCGGCCGTATCCAGAGCATACTGATCAAAGGAATCAGCCCTGAACAGAAGGTTTTAAAGTTCCCCGGCAAACTGTTTCTCAGGAGCAATGAGGATCTGCCCGTCCTTATTGGAAGTAAAATGGCCGGCGACGATGGATTAAAAGAAGGCGATTTAGTAACTATTCGCTGGCGCGATGTTCATGGTACTTTTGATGCAAATGAGATGAAGGTTATCGGCATTTTTAACACAAATGTGCCCTCCGTTGATGCCGGTCAGGTATGGGTCCCTCTCGACCGCCTGCAGAAAATGATGGGAATTGAAGGAGAGGCCACAATAATGGTTTGCGGCAAATTTTATTCGCCCGGCAAAACACCTGAAGGATGGAAGTTCAAAAGCAGCGAAGAACTGCTCAAAACAGTCACCGACATTATAAAAATGAAATCAGTGGGGGGTATGGTATTATATATCATTCTTATGAGTCTGGCAATGCTTGCAATTTTTGATACACAGGTCCTTTCGATATTCAGGAGGCAAAAAGAGATAGGGACTTACATTGCAATGGGAATGACACGTTCACAGGTGATAGGTCTTTTCACAATCGAGGGATCTCTGAATTCCGTACTGGCAGCCTTGCTGGCGGCCATCTATGGCATTCCCCTGCTGGCAATCCAGGCAATCAAAGGAATGTCCTTCGCAGGTACCGGCAAAGCTTACGGGATTGTAATGGCCGATAAAATATTCCCGGTTTATAGCCTCGGGCTTGTTGTCACCACAATTATTCTGATTATGATAACTACAACAATAGTCAGTTATTTACCTTCACGCAGGATAGCTAAAATGAAACCAACTGAAGCTTTAAGGGGGAAACTTCAATGATCAGATTTTTACTAAAAGGAATACTCAGAGACAGGCAAAGAAGTCTGCTGCCTGTAATAGTTGCTACCATCGGAGTTATGCTGACAGTTGCTCTTTTTTGCTGGATGAATGGTTTCCTGAATGACAGCATAGAATTAAACGCACGATTCTCTACCGGTCATGTAAAAATTATGACCGCTCCATACGCCAGAAATATTGACCAGATTCCTAACGACCTTGCACTTACAGGAGTTGATTCACTAATGATGAAACTTAAAAGAGAATTCCCCGGGATAAAATGGCAGCAAAGGATTCATTTTGGAGGGCTCATAGATGCTCCTGATTCGTCTGGCGAGACACGTTCGCAGGGACCTGCAACGGGCTTCGGAATAGATCTGCTGTCAGGCGATCGTTCTGATATTGAAAGATTTAACCTTGAGAAGTCATTGCGAAGAGGAAAATTACCAGCCCATCAAGGAGAAATTCTCATCAGTGAATTATTCTCACAAAAACTTAAGGTTAATCCCGGAGATACTGTCAGCCTTATAGGCTCAACGATGAATGGTAGCATGACTATGTATAATTATACCATTGCAGGTACAATAGTGTTCGGTTCACCGGCAATAGATCAGGGTTCGGTAATCATCGACCTGAAAGATGTGCGCGAGGCTCTCGACATGAATAATGCTGCCGGCGAGATCATTGGGTATCTGCCTGATAATTACTACGATGATAAAATTGCTGAGCAGGTCGTAACACGGTTTAATCTTCTTTTCCCGCCTTCCGGTGATGAGTATGCTCCCGTAATGACTACACTTCGAAAACAGAATAACCTGGGCCAGATGATGGATCAGATAAGCCAGGTCGGAGGATTTGTTGTATTTGTATTTGTCCTCGCAATGTCGCTGGTATTCTGGAATGCAGGTCTGCTGGGTGGTTTGAGAAGATATCTTGAATTCGGGACCCGTCTCGCGATCGGAGAAGATCATTCCCATATCTACAAAACTATGATCTATGAATCCATCCTTATCGGTTTGATTGGATCAGTGACCGGAACCCTGATCGGACTTGCAATCTCATTGTACATGCAGAAACATGGCCTTGATATCGGATCAATGATGAAAAACTCTTCCATCATGATGCCTTCAGTTTTCCACTCCAGGATAACTGCACCAGCTTTTATCATAGGATTTATCCCCGGGCTTCTCTCCACTATTGCCGGAACAGCTCTTTCCGGTATCGGAATTTATAAACGCAAAACCGCACAATTATTTAAAGAATTAGAGGCATGATAAAAACTGCTGTCCCGATAATGCTGCTCTGCGTATCATTAAATGCGCAGAATCCATCTGCAAAGGAAATAATCGACAAAGTCGACAAAAACATGTCAGCCGATTCGAGGGTATTCACCTCCAGGATGATCATACATAGTCCGAGAAATACCAGGACAATAGAATCTAAATCATGGAGCATGGGTGAAAACAAATCATATACCGAGTATCTCTCACCTCCCAGGGAACAGGGAACCAAGATGCTTAAGCTCGACAATCTCCTCTGGATCTTTTCGCCATCCACCGACAGGATTATTCAGATCTCAGGGCATATGCTCAGGCAATCAGTAATGGGTTCCGATCTGTCATATGAAGACATGATGGAAGACCCCCATCTTCTCAATCATTATACTGGTAAAGTTGAAGGAGAAGAAAAAATTTCAGACCATGATTGCTGGAAAATAACACTTACTGCGATTGGTGCTGATGTCGCGTATCAGACTCAGAAAATATGGGTTGATAAGATCCGTTTCATCCCGCTGAGAAAAGAGCTTTATGCTAAAAGCGGTGTACTCCTTAAAAGGATGGAACTGTCAGACATCCTGCAGATACAGGGAAGATGGTTCCCGAAAAAGATGCTGTTTAAAGATGTCCTTAAAGAGGGTGATGGAACTGAATTTCTGATAATGGACATTGAATTTAATACAAAGATTCCCGATTATATTTTTTCAAAAGCAAGCCTGAAGAAATAGGATTGTATGAAAAGTGTTTTTAAATAGCCTCCGAAAAAAGGATGGTAAAAACCTATTTTACAGATTCTATCAGTGAATCCGTAATAACGATGGTTTTGGATGAAACAGCAACCGCCCCGAAATAGCCAAGAGCTCCGTTGCTGAGATTACTCTCCGGGTTTGCCGGCGTTGAACCGAAAAACGGATTAATAAAAAGCAGATCATCAAGCGTCCGGTAATAACCGTAAGTTTGCTTGTCGAGCGATAAAAGCTCAATCCTGTATTTGGATCCTGCCTCAGCATTCGAGACCCGAAGCTCGGTTTCCTGACCGTTTGTATATTGATCGTCATAAAGTCTGTAACTCTGCGTATTGATCGAATCGTTCCGGAAGACTTTTATCCTGTAATAGTTCTTTTCATCCGGATCCCTGAAATAGCAATGAATTTCCAGATGGATATCATTCGGATTGTTCCCTCCAAAATCAAATCGCTGAACATCACTTTTTACCAGTTTCAATGAATCAATATTAACATGACTATTCATTGTCGAAACACCCTCATATTCAACGTTTTCAGACAATACCCTGATACTGTATGTCCTTCCCGGAATTCCCTTTGTACGGGAGGTAATATAAATTCCGGGGTTTTCCTCCTTTAAAGTATCGGCATTTCCGAAATTGTCATTTATAGTAACTTTCGCACCGGAGACAGGCGGCAAGACAGGCTGGTTAAAATAACTTCCTGATTTACTGATAATAACAGTATAGGGACCTCGCCTGTCGTTAATCACTCCTTCGATTACAATACGTGGTGCTGCCTCGTTAAGATCAACATTGATAACTTTCTGACAACCCGGGAATACGAACAATGGCGCCAAAAATAAAATAATCCGGAGTGCATTATAATTTCTTATTTGTGTTCTTACTGCCATTTTTGCCTGTCTGCTAAAATTTAAAATTGTATGTGAAAGCCGGAACAAACCTGAAAAGTGAAAGTTGTACCGCCTGCATCTTCGTCGGGTCATTAGGATCTTGCTGGAAGTTTATCGCGTATGCGTTTGAACGCCCATATACATTGTAAACAGAAAAATTCCAGTTGCTTTCAAATCGTGCGGTCTTTCTTCCCTGCAGGGTAAGACCAATATCCAGCCTGTGGTAATCAGGCATACGATATCCGTTCCGCTCTGTATAGTATGGTACAATATTGCCATCCACAGCATAGCGTCCGCTCGGAAAAGTGACAACACTCCCGCTTATGAAGATCCAGGTAGCAGAGAAAGTGAGCTTTTTATTAAGCTCATACATTCCCACAACAGCCAGGTTATTCGGTCTGTCTTGTTTTGCAAGGAATACATTTCCCCCATTTATTTCGGGGAACTGCCGCTTTGTTTTCGAAAGCGTATAGCTGATCCAGCCGGTGAGTTTGCCATATTTCTTCCGGATCAGAAATTCCGCACCATATCCCCACCCTTTTCCAAACACCAGCTGCGACTCCACCTTATTGTTCAGAATAAGATTGGCCCCATTGCGATAATCAATCTGGTTTTTCATGTTTTTATAATAAACCTCAACCGATGTCTCATACATGTTATTTTTGAAATTCCGGAAGAAGCCAAGAGTATACTGATCAGCTATTTCCGGCAAAATATTGATATTGCTCGGCACCCAGAGATCAAATGGCGTAGTGGATGTCGTATTCGATAGCAAATGGATATATTGACGTGTCCGTGCATAGGAAGCTTTTACCGACGTTGAATCATTGATTATATAATTCACAAGAAACCTGGGTTCAATTCCGCCAAATGTGTTGAATATTTTTCCTTTGGGATATGTTGTAGAATCTATAATATCTGCAACCTGATCGTAAGTATATACGGTTCCCGGGCCTATTGAACTGAACAGGGAATAGCGCAATCCGTAACTAACTTTCAATCGCCCCATAATAGTTTGTTCGTCTGAAATATATGCAGCATTTTCGAGGGCGTACCTGTTATCCATCGATTTGACATGGAAGAATGCAGAACTGTCTACCTTACTCGGAACGAATGTATGGTATATGGAATTTAAACCGAATTTGATCATATTATTTGAATTCAGATAATAGTTAAGATCCTCCTTAAGGTTCCAGTCTTTGATTTCAGAAATTACTCTCATTGTGGTATTGCCTACTGCCACATTAAATTTATAGCTGTAACGGTTAAAGATCAATGAAGTATTTGAAAACATTTTATCGGTTATGATATGGTTCCACCTGGTTGTAGCTGTAACATTTCCCCAGTTCAGTCCAAGCGAACCTCCAAGATTGAAATCATCCCTGCCCAGGTAGCATGAAAGATAGATCCTGTCCTTTTGTGAAAACTGATAATTGGCTTTCAGGTTTAAATCGTAGAAATAAAGAGTAGATTTCCTGGCAGTGGAATCTGCCCCGTGACGAGGAAGAAATATCAGGAAAACATCAGCATAGGTCCTCCTGGCAGCTATCATGAATGAGCCTTTGTTTTTCCGGATTGGTCCTTCAACAGCTAACCTGGAAGCAATAAGGCCAATCCCTCCCGATATATGAAAAGACTTATTATTGCCCTCATTCATTTTTATGTCAACCACTGATGACAATCGACCTCCATATTCTGCTGGAAAACCGCCTTTATACAAAGTAATATCCTTGATGGCATCAGAATTGAAGGTAGAAAAGAATCCTAAGAGATGCGAAGGATTGTATACCGGTGCTTCGTCGAGAAGGATAAGATTCTGATCAATGCTCCCTCCACGTACAAAAAATCCTGCGTTGCCCTCACCAGCAGGTGTCACACCAGGTAAGAGCTGAATAGTTTTCAGAATATCTTTTTCACCTAAAATTACCGGTATGTTCTGAATTTCTTTAACATTGATCTTCGAGATCAACTCACTCTGCACAATATTACTGTTATTTTTTTCAGCTGTTATTGTAACTTCTTTTAATGAAATTGATTCTTCCTCCATATCAATTGTCAGCTGGATATTGTCATTCAGCTCCAGGGGGATTGTCTTAGTCTTGTAGCCCAGGAACTGGATGATCAGTGAATATTTCCCTACCGGAAGTGTAAGAGAAAAATATCCATATGAATTGGTGGTGATCCCTGCCTGGGGATTTTCTTTTGGATATACAACAGCACCTATCAGCGATTCACCTGTACCGGCGTCTCTCACAAATCCACTGATCGTTGCTGTTTTCAGTGTTCCGTTTTCAGAAAATCCCGACCGGCAAATCGAAAATATAAAAATGAATAATAAAACAGATATTCTTGTAGTCATTCAGTTCCGGATCATAGCATGCGCTCAATTCTTTAAACAGTCATTTTCCAGGTTTGTTGTGCTTCTTATTAAATGTTTCCAGTACCCCAGCATAATCTCCTGAAACTGCACCGGTACGCTCTCTGGCGGCTCCTGTTCTTCACCCTGAGATGGCTCATCCCAGGATATTAAAAAAACTAAATTTGCACCTGAGAATCAGAGGCTGTTGAAAAAGTCCTTTGTGAACCTTCGTGATCCCGAGCAATCGGGAGTGAGTACCTTTATGGTAAAACAAAATTCATTGAACCACAAAGTATAACGCAGAATAACACAAAGGAAATACTGCACAATTATTGCTATTTCAACAGCCTCAATGGGGCAGGGAGCAATAATAGCCTGCCCAAAAGAATTGGCAAAATTACTCCTTAATAATCTTCTCAAAAATATTTCTGTCGCCGGTTACTAAATGGATCATATAAAAGCCCCTGGAGTAAGAACTCATGTCGAGGCTGAATACATGTGAACCAATCACTGTTTTAAATAATATTCTTCCCTGGTAATCTGCCAGTTCCAAAGATTTCATCATCACTGAAGATTCAATAGTGAGATTATCTTTAACCGGTGTCGGATAGAATTTCAGACTCTGATTGAATTCATTCTCATTTACCGATACAATTGTATTCACAGATGCAGTCCAGTTTGATGCTATACTGTTGTCTGACACAGGATCGATTAACTCAAGATAGTATCCGTTGCCATCAGCATCTGGCCAGGGCGGTGCATTAGAATATCTGACACTATCAATAACATTTCCGAATGCATCGGCTAAAACCAGCTTCTCACCTTTATTGGATAAATTCCTGTTAAATTGTCCTGAGGCTGGGATTCCATATTTCGCGAGAAAAACCAGTGGTTTGTTAGCTATTATTTTTGTTGCTCCCTGACGGATCTCGCTATGTGCCGGGAACTGATAAACAAATCCAGTTCCAGCAAAGTAAATACCAGTCAGATCCACGGTCCTGTTTCCTGTATTTTGTATTTCGATGAATTCTTTGGCACTCCTGTCCGGGAAGATAAGTGTACTATCAGGATTATACATTATTTTCGTGATGACCAGAGGGGGAGTTATCACAACCGGACAACTGGTGGAGCCGATTTTACTTGTTATCCAGGCTGTACGGTTCTTAACAAACTCTTTTATATTAATTATTTCGCCAGACAGATTATGAATAGTTCCCCATTTGATATTCTCCCGTACAGCTGCCTCGCTGATGGTCGAAACAGTCGTGTCGATCAATGCTTCAACCGATGAATAATTTAACGGTTGTCCCGGCTGGATAAGCTGATTCCATCTTCTTGCCAGGGAACATTTGAAATCGGGGTTATTGAACAGGTCTCTCCAGAATCTTGAACCCTCATTATCACCATTTGAGAACTGCCAGGTGTAGGTTTTACTCCTGTCAAATCCCCAGATGGAGAGGTCATTCCCGAAAGTAAGATTGCTGTCCCAGATCGGTCCGGCTCTGAGTTTCCCATTTCTGTCTTTATGGAAATAGGTGCTGTACTGATATGCATCTGCATTTGCAGAAAACTCGCTGATAATCATAAAATCGACAAATGATGGAATATCGATTATTGAAGGGAATCCTGTTTCCGGTGAAGAGTTTCCGGAGAAAGCAGTATTTTTCAGCTTTTCAAATTCAGAATTGATATAGGTATTTTGCTCAAGCGTCACCATATCGGGTTTTGGAAGCACATGAATATAGGAAACATCATCTATGCCTAAATAACTTGACATTTTCCATGCAGCAGGGTCCTGTTCATTTGTCTTGTCAGCCTTAGTGATATATCCGCCTGTTATGTTTGGGAAGTCATTATCTGTTCTGTCAATTTGCATAACATCAACCCGGTCCGGGCCCTGTTTAATTTTTTCCTGGAGAAGATACAATCCCTTATAGGATCCGTTTATCACCACTTCGCAATAGACGGTCCTGCTGGCATATTCCCCCATCATCCTGGATAAATTATAGCAAAGATAATCGCGGATGAGCGATGGTTCATATCCCAGTCCGTTCAGGATCCAGTCATTATCAGCCGGCAGACCAAGCAGGTTCACATCATTTTTTGTGCTGTTATCGGATTTATACGTCGTAAGTCCATATTGATTTTTTGGCAGTGTCTGTGAGCTGGAACCCCTTGTTTCTATGTTAATACGACCATCATAGCTGAGATAAGAAGATGTATTCTGATCAGTAATAAAATTTTGAAGTCCCGGACCTCTGAATATCACCTTCATGTTTGCGAATATTCTCGGTGAATCAGGTATTTCCACACCGCCATCAGTGTTTATCAATACAATAGGAAGGTTGCTTTCACTAAAGGTTTGAGAATATGAAATTATGTTAAAACAGTAATATAAACAGATCAGACCAAGATATCGCTTCATTATAATGTGATTAACTACGGATACAAAAGTGTCAATTATTTTCAAATAAATGATGATGAGAATACTAAATATAAGCTTCGGGAATCATTCATAATTTTTGAAATTAATAGTTCCAACTCTTCTTCAAAAGTTTAGAATCCAAAATAATTATGACCTCTGAGTGGATTCGCTTTCACATCTGCATAATCTCAATATATCTCCAGATATTCCAGTTTTGTTTTCTGAGCTACAATGTAGCTGAATTTGAATAGCGGCAGTTGAATGACCATTAATTGTGTTGTTCTTCCTTGGTGCCACTTTGCGCTATACTTGGTGCTCCCACCCTGAGACTTGCCGAAGGGTGTGGTTCAATGAATTACATTTTACCACAAAGCTGCTCAAAGGTACAATGAAGGTTCACAAAGGGCCTTTTCAACAGCCTCTTGGCATTGTCGGAAAAAATTAAATACTTTGGTGGATTAGTTCTCTCATGCCGTAAAACAGGCTTTTATTAGCTCACAGCATGTCAGCATGTAACTTCAGGGCTTGATCACCTTGGTCAGTATTACAGGTACCTGAATCAGGTCATAGTCATTCCTGTAAATAAGATATTTGTCATTCCACTGAGGATTGAATTTTTCTTTATAGTCCCTCTGCCCTTTGTAATGAGACAATGACCGGATTTTCTCATAAGCGAACTTCATAGATTTCTCAGTAAAGTTGTGTGGATCATCCAGCCCCGACAAAGGAGCAAAACCCAGATTAACATTTTTTATCCCGACAGATTTGAAATACTTAAAAAGCTCAACAAGGATATGATCCATTATCCCATTTGGCGCATCAGAGGTTTTCCTGAGCAGATCATATGTACCTTCATCCTTCACATAATCCGGTATGATATTTAAAAAAGCAATGATCTTCTCCTCCTTGTTTTCAACGCTAATAACCGTTTGGTCCTTGATCTCCTTTTCTACGAACATTCCCTGTGAGAAGATGATTTCCTCCCGCCCCGTCAACTTCAGCCATTCATCACTTACAGCCCTTAGTTTCTGAATAAGTCCATCCCGGAGAGGAGGATTATTTATATGGGTTGTATAACCCTGCTCCTTTATCTTGTTAAGAGCGTTCCTTATGGATTTCTTTTCACCTCCTTCAAGGGTAAATGTTTCAAGACTGACTACTCCCTCCTGGCCAAGAAACAGGCTTTTCATAGACAGTTCATAATACACCTGAAGTGACTCTTTAGGTATTCTGTAATATATATCTCTGAGTCCGTTCTCATATGTGTACTTACCGAAAGAGATAATGCATTTCTTCATTTCCTCAACATTCTCCGCCACTGGGTTCTCAAGAACAACTGCAAAATTGCTGGTCACCCGGTAAGAGATGTAGGCATTTATCTCTTCAGGTGCAAAAATAAATTTGTCGGAATATGTCTTAAAAAAGTCAAGTGCTGAGTTCCCGAATTGTTGCGTGAGTGATTTTGCCCTCGTTATTTCCGCTTCAGTCGGAGTAATTTTGAATACATATGGCCTGACAAGAGAATAAACCAGAAATGACATTGAAGCGAAGCCGCTTATCTTGATCAGATAGAGAAAATCACGGGCAAAGGCGTCGTGAGGAATCAGATCCCTGCTGCCAATGAGAAAGAAATTCTGAAGTGTATACCAGAATGACTGGAAAAGGTTGAAATCAATATGAAAATGTCTCTTATCCAGGAAGTAGAACCCCACGATCCCATAAAGTAATACTGCAGCTATACTCAGCATCGCTGTTTGTAATCCGACGGTTCCAAGTCTGGGATTTGTTTTTACATGATATTCCTTTTTTGTTCCTATCAACGATCCGATTATTAGAAGCGCTATTGTAGCTTCCTCATAATCAATTCCTTTGGTGATATGTCCAAAGACCGAAATAACACTGAGCCCCAGAGCAAACCACCAGGCAGTTCGCAATCCTCTTAACATAAAAGCCGCAGTGACAAGAAGAAATAAACCTGCAATGAATACAAAACTGTTTGAAAAGCTTACAAAATCGACCAGCAGATAATCTTTCAGCAGTCTCAGCCTTTCAGGAAGTGCGGGAGTCAGCACTGAAACAATGTTAACGATACCAAGCGCAAAGATCAGTACTGCGGGTAAAATCCTCATTATCAGTTTATCAACCTTTAAAAGAAAACTCACCACACCTGTAAAGAGAGGAAGCCAGAACTCAAAAAACCTGAACAGAAGGGTAATTGCTATCGAATCGGCATTTGTGAATCCCGATTGAGTCAGAACATATACCATTGAAACCTCGATTGCCCCCAGTCCTCTTAAAAATGGTGATATAATCAGGAATATCACAACAACAATATATGCTATGATCGCGGTTGAAAGAGATGGCGGAAAGTTAAGTGCTATCATGGATATATATACATGGGCTATCCCCACGAACTCTATCAGGACAGATACCAGAACAGTATAAAGAAAATACTTCCGGTTTATTTTATTGTTTTTCAGGTCTTCAAGGAAAAGTTCCGCTTTAGGATAAACTTTTACTATCCACTGGTATATTTTCAATTTTTTCAACAGTGAATAGTAGACAAACATGAAAATCACTAAAATCAGAATAACTCCGGCAAGGCCATACCATTTACCCATCCCCAGGCTCCCTCCTGAAACGACAAACAGGAATGCAGGTATAGCAACTATTACTACTGAAAGGATTCCAACAAAAGCGTATATGGTAGAAGCAAAATAGACCTGGGTCCTGGTAATTCCTTTTTTTTCTATTTCAGTGCTGAAGAAGGCCAGTGAAGATACAGCACCGGCAGGCAGGAAAACACTGACAAAGTTCCGCTTGAGAAAGAGGATTACAGCATCCCATATCTTAATTCTTGTTCCAACTGAGGCAAACGAAGTTACATACATCAGGCCCTGAATAAAGATATAGAAGATTACAAGTCCGATACCGGCCAGAATCCAGTAGCCGCTGGCATCGGACAGAATATTCCTGACCGTAAAAAGTTCATGTCTCTGATGAAAAGTAAACCATGCTGCCAGGATTATGAACAGGGCAGTAAAAAGGAACTGTGTGATCAGCCTGGCATTTTCATTAAGAAATATAAAAACTTTTTCTTTAAAGAAGTTCCGGACCGATGATGATGAGTTCTCTCTAATCATTGTCTTAACCGTCCAGTGTTATATTAATCAGAATGCTTTGCCGTCTTTCATAGTCTGCATGATCAAAGGCAGATTAAACTTATAATGATGATCTCCCGGTATTTTCTTTATTAAAACCGTGGTTTTACTCAATAATTCCGGAATTTGCGTTTTCTCTCCGTCACCAAAGATAATCAAAGTAGGGACAGTTTGCATCTTAATGATCTCATCGATAGTGTTGTAAGTGTTTTGCTTGTTCCCCATTCCAAGCATATTGGAGATATGTATTTCAAAATCTGTCGTAGTTGCAGGTGATAATAGAACTGAAGATACAACTTTTGATTTTAATTCCTCAGGCAACCGGTTAACGATGAATGGCACAATTTCAGCTCCCAGGGAATAGCCAATCAGGACAAACTTATCTCTTCCCCATTCCCTGCCATAGAAATTCAGAGCTTTACCTATGTCTGATGCAGTTTCTTCCGGGGTGGTCCGTTTCCAGAAATACTTTTTGGAATCGAGGCCAATAGTTGGAATTCCCTGTTTGGCCAGATTATCGGCAATCGACTGTTCAAAACCATACCATCCGCCATCGCCTGAAATCAGCAGGGCGACAGGAGCCATCCTGTCCTGGGCTTTTGAATTCGTAATAATTAAAGGAAGATTCTTAACCTGATCAATATTTACGTTTGGTGGCTTATTCTTCTCATATTTTGCTATCAGCCGGTTAAAGGCATCCTTCCATTGCGGCATAAAATCGCTCCATTTGGAAAAACCATGGCCGACCTTCGGTAAAGAAACTAATTCCGCATCTTTAGTTTTGGCAATAAAATCAACCACCTCAGGATAATTACATATCTTATCCAACTGGCCATTCAGAACTATCCACGGATTTCCGAGTTTATCATCAGGCTGAAGAATGTATCGTTTACCCGGTATATCAGCTTTTACAGTAAGACCATTAATCTCACAGAGCGGTTTAGGAAGTTCGATATCCGGACAAAAACCTATAGATACTCCTCCTATAAATGTCCCGGGCCTCGCCTGGGCTAATATCCCGTAGACCAGTGTTGCCCCGCTTGAGTATCCCATAATGACCGGCGGCTTATAATCAGGAAAATCATATTTCTTTTCAACAAGAGTAGCCAGCTCTACAAAGTCGGCTGCAATACTATAACAGTCATCTGTACGTAACCTCAGCTTCTTAAAATACTGCAGAATATCTACACCGATAACCAGGGAATTCACCTCAGAGAATGTCTCAGAAAAACCAATTACCCCGTATTTCCATCCTCCATCTCCTGAAATCATTATTACCACATTCTGTGCTGTGGTGGTTCTGTTGTAAATGTATACTTTGCCAAATGCAGGAACAAGCAATGAATCTGATGATGTAACAGCAGTGGCTGAAGCCTGCAGAGTGTATAACAATAAGACAATTACTGACAGAAAAACAGAAAGGTTTTTAATTCTCATTTGACTTTATAATTATTTATATAAATACTTTATAAATCTTCCCCCGGGCTTTTCCATTTTGCTGTTTACTACTTCATTTTAACCTGGGGATATACAGAGTTATTCACTTAGCCATGCCGTTATTATACACTGAGCCCTGTTTTCTGAGCCCTGAGCCTTTCTACACCAGCTTCTTATATTTTATCCTTGCCGGGGTTGTATCAGCTACCCTCTTCCTGTAATTCTCCTCATAATCAGAGTAATTGCCTTCGAACCAGACAACTTTCGAGTTGCCTTCAAAAGCCAGCATATGGGTTGTTATCCTGTCGAGGAACCATCTGTCATGGGAGATTATAACAGCACATCCTGCAAAATTTTCAAGTCCTTCTTCCAGTGCTCTGAGAGTATTAACATCTATATCATTGGTTGGTTCGTCAAGAAGTAAAACATTTGCCCCAGATTTGAGCGTCAGAGCGAGATGCAGCCTGTTTCTCTCCCCTCCTGACAGTACACCGCATTTCTTTTCCTGGTCAGCACCTGTGAAATTAAACCGCGCTACATAAGCTCTTGCATTTACAAGGCGGTTTCCAACCATTACATCATTCTGGCC
>Ga0208980_10001332_pt1 | contig 14902 bp, 7 predicted proteins | sample WetSurMetagenome_3_FD_187993 | JGI IMG/M metagenome (GOLD analysis project Ga0208980, IMG submission 187993) | Wetland microbial communities from Twitchell Island in the Sacramento Delta, sample from surface sediment Aug2011 Site A1 Bulk (version 2) | ecosystem: Environmental > Aquatic > Marine... | reverse complement strand
TTGGCGAGGCGGTCGATCGCGGTTTGGATCGTTTCGTCTTTAGGCAGTCCAGAGCATTCCACCGCTTCGAATGTTTCGGAGGTTTCCAGATCTTCGCCGTCGGCGGCCTTCGCCTTTGCCTGAAGGATCACACGGGCGTAACCGCGGCCGCTCTGTATGCGTGAGCCTTCCGTGCTGACAAAATAACGCGTGTCGGTCTGGCATGACACGATGACCTGTGAGGTCAACACGCTCGGGAAGTTCTGAAACCGTGCCGAAAGCTTGCGCACTCGCTCCTGCCAGGACGCCTCACCGAATTTGAGGTTGGGCGGCGTTTGCTGGAAGGTCGACGTCTCCTCGCGGGAAAAATCGGCGGAATCGTCTGTTCCCTCTACACGGACCTGCTTGTTGGTCTCGATCTGGATGAGCCGCTCGGCGGCCGCGCGATAAGAACGGTCGGTCTCCAGCCAAAGGCGGCGCTTGATGGAATCAATGGCGTCCTCGAACGGAATCGCTGCGCCCGAAGTGAATTGCGCCGAGCCACCGCGGCCGCTGACCTGGTGATAATTGTCCAGTTGAGGTGATCCTACTCGCACGGAGACGTCCAGGGTGCGAATCTTGCCAGCCTCTACGGGATTGACAGCTCCATGTGTGCCCGAGATCGAACGGTATTCCTGCTCTGTGATCTCATAGCTGATGAAATAGGGTGCTGGATCGGCTTTCTGCTTTAAAACGGCAAAGTTGCGGTCCAATTCCTGGGACATAGCGCCCAGCAGGGCAGGAGCCTGCCCCGCAGAAGTCGACGCCGTCAGCAGCAAAACCCCCCAGCAGAAGAATGAGAAACGGACCAATTTCATAGCGACATTACGTTGACAGCCACACCCGAACCAGAGCAAGCGTCCGTATGGTCCTGGGGAACGCCTGCCGGCGGCCACCAAAGCCTTCGGGCATGGTCAGGAGCAGGAAGTGGATTGCTGCCTGCGATTGACCTCAGAAACCATACTACAGTCGCACGGACAATGCTACTCCCGGACGAGCCACGCAGATCGTAATTGTCACACACTTTCGCCCCTCAGCACAATCGGACAATGCGTCAGCCGAAAACCGTACTTGTTTTGGCGGTCCCGGTCGCACGCCTTCTCCTCGGCGACTTCACGCGGGGCATTTATTGCAAACATGTCCAACGTGGACCCCGGCGGATTAGGCATGGAAACGCTATTCTTCCTCCTTACCACCCTTTAGAATCAATTGTTCTTGCCCGCCGCGATATAAGTGCATATAGTAGACGTCGCTAAACTCCAAGCGACGCTTAAGCCTTGTTTTCCGGGTATGGATTTTGCTAGCAGCAACCTCGAGCGCCGCGATAAGGTTTAAAACGCCATGTCGTTTTTGTATACTTTTAAATCCTTGAACGATCTTCCCTCTGTCCGTTCTCACACAACCGGTCGCACGCTCCAATGCTTGTATACCAGGTTTTTCATCGACCGATATAATCGATTGCAGTGCAGCCAAACCCTTATTGCCAAACTCAACGTCGATATCACAGGAGGTTAACGGCCCATGACAAGTCTAACTGCAGATCTAAATATTAAAGGCATTTTTAGAAGAATATCAGTATTGTTTATTTTTTTGCTTAACTGTGAAGTTACTGTGGTAGGTACTGCACTAGCTGAGATTAAAAAGGCATTTCCTGATGCAGCCCCTGAATTAATTTCGCTGGTTTACACGTTTCCGATTCTGATAATGGTATTTATGAATTTCTTTGTTGTGCCGCCTTTGGCAAAGAAATATAACAAAAAAAATCTTGTTATGATTGCTCTTGTAATCTATATCCTCGGCGGCGTTGGCGGAGCATTTGTAACCGGCTCCATCCTTCATATAATAGCCATGAGAACGTTGGTGGGAATCGGCGCGGGGCTTTCAGCGCCTTTGTGCGGAGCCATTATTAACGAGCTCTATGAAGGGCTTGATAAAAAAAATATGCTGGGTTGGGCAAATGGCGTTGATAGTCTGATGGCTATTGGATTTACAATGACTGCCGGTGTTCTTGTTGCCATCAAATGGAACTACGTATTCTTTGTTTACAGCTTTTTTATTCTTGTGCTTTTGATGGTTGCGACTTCACTGCCTTCTCTCCCGGCTCCCGCCGCTGTTGACTCATCTACGAACAAAAAAGTGAAACTGAGTTACAACGGAAAACAAAAAATTAAATTGTTCCTAGTCTGTTTATACGATGCAGCCTTTACGATTTTTTTAGTGGTGGTGATGATAAAGCTCGCCATCTTCATTGACGAAGCAAAGCTAGGTGACCCGAAGATTGTTGCAACAGCAATGTCCACTTTGACCGTGGGGATTTTGGCGGGATCTTTCCTATTCGGTCTAGCGGAAAAACTGTTCAGGAGATACAACACGATTGTGTCTCCTCTTTGTGTGGCTATAGGCGCCTTCATAATGTTTGGGGCATCCGCTCTAACTACCGTCTTGATAGGATGCTTTATAGTCGGATTCGGCGCTGGAATTAACTTGCCGCTTGTTCAGAGCAGAGGACTGGCAATAGGGGTAAAAGCTGACGGGACATTCGCCAATGCCATGGTAATAGGAGTAATGAACGGCGGGCAATTCCTGGCTACATTCGTAGAAACAGGTGTCAAGCAGTTTATTGAACCGACTGCAAGAAATTTAATCGGAACCGTTGCTGGCGCAATGATAGCAATTGCGGTGGTTTGTCTTATTTATGTAATAGCTGATCCATTGAAAGGTGTGAACGCGAATCCCGAGGAGGCTGTTGCTGCAAACAGTTAAAGAAAAGGATAGACAAAATTTTTGGGTGATCACAGCCTTTTCTTTACCCACGCTGTGAACCTCTGTTCACGAAGGTCTACTATTTATCAAAGCATTACTCATGCATAAAGAATATCCGAATCTGCTTTCTCCGCTAAAGGTGGGCAACGTTGTATTAAAAAACAGGCTGAGTGCATCTCCCAGCAGGCCCCCGTTTATTCAAGGGCCTGAACCCTATCCGTCCGATGCCCTTATCAGCCATTATGCCAAAAAAGCAAAAGCTGCTGCCGTTGTTACATGTACTCTTGTTAATCCCATGCATTTTCAGATAATCCGGCAAGGCAAGCCTACGCTATCTGAGTATATTCACAAAACGTTCAAGGTAGATGGCACGCATGGCAGCCATCTGGACATCTATAACGGCCAGTGTCAGCACTACATATCCAAGATGGTGGATGCCATACACTTCTTTGGAAGCAAGGCGTCGTTGTTTATCATTCCTGACTTTCCAAAGGGCTACGATGCCAGCACCGGGATACCTTCTCTGGAAGTAATGGGCGGTCCGGATGTCAGTGAAACCGGACGGGAAATACCAGCTAAAATGCTTGATGGAATTGCGGATGATTACGCCCTTCAGGCTCTTGTCGCCAAGAAAGACATGGGCTTTGATATGGCCTTTCTGCACATGTCTTACCGAGGTTTCCTGCCGGCAAGATTTCTATCCCCTCTTACCAATAAGAGAACAGATGAATTCGGCGGAAGCCTGGAAAACCGGGCTCGCTTACCGTTGATGATCTGCGACCGGATCAAAAAGTTCTGCGGAGAGGATTTCCTGATAGAGGTATGCATAAGCGGTGTGGATCCCAGCCCCGATGGCTGGACACTGGAAGACACGGTAAAGTTTGCCAAACTGGCTGAGGGTCACATAGATTTGCTTCAGCTGCGTTCGGCGGATATCGATCCGCAGCACCCCACAGGCTTTAATCCGGAACGTACTCCATTCCTTTATATGGCAGAAGCAGTTAAGGAAAGCGGAGCCAAGGTGGCAACCGTCGCCATAGCGGGATTCCAGGATTTGGATTACAGCGAGGAAGTCGTTGCTACCGGGAAAGCGGATTTAATCGCCATGGCCAGGGCATTTATCTGCGATCCGGATTATGGGCGCAAGGCCTATGAGGGCAGAGGAGAGGATGTGGTTCCATGCATCCGGTGCAACAAATGCCTCATAAGCAGCAATGCCGACCCATATGTCAATGTATGTTCCGTTAATCCTTCCTGGGGCCTTTGGCACAAGATGGATAAGATGATTGATCCGCCGGCAAAAAAGATGAAGATCGCCATTGCAGGCGGAGGCCCTGCCGGAATGGAGGCGGCCCTTGTAGCCGCGGGAAGAGGTCACGACGTCACGCTGTACGAAAAAAGCGGTGTCTTGGGCGGGCAGCTTAATAGTACCAACAATGTTTCTTTCAAATGGCCTTTGAGAAATTTTAAAAATTATCTCATTCGCCAGATTGAAAAATCAAATGTGCAGGTTCTCTTGAACGCGGAAGCAACGGGAGAAATGCTTAATAAAGTAAAATTTGACGCAGTTCTTGCTGCCGTGGGCTCGGAACCGATCATTCCTCCAATTTCGGGAGTGGATGGCAAGAATGTAGTGTTCGCTATAGATGTTTATGGAAATGAAGATTCCCTGGCGGATGAGGTTGTAATTATCGGTGGCGGAGAAGTCGGTGTAGAGACCGGAATACACCTGGCAGAAAAGGGTCACAAGGTCATTCTGCTGGAAATGCAGGATAAACTCGCTCCGGATACGGCTCCCCTTCACTACTATAGTATGTTTATGGAGACATGCAGGAAGCAGAAGAAATTCAGCTATATTCTGAAGGCAAAATGCACCGAAATAGGAAAGGATAAGGTCAGTTACTCAGATGCGGACGGCACAGTCCATGAGATAAAGGCCGGCAGCGTTGTTATCGCCGCGGGTATGAAGCCAAGAATTGATGAAGCGATGCAGCTTTCCGGCGCCGGGAATATTTTCCATCTGATAGGCGACTGCAGTAAGGTCGGCAATCTGCAAAAGGTAATGCGCAGCGCTTACGGCATCGCATCCATGATTTGAAAACCGCGGATTTGTGGGGCCGAGATTCCAGATCACCCTGCAGGCTTGACCGTATGGACGCGGAATAAAGCTGATAGACACGGAAAGATATTTTAGCGTGCTTCGGAGTATTTCAGCGTCCTCTATCTCGGCCTTGTGCCGGGAAAACCTGGACACCCATCATTCATCGTGTTTCTCAATCCATGTCCGAGCCTCTATAGTGGGAGGGACAATTTGCGAAGATATTGGGTGTCCAGGATTTTCCCCGAAGATATTGGGTGTCCAGGATCTTCCCCGAAGATATTGGGTGTCCAGGATTTTTCCAGGATCTTCATTTGCAGCCGATAACAAATCGGGCCGCCTCAGTATGTGAAGCGGCCCGATTTTGTTTTTGCCTTTTTTTGACTGCTCTATTTAATCCGTATTTAATTTACAGAGACCACGATCGCACCGCTGTAGGTTTGGCCGGGTTTAATATCTGTTTTACTGCCGTTAACCGTCATCGAGACGCTTGAGCCTTTAGGGGCAGCGACAGAAGAAGAGCCGTCCAGCACCAGCTTGGTCAGATAAGATGTTCCGGTCACCGTCCATTTGGATCCGCTGGTCAGGTTAACGATAACACCATTGTTGACTGCAGGTCGCGCAGTATCGGTAATTGAATGGAACTCCCTCAGGTTAGCTACCGTGATCTTGGGAGACAGGTGACGTGATTCGGAGGCGGAGATCACACCCGTGACGCTGGCTTTGTTCAGGTTAAGGGCCATATTGAGTTTGTCGCTCAACTTGCCCCAGCCGACAGAGTTGTAAAAGTTGCCCTTCAGGTCAATGTTGGAGAAGTTAGCTGTTGCCGCGCCGTCAGCGGAAGTGTTATCAAAGCCCGCAATTGGGGAAGGCGCAGTGCTAGGCTCCTCGTAAAAACCGGCACTGGACATATCAGCGGGCTGGTCGTCGGACGCCACCTGCATGATGACACCGTTGCCGCTGTTAATCTTTGCGCCCTTGGAGCCGTCCATTTTGATCACGGCTGGCACGCCCGAGACAATGAAAGTAGTCTTCGCTGTGTTAAATACAGTGCCGCCGTCAACAGTAAGCGGGTTGCCGGACCTGTGCCACATGACGCCATATTTCTTCGAGTTGATGACAGTGGGCTTCGCCGCGATTGATTTGAGTTCTTCGGCAGTGAGACCAAGGCCAAACTTCTCATTGAGACCCTTGACGGCTTCACTTGTGCTGTCGCCGTAATAGACATCTCCGGAACCTATCACCGAGGCAAAGGTGGGGATGTTGAATTCACAGCCATAATAGGCAACGTGGGCGTCAGGATCGTTATAATTGCCGTACCCCTCATCTCCGGTGATAATGACTTTACTGTTGATGGCATTGAGATAAGCCCCGCTGGTACCATCGGTGGATAAGGCGCCCCAGCCTTCGGAGGAGACGGTGGAGTTTATGTAGGCAGCGGTACTAGTGCCCATCAGGCTGGTGGCACGGACGTTGCCAGTCATGCCCGATATCCAGAGTGTCGACCTCATCTGGGACGTGTCCATTGTGGCTACATAGCCGGGGGGAAGCACGCCGTTTTTGGCCTGTATATTGGAGTTCTTCACGATCAGCTTGCTTCCATCCTTGGCAATGATGCCTGCGCGGACAACGCCCTGAGTATTGATATTAACCTTGTCCAGGACAAGTTTTGTATCCTTGCCGGTGGCCAGAATTGCCGAGCCGTATCCCATGAAATCGCTGCGACCGTCACCGAAAAAGTCAATTTTAATGTTTTTGAGATTATAGGTGCCGCCAGCTGCATAGATGCCGTTAAAACCGGTGCCACCGGTTGAAGTTGCGTCCTTGTACAAGGTCCCAACTGATTTTATCTCGATGTCGCTGATGTCAAACCCTGCTGGTTTCTTGCCTTTCACGGCAGCCAGGACGGATTTGTCATAATCAACGCCCTTCGCATCCAGATAAAGGGCCTGACGGTATTGGTAGACTGTGGGTGAACCACCGCCGGCAGCGCCCTGGGCGCCTCCAGGAGCACCGCCGCCAGGCATTCCACCAGGCATCTCACCCCTGGCCCCTCCGGCGCCCTGCTGTCCTGCGGGCGCGCCACCCTGTGCTCCGGACGGAGCGCCTTGAGGCATCCCTCCTCCAGGAGCCCCGCCCGCGCCCCCCGGCGTGCCACCCCTGGGCATTCCTCCTCTGCCTGCCACAGAGACATCATTGGCCTTGGCTACAGTAAGGACAATATCGCCCTTATAGGTACCGGGAACGAATTTATAGGAAAATCCTTCCCATGTTGCCAATTGCTGTCCGGTTTCAACTCCGTCGACGGTCATGGTTAACCTATAGCCATCCGGAGCTGTAAGGTTGGCTTTGTCCTCAATAGTCAGCTTGCTTAAGGTAGTAGTTGCGCTTACTGTTTTTGTAGTGTTAGCAGGAACAACCCACTCATCTGCGGCTATTGCAGCACCCGCAACCAATAGGAGTGAAACAATAAAAATAAAAATCTGAAATCCAGTTACAAACTTCTTTTTCATATATGCTCCCCACTCAAGTTTTAAGTTTTTTTATTATCGTTAGCGGTCCTCTATCATGGTTGAATATCTGAAATACTCTACAGAGTAGCTGCGAACTTCCCGGCCAACCAGCCGTGGGTCATCGCCATACCGATATTGTTGCCCGCGAAGGGCGTACTATAGCCGAGGCCATATCGCCCGCCCAAAGTATTGCCGCAAACAAAGAGCCCCTTGATAGGTTGTGCTTGCTTGTTCAGTGGCCGCAATTTATCGTCGGTCATGATGCCTGACACAGTGACCATGGAGGGTCTCATGCTACTCATGGCTCTGCCTTTGCAGCCGTAAAACGGAGGTTCATCTATAGGGATCATGGCCTTGGCATCCTTGCCGTAGTCACTGTCAGTGCCGGCGTGACACAGTTGATTGTAATGTTTGATCGACTCTACAAAGGTCTTTACGAGGTCACCCGTATATCCTAGGTATCCAGCCAGTTCTTCCAGCGTATTCGCGGCATAGACAGTTGATGCCTGCCGTTCTGCGACTGTGCAGCTCCTCACCTGTCCGCCTTTGGCGCCGGTGCCTAGGACCTTGCCCATATCCTCTTCCATATCTTCGTAGTACACCGGACGGCCATAGTTGGGCCCGCCATGCTCCAGGCCAGCTATCTCTACGCTCTTCATAAACTTTTTGTCCGTGACGACGCACAGAGTGCCTTGGGGTTGGCGCAACACTGCCTGCGCTATCAGTGGGGCGGCCGCTTCATTGCAGAAACGCTTTGCATTGGTGTTGAGTTGAAGCATGGGGCCCTCCCCCCATGGACCTGATGCACCTCCGCCCAAGCCCATATAACCACGCGGTGAAGGCTCAATCATGCCACCCGCCCAACAGGCCATCTTGTGTCCTTGTCCGTTGCGCTGGCCGGCAGCCGCAAATTGCGCTTTTGTCGTTCCGGCACGCTCCGCCCATTCCTGGCTTTCGTTAAGAAGGGCCCAGCACATGTCGGGATTGCCGATAAAGTCGCCGGTAGCCAATATGACACCCTTCTTGGTCTTGAACTTTATGTATTTGCCTGCGCTATCCTTTACTATTGCTCCTGTAACATCCCCGCTTGGCCCCTGCGTAAGAACAATCGCTGTTGTTTCATAATACCAGTCGGTTCCTTGATCTATGGTCTTCTTCACATGGTATTTTTCGAACCATCTGAGAACCGACACAAAAGGTCCTACAGCCTTTCGCAGTGTTGGGCCCATGAACTGGGCATTGCAGGGCCAGGTCTTGTAACCTCCGAGCACAATAGGATAGTCCTTTGGCTTAACCCCCTTCTGCGTCTGGTTGATGAGCATCTCCTTGCTCATTACATTGGAGAAATCATATATTTCCGTTGTACTGCTGCCGGCACCACCTGCCATACCCCCGCCTCTGGCAGACATACCGCCGGCATCACCGGCGCCGCCTGGCGTGCCGCCTCCACCACCGGGCATGCCACCTCCGCCACCAGGCATGCCGCCTCCGCCAGCGGGCATGCCACCTCCGCCGCCGGGCATGCCACCTCCACCAGCGGGCATATCGCCTGTGCCAGAAGCTCTAGAACCACTACCTGGTGCGCCGCTAGAACCACCAGGACTACCACCCATGATGCTGTATTTGAATTCCACCCTGCTGTCATTGGCCTTGCGCAGGTCCTTATACCCTTCATAGACCTCTGTCATCCTGTCAAACATGGCGCCGGAATTCTCCACATAAAGCCGGATGATGTCCGGATTGCAGCGACCAGCGGCGCGCTTTACAAACTCGGCTGTGATCTCGCCCGTATTATACGGCCCATAGCCCCTCCCTATCAGCCACTTGGAGTTGACATGACCGATATCTTCGCCAACTCGAGCCCAATAGCCCTCGAATGCCTTCTCGGCCTGTTTCTCGACAACAGCAACCTTGACGCCCTTGTCTGAGGCACCCAGGGCTGCGAGCAGGCCGGCATGGCCACCGCCAAGCACAAGCACGTCGACGTCTAGAGTCTTGGCGATGTCGGCATCAGGTATGACCGGAGCAGTGCCCAGCCAATCGCCTTCACCAGCGTAGCCGACGACACGAGCGGATGGTGCAGCGCCAGCTGCAGCTTTTTCAGCGCCAGGTGGCATGGAGGCGGAACCGGCCAAAGCACTCGTGCTGGTTGCTGCAACAGTGATTGCGGATGTCTTAATAAAATTCCTACGAGATACATTTTTATCAGAACTATTACCCATACGTGATCCCCCTATTTATTCATATTTGTTGTTACGATCTGGGTCAAGCAAGGACTGAAAAATAAAAACAAAGCAATAGATATTACCTTCGTTCAAAATTTACGATTTTGCCAGCAGCTCCCCGAGCAAAAAGCCCTCAGTTACAGCCATGCCGATACTTATGCCGGCTATGGGACTCTGATACACAGTGATGAAGCGGCCGCCTGCATTGTTTCCTGCTGCATAGAGGCCATTGATGGGCTTGGACTCCGAGTTGAGTACCCGTCCTTCCGCATCGGTGTCAAGGCCGCTAGTCGCACTCATGCCGGCGCCCAAACCAAACATGCCGGTGCCGTTATATGTTGATACAGTGGCATAAAACAGCGGGTCCTTGAGAGCGGTCGCTTTCAAGATACGACGGTCCTTGCCGAAATCCACGTCAACACCTTTTGCGCACAGCTCATTGTATCTTTTGATCTCGGCCAGGGCCTTCTTCTTGGCATCGCCCTGATAACAGTCCATATAGTCAACCAGCTCTTCGAGCGTATTGGCGCAACAGGTTGTGCCTGATACACCGGGTATGCCACTCGTACCGCCGCCCATCCGCATTCCTCCTTGCTGACCTTTGGCTATAGGACCGGGTTTCAGGTTGTCCAGGTGCGAAAGCCTTGGAGCCATATCGCTTTCCATCGTAAGATCAGCTGCCATGTGACGGGGCGGCATCATATAGAGGAGCTTCTTCCAGTTCGAATCATACAAAGTGACGCGAACAGTGCCTTTCGGCTGTGCAAGCGTGGTGCCGGCTGCTTCATCGTGAAAGCGTTCGCCATTGTGATCAAACTGGAGGAACCAGACACCTGTGCCAGGATCGCCTTCGCCTATGCAAGAATGGGGGCCGATCTCAACATGGCCGCCGGCCCAGACACCCATCTTGATGCCCACGCCGTCGCGTGGGCTGCCCATCCCTCCAGCCGCCCTCAAGAGGCTGAGATTTCCCAGGGCCAGGGCCTCATGACGCACCTGATCCAGGATATCCAGGACCATATCGCGGTTGGCGCCAAAATCCCCTGCACAGAGCGCCACGCCTTTCCTTGCCTTGAAACGTACGTATGTCCCATCCTTCCTTTTAGCCACAACACCTGTCACCGCACCTGCTGCATCAACATCACATATCTCGGCGTGGTGCTCATTAAACCACTTGGCGCCGTCCACCATGGCCTTCTCCTGATGCATCCTCAAGAACTCCGACCAAGGCTCTAACGTGTTCCTGTTACCACCTGGCCCCCCCCTTTGGTTGCCGCCTGGAGCACCGCCCTGTGCGCCAGGGCCACCAGCAGCGCCTCCAGTAGCGGACATGCCGTCGGCAGGAGCGGCTCCGCTTCGACCTGGACTTTGATCACTAACCGGGACTGACTTTTGATTGCCGGTTGCTGTTGAGTCAGAAAAAACCTCATAGCCTCGGAAAGAGGCGCATCCGAAATAAAATTTCCATCCCGATACCTCAGTCAGAACAGTGGAAGGGGGAGGACAGCTCATTTCATGACATGCAATGTCCAACCATTTCTTGTCGGCGATACTGGCAAGCAAGTCAAAGATCCTTCCGCTGTTTTTCACAAAAAGACTCGCGCGTTTGGGGTTGTGGCGGATTACATTGCGGCGCGCCCACTCTCTGAGAAAATCATCTTCATCTATCCTGAGCGCCCCATGATCCAGTGCATACTTAGAATTGACGGTTCCGCACTGGGAGCCGATGCCCCGGACATAGCCTTTCTCCGCCTGGTTCTCGATTACGGCTACGGAAGCGCCATTCATGGAAGCGGCGCGCGCACAGCAAAGGCCGGCGTTACCACCGCCTACAACGACTATGTCATAGGTGCCACCGTCGCTAATGAGCTTTTCGTCGATGGGATCGGGCTTGTCTCTCCATGATTTTGTGGCGGCCTGATTCTCAGTTGCTGATTGTGTCGCGGATGCGGGATGCGCGGTGGCAATTGTAGCCATGGCGCCGGTTGCTGCGGTGTTTTTAAGAAAGCTGCGTCGATTTATGTGTGCTCCGGACTTACTATCATCCTCTGACATATCTCCCCCTTTTGAAATGAGACTGCAGAAAAAGTGCCTGGTATTCCAAGATCTTTTAAATCGCGCCTGGGATAGTGAATCCTTTGTAATTAATTAACTGTAATCACGATATTGCCCGTGTAGGTACCGGCAGAAATATTGGTTACGGGATTGTCGTTGTCCACCTTCATCGTCAGGGTTCGTCCCGGCGGAGCTGCAACGCTGGCGCCCTGTTCAACAACCAACTTTGTAAGGTAGGACGTTCCCGTTACTGTCCAATTGGAGCCTTTGGTTAGTGTGAGGATGACGCCGTTGTTGACGGCGGGGCTTGGAGTATTGACGACACCGCTAAATGCCTTGAAATCAGCTTTTCCAATTTTGGGATAATACTTGCCGTTGTAAAAATGGAGGGCGTCAGACGCGGTGATCACGCCGGTGATGCTGGCGTTGTTGAAGGTAAGCACAAGATTTTTGGAACCGCTGATAATTCCTCCCATTATGCTATTTTTGGGACCGCCACGCGCAGCGTTGTAAAAGTCACCCTTCAGCTTGATGTTGGAAAATTTGGCCAATGAATCTGTCTCTTTTCCAGAGTATATGTCATGGGACTCCTCTTTTTTAACCGGCCCGGTGGGTTCCTCGTAATTTAAAAAGTTATTAGTCTTGCTGTCTCGAGGGGGTTCGTCATCGTCCATTACCTGCATGATGATGCCGTTCCCAGCATTTAGCTGGGCTCCCTGAGAACCGTCTATTTGGATATCAGTGTGCACACCCTTGTTAACGAACAGGGTTGCTTTGGTGTTGAATATTGTGCCGCCTGTAATAGTTAGATTGCCTCCGTTTCCGTGCCACACCATGCCTTGGTAACCTGAGTTGATGATGGTGTGCTTCACGGGAATGGATTCGAGTTCTTTGGCAGTGAGATCAAGACCCAACTCCTCATTTAGCAATTTGACAGCCTCTCGAGTGCTGTCGCCGAGAGAGAGGGAGCCGGAATCCATGCCGGAACCAAGAGTCCCAACGTTGAATTCACAACCAAGAATCCTTGTGATGGCACTACTGTTGTTATATTGGCCGTACCCGCTATTACCTATGTTGTAGATCTTTGAATTAATTACGGTGAGTTTGGAGGCGTTGCCGATATCGGTGGATAGGCCGCCCCAGCCCTCAAAGGAGATAGAAGAATTGAGGTAGGTAGCCCTGGTGCCGGCGCCTAATATACTGGTGGCGCGTGTAGTTCCTGTCATTCCCGATATCCAAAGCGTTGACCTCATCTGGGAAATGTTCATGGTGCTTTCAAAATCAGGCGGCAGCACGCCATTCTTGACGTCTATTTTGGAGTTCTTGACGATCACATTGCTCTGCTCCTTAGCAATTACTCCAGAGCGAACCACGCCTCGGGTATTGATGGTAACGTTATCCAAGACGAGTTTGGTGCCCTTGCCTGCGGCTACAATGGCCGTGCCTGCGGCAACAAAGTCACTGCGGCCGTCACCGACGAAGTCGATTTTGATATTTTTAATATTGTATTCACCACCGGCTGCATAGATGCCGTTAAAACCGGTGCCGCCAGGTGAAGTTGGATCTTTGTAAAATGTCCCGACTGATTTGATCTCGATGTTACTTATGTCAAAACCTGTGGGTTTTTTCCCTTTCACTGCAGCTAAAACGGACTTGCCCCAATCAATGCCTCCCTTATCCAGGTATAGAGCTTGACGGAAGGGATAGGAATCAGGCATTCCTGCTCCGAAACCTCCAGGGCCTCCTCCAGGCATGCCACCTCCAGATGGTCCACCTCCCGCACCTGTCCAAACCACATCGTTGGCCTTGGTAACTGTGAGGACAATATCGCCCTTGTAAGTGCCAGGGGCGAATTTATAGTCAACTCCTTCCCAAGTTTTCAACACCTGTCCTGTTTCAACCCCGTTGACGGTCAATGTCAACCTGTAACCATCCGGCGCAGTGAGAGTAGCATTGTCCTGAATAGTGAGATTGCTCAGTTGGGTTGTTGAACTAACTGTCTTCGTGGTGTTTGCAGGAATAATCCACTCATCTGCAGCTTTTGCAGTAGCCCCAAATAATAATGGTGTAACGAGAAAAATAAAGATCTGAAATCCTAATAACAACTTTCTTTTCATATATCCGTCCTTACTGTTTTTAGGTTCGGGGTCATTCCTGGCAATCAATTATTGATGGGAATTTAGGTATTTCTTACCAGACAGGGCCGCCTCCGTTATGAGACGGCCCTTTGTTGTAATCACCTCAGATAATATCCTGGTGGCTGGTCTACAACCGTTTAGGATTTGGTGACTGTCAGCGCGATTTTCCCAGTGTATTTACCGGTCTTGATTTCCTTCTTGGCGCCGTTAACTGTCATCTCCAATTTGGAGCCTTCGGGCGCGGCGACAGTGCAACCATCGGCTATTGAAAGGCTGGTGACGTAGGAAGTTCCGGTGACAATCCATTTTGAACCGTCAGTCAGGTTAACGATCACACCATTGTTGACAGCGGGACGCGCCGTATCGGTGAATGAGTGGAAATCCTTGAAGTTTTCCTTTGTGATCTTAGGTGTTGGGTGATGAGCTTCGGAAGCTGAGATCACACCCGTCACGCTGGATTTATTCAAGTTAAGGACCATATTGAGCTTGTCGGTGAGTCTGCCCCAGCCGGCAGAGTTGTAGAAGTCGCCCTTAAGGTCGATGTTGGAGAAGTTGGCGGTTGCCGCGCCTTCCGTGGACGTAGTGTCAAAGCCGGCAATCGGCTTGGGAGCAGTGGTAGGCTCATCATAAGAATCCCCTGCACCCATAGTTCCGGAACCGCCGGGTTCGTCGTCGGACACCACCTGCATGATAACGCCGTTGCCGGGGTTGATCTGCGCTCCCTTTGAGCCGTCCATGGTAAGCAAAGCCGGCACACCCAAAACCAGGAAGGTTGTCTTCGGCGTGTTGAATATGGTCCCGCCGTCAACAGTCAGAGGGTTGCCGGATCTGTGCCACATGACGCCGTATTTTTTCGAGTTGATGATAGTAGGCTTCTCCGGAATTGCTTTGAGTTCCTCGGCGGTGAGACCGAGTCCAAGCTTGTCGTTGAGACCTGCTACGGCCTCGGCAGTGCTATCGCCGTAATAGACATCTCCGGAACCAATAGAGGAGGCGAAGGTGCCGATGTTGAATTCGCAGCCATAATAGGCCGTGTGGGCAGATGGATCGTTATAGTTGCCGTATCCGTCCTCCCCGGTGTTAATGACTTTG
>Ga0208980_10001331_pt1 | contig 14909 bp, 6 predicted proteins | sample WetSurMetagenome_3_FD_187993 | JGI IMG/M metagenome (GOLD analysis project Ga0208980, IMG submission 187993) | Wetland microbial communities from Twitchell Island in the Sacramento Delta, sample from surface sediment Aug2011 Site A1 Bulk (version 2) | ecosystem: Environmental > Aquatic > Marine... | reverse complement strand
ACTAATTATCATTAATATAAGAAGTCCCATTACCCATTTTATTTCTCCTGCTTCTTTCAGCATAAAAATATTGATCAGGGCAAAAAGAGATGACAGGGATATCAGAATAATGAATAAAACAGCAAGGAAGATTCTAAAATGAGAATCCAATGCATTTCCATAATCGTTTAAAAGATAATCGGCCAGGAGGGAAAATAGCAGAAAGTAAAGTGAAAGCCTGGCTGCACTCTTCAACCATTTACTTTCAGAGTATCTCATTGAGAACAACGCGATTAGGTTTAGTCCGGAAAGAATTAAGATTGGAGTACCAATGAAGGCATAAATATCATTTGGGGATTCTGAGAAAATTGCATAAATCACCAACAGAACCGATAATAAAAAAGCAACAACGCTTCCCCGCAGGAACCATTTTTTAACCGATTCACTCATATCGATAGTAAACACATTGCGATAATTCAACTAAGTTACACAACTAATTTCACAAAGTACAAGGTGGCTTTATGAAAAATTATGATAGGATCGAGGATCAGGTCATTGTTTTTATCAATTGATATGTGATGTCGTGAAGATAATTCCAGGCTGCTATAATAACAACCTTCATCCATTGAATCAGGTTGCTAGACAGGACTGCAGGACCGCACAACTGTTTTTCACATCATTCCTGTAATTTTACAGCTATGCATGTTTCTTAACAACAATACTTTCCAGAAGCATTGACAATAAAAGCATTAAAAGCATGAGGAAAGCGATGCCTGTAAAGATATCGGTAAATCCCCTGTCTCCGGCAACTGTTGCCAACAGCAACCCTATAACAGCCGACCCTGTAATCTGACCAACACTAATAAATATTGTGAGCATGCCCTGTGATATTGCCCTGTCTTCAGGTAAAGTATTATTCAGCATAATGTACCGCAGCGAACTTCCGGCCAGTACAGACAGGCCAAGTCCTACAAGCGCTCCGCTTAAATAATATGTACCTCTATGGCTTTCGGTAAGCGAAAGCAGGTAAAACCCTGATGCAAGCAGCAGGAGAGCAATTATGATAATTTTTTTAGCCCCATATTTATCAATCATCCTCCCGAATATGGGAGATCCAATTGCAGTTGCCAGCACAAAAGGTGTAAGCATGAAGCTTGCTGCAGAAGGGCTTACAGAAAAGTTCTGTACAACGAATTTAGGGATGAAAACAAAGCAGGCCTGGACTACTCCCGTAGCAACTGCAATTATACCGGCGATAACAATCTGGCGGTTGGTGAAAAAGCTGAACTTGATTATAGGATCTTTGGCCCTTTTTTCGAAAATAAGAAGAACTGCAAACGACATAACTGATAGAGAAAATGGAAGAATGAATTTTGGATCAGCCAACCCTGTTGGCCAGTTGTCTGCATTTATGTTGTTCACGCTAAAGGTAAATCCTGCAAGTGCTGTTCCAAGGGCAGCAATTCCGCCCCAATCTATCTTCGACACATTGCTGTTTGGTACTGATGGAAGTATCCTGAAACTGTAATAGATCAGGACCAGTGAGACAGGGAGATTTATAATGAACAGGAAATGCCACTCAAAATAATGCAGTAATACTCCTGCAATAAAAGGGCCCATAAGAAATGCCAGGCCAAATACGGCGCCGATCAATCCCAAAATACGACCACGTTTTTCGGGCGGGAAAAGATCGCCGACAAGAGCAGATGCCACAGGAAATATCCCGCTTGCTCCAAAACCCTGGATGGCTCTTCCAATCAGCAGAGAATTGAAATTATTCGACAATGATACTAAGAGCGAGCCAGCTGCAAAAACAGCGAGGGCTGATATGTATATATATCTCCGTCCATAAATATCTGATAACCTGGCAAATAATGAAATGCCAATAAGATTGAACAATACATAAATTGAAAATATCCAGCCGGAAAACCTCGGATCGAGCTTCAAATAACTCTCAATTGATGGTATTGCAGGCCCGACAATTGAAATGTCAAGTGCGCCCATTAAAACTCCAATGAATAAAAGGCTTATAAGGGCATTCTGATTTTTTTGTTCCATGATACTTTTATTGGCACCTTCTTTTTTCTGTTTTTAATTTGCAAAGTAAGCTGATAATAATTTGTCCCGACTGTTCCGGTCTATTTTTCTCAAAAGAAACCCTCCAAGGTGTCCGGATAATAAATTGTCACCTATTAAAAAATAATGCTAAGAATTTGGATTGTTCATCGCCTCATGCCCCTCGGGCAGGGGAATTAAAAAATCGGATGTCCGGATCGAAAGACCGCAAGACTAATCCTACATAAACTTCTCCCTCTTCTGCAGGTTGAACAATGCAGCCAGGAGAAATATTATGGTGCCGGTAATAAGGATGATCCTGTTCTTCAGAGTGATGATGGCCCAGGTTGTCTCGTTGACATCCCATTCCGGCCTGAAAGGGTTTAGAAATACGTTCCATTGGCTTTTCCGGAGAGGATCCTGAAGAATCATAAAGAAAAGTCCGATGATTATCATGACAACCGCTGCTCCGTTACCATTCTTTATAGTAGTCGAGAGCATAAATGCCATCATCCCGAGGAACAAAACAGGCAGCATGACCTGCAGAGTGACATTAAAAACCTGAAACTTGACTATCAGGACTGAAGAGAGGTATGTGAAAACCAGCATTATGAGGAAAGCGATCACAAAGATCAGGATTATCCTTACAAGCCAGACTTTATACCTGTAATTGGGTATTCCGAATAGTATTTCAATGGTCCTTGCATCCTGGTCGTTCTGTATGCCAAATACAGCAGGGTAGAAAACCAGCATGATCCCGGAGAAAATGAAAACGCCATACAGGTCAGACATCCTGGAAATATCATTTGAAAAAACATAAATTACCGAAAGGCCGAGGTAAAAAGCGATCGATCCTGCAAGGAACCAGATAAATTTGTTGGCGAAGATGATCCTCAGGTTATAGAGTATCATTTTCTGTATCAAAATAAAGTAATTAAAAAAAGTGAGGGTTTTCATAATAATTTTATTAAACCACGGAGATACACAGAGTTACACAGAGTTGATCATGGAGTAAATTTATATAAACATTAAACAGTGTTACTCCGTGTAAAACTCCGTGTGACTCCGTGGTTAGTTTCTTCATCTTTCTTCAACTTTATTATTATCCTTTCTTCGTAACAGCCACAAATATGCATCCTCAAGGTTTGGTGTTGCATTTATTGCATTCTCCCAGGGCTTTGATTCTGAAATGACCCTTACCCTTACCTGATCTCCTTCCGACATGTGATGCACCACAAGATGTTCTTCCACGAATTTTCCGAAATCCGTTCCCGGAATTCTGAACTGCCATACATGTCCCTCAGCTTCCCCTGTCATATCTGAAGGCTTGCCGAGGTATCTCAGTTTTCCCTTGTTCAGCACTGCCACCTGGTTGCAGGAACTTGAAATGTCTTCAATAATATGAGTTGAGAATATAACTATACGCTCGCGGCTAAGTTCCACCAGCAGATTCCTGAATCTTATTCTTTCCCTTGGATCGAGGCCGGCGGTCGGCTCGTCAACCACCAGGATCCTGGGCAGATGGAGCAGGATCAGCGCAATACCCATCCTTTGCTTCATTCCTCCTGAATATGAGCCGATCTTTTCATGCCTTCGCTCCTCCATATGCACGGCTTTGAGAACGTAAGTCACCCGTTCTTCCCTGGTTTTTGCATCTATTATGTTTTTAAGCATCGCCTGGTAATGCAGATATTCATGTGCGGTCATATTTTCATAGCTCCCGAATTCCTGGGGAAGGTAGCCAATAAGTCCCTGAAGCTCTTCACGTTTCTTCTGGGTGTCAAGTCCGTTTATCCAAACCTTGCCATAACTCTGCTCAAGGATCCCGCAGATGATCCTCATAAGTGTCGTCTTGCCGGCTCCGTTAGGGCCAAGGAGGCCAAACATCCCGTTTCCGATGTTCAGTGAGACACAGCTCAGGGCCTTAAACGGCTTCTTCTTTTTTCCTATCAGAGGAACGGCGGCAACTACTTTATAAATCGTCTTACGTATTCCCTTGAATCTTCCCTCCAGCCTGTAAATATCAATATTCTCCTCGCTAAGCTTAATACCCGTTTTATAAATAAATAATCCGGTGAACCACAGAAAACCAAGGATCAGCACCACTGCAATGTTATTCCATTTCAGCTGGAACATAACCAGGTTCAGCAAAGGGATTATCCAGAAAACAAGGAAGTCAGTTATCGGAATAAGTCTTCTTAACACAATTTTGTTTCCATTTGAAGAAAGGTTTGCAAAGAGCTCTTTAAACTGGTTCCAGATGGCGGAAAGGAAGAACCAGGTCGTCAGGCTGAACAGGAATATCCAGAATCCCTTATTAAGATAGAAATAAGTAAAATATATCATGAAGATGAAGAGAGGCATCTGCCATGAAACCTGAGTCATATCCTTCCATCTCCTGAAATGTTTTTTAAGGCCGAGTCTTTCCCTTATCTTTTCACCGGCTTTCCATTCCCTGGTCCACCTGTTCTCTCTCTCATAGATCTTTACCAGGCTCTGTACATAAATGTTAATGCTTTCATCGTGAGGTATTACTGTTTCCCTGGCCTTCCGAAGACTGTTCATCACAAACCAGGTTGTCGCCGGCACCAGTATCACTGCAAGAATGGTGGTGATAAGTTTCCAGAGGAATTTATCTATATTGGTGTAAATAATAAATATAAGCAGGCCAAAAATAATCAGCTGAATTGCCTTGTTCTTCCAGTCAAGAGATTTGAACCACTCAAGTGCATTCTCAAGTCCGGAATAGAAAGTTGGTATAAATATCAGTGTCAGCAGTGTGCTGAGCGTCAGTCCTCCGACAACAGTTATTGCAAATGAGGCTCCGATAGCTGATACAAATTCTGCTTTTCCCATAGCAAGAGGAAACATTGCAACAACAGTTGTTGAAGCGGTAATAAGTATAGGCCTTATCCTTGCCATTCCGGCCGACATTAAAGCCCTTGAGCGCCGGTATCCACGTTTTCTAAGGATATTAGTATAATCAATAAGCAGGATCCCGTTATTTACAACAACTCCAAGAAGGATCAGGAAGCCTGTCAGTGTGTTGGCATTCAGGAGTGAGTTACCTGTAAGGATAAGGGCAATAAGTGATCCCAGTGCAGCGAGAGGAATACTGAATAGAAGAACAAATGGTATTGCAAGCGATTCAAATACGGCTGCGAGGATCATAAAAATCAAAAGGAATGCAATCCCGATCAGATTATAAAATTCCTTCAGCTGATTCTCCTCATGGACGACTTCAACCGCTATCCCTGACGGAATATTAAGTCTGGAAACAATTGATTCTATCTCAGCTCTTCCTCCTTCGAGCAGGTCCTTCGACGACTTTATTTCGTCCTTGAAACTGTAGGTGACTGTAACTCTTTTTTCCTGGTTCTCCCTGTGGATATTTCCCATGCCATAAGAAAATATAATTCTTGAAAGTTCTTCCATTTCCATTACGGCGCCGCTTGCACTGCTGACCTCGAGGTGTTTAAGGTCGTCGACCGTTTTTTCCTGATCCGGATTACTTAATGTGTCCTCTTCAGAGTATTTGATCATTATATCGTAGCTCTCTGTTCCCTGCTTAAAAGTTGAGCCGGATGAATATTCCCTTCCAAATGCTGCCAGGGCACCCGCAAGGTTGGCAAGAGTAAAATTGTTCCTTCCAAGGTAATCCATGTCAAAATGGAGCTGCACTTCAGGAGTGTTATCCTGGACATTAATATTTACATTGTCAATGGTTTCAAGATCATCAATATAGGACCTTATATCATCAGCAAGATTCTTCATCTGTTCAAAATTCTGTCCCTTGATAATTACACTTTCCGATTGAGAACCTATTCCAAGCAGATTGGAAAAACCTGCTCCCGGATTGATTGTTTCACCGCCGCCGCCACCACCTGTAAACCCTCCTGAAGTTGATATTTCATCCATGGTTATATCGGCCGAGGTAATATTTTTTGTCTTTTCAGAGATATCATTTTTGATTTCGGGCAGGCTTCTCTTACTTTTTTTGTCCCAGTCTTTAGGAAGGTTTATTGTAACCGTAGCCTGGTCTTCTTCAACCCGGCTTACTATTTCCTCCTTTTCGGGAATGGAAGCCAGTCTGGATTCTATTTCTGCAACTATGGCATCTGTTTTTGAAAGTGTCGACCCTGCAGGCATTGTCACACTCAGTCTGAATTCTGGGGTTTCAATTTCACTGGTAGTGCTAAGGCTTAGTGTAAGGCTAAGCAGGAGAGCTGTAAAAAACACAACCAGCGTCCCTATTATAGTTGCGGCCGGTTTTCTCATGCTTGCCTTCAGGAGAAGATGATATCCCTGGATCAGCCTGTCATGGATTGACAGTTTTTTGAAGATCGCGGAATTTGCCTTTGAAGATCCTGACAGGAGCCAGAATGTAGCCATTGGTATAAAAAGAATAGCTACGGACAGGGAAACAAGAAGTGTCGATACAATTGAAACACCTATGTTTTTGCCAATAATTTTTATGAGGAAGTTGGTGGAGAAAATGAACGGGAAAAACACTATTATTGTGGTCAGAGTTGAAGCAAAAATAGCGCGAATTACTTCTGTAGTACCCTGTTTTACAGCTGTCGAGGGGTCTTTACCGGATCCCGCGAGACGATACACGTTTTCCAGCACCACAACTGAATTATCGACAAGCATGCCAATGGCCAGGGCTATTCCTACCAGCGTAAGGCTGTTGATTGTGATGTTGAATGCATAGAAAAAATTAAATGCTGTGTAAACTGAAGCGGGGATTGAGACAGCAATAATAATAACGAGCCTGAAATTTCTGAGAAAAAACCAGAGTATCAATACAGCAAGCAATGCTCCGGTGACTGCAAGATTGATTATCTGATTAATGTTCCTCTCCATGGTGTCGGCGCTGTTATTCTGAACGACAATCTTAACGCCTGTGGGAGCGAGCTCTTTATTAAGCTTTTCAACCTCGGCAATTGCTGCATGTGAAAGCCGGATAAGATTTGTCTGCCTGTCGTTGACAAGGTTCAGAGTGACGGCATCCATACCGTTGACCCTGCTTAAGGTATTCTGTTCCTTGACGCCAAAAAAGATATCAGCTACGTCACGGAGCAAAACGGGTCCATCCTGTTTGACAATTATATTGCCGATATCGCGGACATCTGTATAGTTGGATGTTATATTGACGTATAATTCATTTCCGCCGTCAATTACCTTGCCTGCAAAAGTCCTCTCCCTTCCATTATTATTAAGAAGAGTGCTTATATGTCCGATAGTTATTCCAAGCGATTGGCATGCCTTTTTATTGAGCCTGACCTCCACCGAGTTTTCCTTACCTCCATATACCTGGACACCTGCAATTCCATCGATGTTTTCAAATTCTGATTTGATCTCCCTGTCGGTGATATTGCGGATCCTGTCGATACCTCCCTCACCCAGCACCTGAAGCGACATGAACTGATTTGTCAGCTGTTCAAGGTCGATCTTTATTACATTAATGATAAATTCCTCAGGGATAGTGGCTTTGACTATGTCTATTTTCTCCTGGAGCTTAAGGTTTGCATATTTAAGATCAGCATTCTTGGTGTAATAAATTATTATGGTCCCGTAACGCGAGGAGATATTTGATTCGATCTTTTCAACACCTTCAAGTGTTCCAATGGCTCCTTCAATCGGGACAATGGCCTGGGTCTCGATATAAGAAGGATCCACTTCGAGGGGAGTCATCACCTGAACGAACAGGGCAGGAAGCTGGGCATTTGGGATAAGCTCAACAGCCAGTTTCTTATATGAAACGAAACCGAGCAGGGAGAGCCCGAGAAAAAGCATACTTATAAGGATTCTTCTTTTCAGTATAAAATCCATCTTTTCTCTTATAATATTTTTACAGGATCAGGAACACTTTTTTCCTTTCCATGCAGGAAATTGCTGAAACTATCAAATATCCAATAAACGCATGGTATTACGATTAACGTCAGGAGGGTCGATGAGAGAAGTCCTCCTATTACTGCGAGAGCCATTGGTGAGCGCAGTGATGCACTTTCACCTATACCAATTGTAAGTGGAAGCAGGGCCAGTATTGTTGTAAGGCTGGTCATCAGGATCGGTCTTATACGCTGTGAACCGGCAAGGATGATTGCATCTTTTTTATTCTTTCCCTCTTCCCTGAGCTGATTTATTCGGTCAATAAGTATGATTGCATTGTTAACTGCAATCCCGCCCAGCATAATGATACCTATATATGCCATCATGTTCAGAGACCTTCCAAGCAGAATGAAAGTGAGGATGGTGCCGACACCTGCGAACGGTATTGTTAGCATTATAACGAAAGGCTGGATTATTGATTCAAATTCGGCAGCCAGAACCATAAAAACTAGCACAAGTGAAAGTATCAGAGCAAAGGTCAGGTTCGATATTGATTCTTTTCTTTTAAGTTCCTCGCCTGTGAATTCCATTTTATAGTCGACAGGGAGAGCAATCGTTTTTAATGATGTTTCCGCTTCCTTTACAACCTGATCAAAAGCCCTGTCGTTTTTCACCATTGCATAGACGTAGCATGTTCTTGACTGGTTTCTCCTGGTTATCTCCCTTGGACTTGTTATTAACTTGATTTCAGCAAGCTCGCTAAGCGGGACTTTGATATTTCCAGCTGTGATCATAAGATCCTTAAGCTGGTGAAGTGAAATGTCGCCAAGCTTTATTGTGATATCTTTCAGCTCACCTTCCTTTTCAAAGCTGCCGGCCGAAGAACCTTCGAGATAGCTCTTGATCTGATTTGTAACATTCTCGACAGTAACATTATAGTAACTGGTTTTAAAGCGGTCAATTTCCACTTCGACCTCGGGGGTGCCTTTATCCAATGAAGTGGTTATATTATACAGCCCGGAGTTCTTGTCAAGGATCGCCTTTGACTCAAGCAGGATTCTTTCAAGCTCATCATAATCTTTCCCGGATATCTCCAGGGCGAAGGGGGACTCTGATGTCCCAAGAGCTGACTGAAGAGCGGTTTCTTCCCTTGAAAAAGTCGCTTCAATATCAGGGACATTCTTAAAATAATTTTCCACCAGGCTTATGGCACTTTCAGTTTCTGAAGCAAACTCGTCCTTGAGAATAATCTTAAGTGATGCTGTATTTTCACCTTTCACATCAGATGACTGGCTTATTGTAGAAGTGTTATCTGCACCCGACTGGGTATAGATCATTTTTAGCTTATTGCCAAGAAGTTCTTTTATGATCCCCTCCGATTTTACTGATGTGCTGTTTGTTCTTTCAAGGCTGGTACCCTCCGGCAGCTTCAATCCGACAGTAAATTCAGCTGATTCTGATTTTGGCATGAATTCACTGCCCAGCCGCGGTATCAGCAATCCTGAAACCGCCATTATTACAACCGATAATATGATAACCAGGTTGCGTTTTTCGAGTGTCTTTTCAAGAAATCCCTTGTACCATTTAAACTGCAATGCAGACGTGGAAACAGCTTTTTTAGATTTCTCGGGAAAAAGTACAGAAACCAGCATCGGGATCACCAGCATAGCTACAAAGAGAGACGACAGCAAAGCAAAAGCCACGGTCCACGCCTGGTCCCTGAACATCTCGCTTGAAGCACCATGAAGGTAAACAATTGGCAGGAATACAACAATTGTTGTGACGGTTGATGCAGTTATGGCTCCTCCGACCTGACCTGTACCTGTGATAACAGCATCGAGGAGAGACATTCCTTCCTCCCTGTTCCGGGTAATGTTTTCAAGTACCACTATAGCATTATCCACGAGCATGCCGGCCCCAAGGGCAAGCCCTCCAAGCGTCATAATATTGAGTGTCAGATGGCTGAAATACATCAGGTTAAAAGTGGCAATAATCGAAATAGGAATTGCCACACTTATGACCAGAGTTGTCCCGATTCTTCTCAGGAATACATAAAGAATGAAAACAGCAAGAAGGATCCCGATGATTAAAGTGTTTTTTACTTCACCGATGGAATTATTAATATAGGTCCCCTGGTCGAGCACCTTTATGAACTCATAACCCGGCAAAGCTTTACTCAGTTCATCGAAGGCCTTGTCAAGGCTTTTAACAGCATCAATGGTATTGAATTTAGGTTCTTTGTAAACCGAGAGTCCGATACATCTTTCCCCATCAATTGTGACTATATTTTCAGGGTCCTTGTTAGCGAATCCAACCTTAGCCACATCCCTCAGATAAACAGGGATTCTTTCATTTGAAGAAACGGTATTTGCCCCCTGGTTCAAGGATGATGAAGCAGATGCGGTTTGTTTGAATCCCACTATTATGTTTTCAAGATCCCCAAGATCCTCAAGGACACTGACACCTTTCACAACGTATTTTGTTCCCATGTCAACTATAGAACCCCCGGAGACATTCCTGTTGTAATTATTTATCTGGGCAGCTATTCCGTCAGAAGTCAGCCCGAATGATTCGAGCAGGTATTTGTTCGTCTCGATTACGACCTCGCTTTCTTCTTTTCCGGTAAGTCTTACATCGGCTACACCTTCAATCCTCACAAGCTCATTGCGGATATAGTTTTCAGCGACCTTACGAAGTTCGTCCATATCAGTTATCTTGTCGTTCTTCAGACCCACAATCATCACAGGTGCTGCATTCGGATCATATTGTGAAATAGTAAAACTTTCGAGATCCGAGTTCTGGCTGAAAGAATTGAGCTCTTTCTGGAGATCCAGAAAAGCTTCATCCATATCCTTGTTCCAGTTATATTCAACAGTTATTATTGCAGATCCGCCCCGGGAGACAGATGAAACCTGAACCACATCGCTCTGGCGCATTGACAGGGATTCAATCTGGTCGACATAGTTTTTTTCTATCTCTTCAGGCGGTTTTTCACCTGCTTTAAGCTCGATATAGATTTTAGGAGTATTCAGGTCCGGGAAAAGATCTGTTCCAAGCTTCCCAAGAGAGATAAATCCAAGGAGAACAATTCCCAGAACCAGCATAAGCACTGTCACCGGGTATTTTACAGCAAATCGGGCAATAGCGTTCATATAAGTTATTTGATGATTTTCACCTTCGACTTGTTACTAAGGGTCTCAAAACCACTCGTAACAACCCGTTCATTTTTTGCCAGTCCCCTGATCACTTCAACTTCGGTGACATTTTCAAGACCTGTTTCAATTATTCTTTCCGAAGCCACACCCCGGTCGACAATAAAGACAGTCTTGCCTCTCTGGCGCGACAGGATAATATTTTTGGGAATAACAATAGCGGAATCCTTTTGATTTGTTATTATGTCAGCCTTTACAAACATGCCGGGACGGAGCAGGAAATCCGGATTATCTATTGAAACTGTGCCTTTAAAGGTCCTGGTATCAGCATTTATTGCGGGCGATAATTGCGTTACATTCCCAATTATTGTATCGTTGGGAATGGTATAGTTTGTCATTTTGACGATTTGTCCGGGTTTTATGACAGAAATATATTTTTCGGGCAACTGGACATCCATATACATTATCCTGTAGTCCATTATTTTAACAATTGTAACACCTGTTTCAATCTGAGTTCCCTGGGTGTGGTAGGGGAGATCGACGATTACACCATCGATCGGTGCTGTGATCTTTGTCTTCTCAAGCTGAAGTCTTGAAGTGACAACTGCTGTCCTCGCATTTTCATAGTTTATGCTGGCAGTCTTCAGTTCCTTCTGAGTAACACCTCCCTTTTCGTAGAGCGACTCCTGTTTGTGGAGCTCGCTTTCCATAAGCTCCATATTAAGCTGGTTTGTCTCCATCTTTACCGAGTTGACATATTCCTGATCTTCGAGTCTTGCTATAAGGGCTCCTGATTTAACCCTGTCACCGAGCTGCCATAATCTGCCTGTCTGTGGGTTTTTTTCAAGAAAATATGCTGCCGGGATCTTTGATTTGACCTCTATTTCTCCCTTCGGAAAAGCTGTTCCGGTTGTATTTATAAATTCTTCAATAGGCTTGAGTCTCAGTTCTTCAACCGAAACAGGTATTTCAACGTCGGCAGATAGGTTCTGGTCCTGGTTTCTGCAGGAGGCAACAAAAAATATTGCAGCTCCAAATAAGATTATGCTTTTTTTCATTTTATGGTGTTTTTTATTTTTCCAATGACATTACCGGAGATACCTGCTCCTTCTTTTCAAAATCATAGAGAGTTTCAATTTTCAGATTCAGTAATTCAAGCTTATAAGAGATGAGGGAATTAGTATAGGTAAGCTTTTTTTCTGAAAGCTGATTTTGAAAAATATTCAGATCCATACCTGTCAGATCTCCGTTTTTATATTTTTCGAGATTGAGATCATAAGTCAGCTGTGCATTTGTGACATTCTGACGGGCAATTACTATCTGGTTCTGAAGATTTATCAGGTTTCTGTACACCTTTCTTACAGCAAGGATTATATTATTTCTTTCATCATCAAAAGCAATATTGGCTGTCTCGATAGTGGCTTCAGTAGCTTTAATCCTCGATTTTCTCTCTCCCCAATCCCACAGGGGGATCGTAAGCGATAATGCGACATCCTCATTATTAGTTGGATTTGCATAGATATCTGCAAACTTCTCATTATCACCAAAGATCCCAACCGAAAGACCCAAGTTCCCTTTGAATTCATTAAGCGCTTTAGTTTGTACAAGATCAAACTGTGACATCTCAATGTCGATCTCGCGCTGCCTCAGCTCCAGCCTGTTGGCAACTCCCTGGTCGATAGCAAAAGCAATATCGACCTGAACCGTATCGACTTCAATATTGGGAAGGACAACTATATCATCAAAAAGACTCATGCCTATGAGGATTTTGAAATCATCCTTTGCATTTTCAAGAGATACCTCACTATTATCAGAATCAGATTTTGCTGTTGCGAGGTTTAATTCTGCCTGGACCATCTCATCGCGTGTTGAGATACCTGCATCAACTTTGTTTTTAATGACCTCATAGCTTTTCTGCATATTCTGAAAGGCCTGGTTGGCAATATCGAGGCTCTGTTGCTGCTGATAAACATAATAAAAAGCCTGCGACACCATTTTTTCGAGTGACAGAAGCTGTATGGCATAGCTGATCTTGGAATTTTCAAGTGCAAGTTCCAGCTCTTTCAGCTGAAGCTTTGTCCGGTTATATGTAAAGAGAGGCTGATCGAATATAAGGGAGAGGTTATTACTGAATCCCTTAGTAGTGGTATTTGAGTATTCGCTGTACGAATCAGTGTAACCGAACCTGTTGACAAGCGAGATTCTTGCATCAGTAAAAACAATAGGCTGAGAGACAGTAAATTCTCCATAGCTCTGGGTCGTTTGTACTGAATTCCATTGTGAGATGAGTTCATTAAAGGATCTGTTCTGGCTATAGGCAATCGGATTTAATGTAAGTGAAAAATTCGATTTCAGCGCAGCATTCTGTGCATTAAGGTTCTCCTGGCTCCTTATCAGGCTGAGTCTTGTTTTTTTCATATCGGGGCTGTTCGACTCGGCAATATTCAAAGCCTGTTCAAGGGTGAGGCCTTGCTGGGAAAATCCGGATATTGTAATTGTCAGAAACGTAACAAAAGCAATCAGGCTTTTATTACTAATTAGTCTCATATTCATATTATTATTCTTAATTCGATTGTTTATTGATAATTGTCATTTAGTCCTGCGGTCTTTTTACATTGCCTGTCGCCTATAATAAATAATACATTATTAAGCCTTTGAGTCTTTAATTTCAACCCACCCCTAGCCCTCCCAGGAGGGGATCCACAAGTCCTCAACCTCGATCCCGTTTTGCCTTTGCACATTTACGCCTTTACGCCTTTGAGCCTTCGAGCCTTTAATTCGCCTTCACCCATTTAATAGCATCCCCGATAACCATTCTTCCCGACGACTGATTGGTCAGTTCAACCTTTGCACTGTCTGCTGAGAGAAAATAACGGCCAAGCATGTTCCATCCCGGTTCTGCATTATCAAAATCTACAGTGATCTCCTCAACACCTTCATCATGATATATCTTATAGTGCATATCCTTAAAAACATTCTCTCCTCCTGATTCTTTATCCGGAGGCGGAGGCGGAGCAGGAGCGCCGCCTGATGTCCCTGTCCGGACAACCATCCTGTCGACGGTTTTGCCTATATAGCAATATATATCATAATAGCCAGGCTCGTCAATCGCTGTTTTCCACAGGACGGATCTGTTATCTTTACTGCTGCGCGTATAAACTGATGATCGCACATATTTCCCGAAATAGGGCGACTCAACAACCGGCTGCCAGCGCTCGGGAGCCCAGAACATATTAATCTGCTGATACTCGGCACCGCGTTGGCTTTTTATCCCCAGTATCTTTTTAAGCGGACTCAGGTTTTCCTGGCTGCCTCTGTAAAATCCAGGGTCCTCATTGTCAACGATTATTTCACCCGGAAGAGAAAAAGAGGGTAATTCTGAAAGTGTTTCTTCCCCTTCTTTCTCATTTGAATTTGTTCTGGATTTCTTGATTTCATCCAGCGGCAGATTTATTTCCCCTGGGATATTTCTGGCAAACAGCGTATTAACATCCATCTCCCTTGGCTGGGCGTCGAGAATTATTTTGATTCTTTTTGCTTCTCCCGGGCCCAGAAGAATGATTTTTGAGATATCGGAAGCCTCGATTCCACGTCCCTGCATCGATATATTGAATCCTCCTGCCATTGGTCCGCCCTGATTTGATCCGGTTCCCTGTCTTCCCTGGCCTTCCCCTTCACCTCCTGTCCGGAAGGAGATATTGAATATCCCGGCAACCGGCTCAGGATTTGAGGCAGTAAAGGTGACAAGGTATTTTACCCTGTCGGCAACCACAATCTCATTTGCATGCAGGTCGGTAAAAAGAAAACCTGGTTGTGCTTTCCCGTTGAACCAGTCATCCAGGTAAGGATAAAACTCAAAACCGAATTTTTGTTTCATATCCTTGTTGA